>Ga0209428_1000247_pt1 | contig 11300 bp, 8 predicted proteins | sample OlaalgELextract1_2_FD_187377 | JGI IMG/M metagenome (GOLD analysis project Ga0209428, IMG submission 187377) | Olavius algarvensis symbiont microbial communities from Tuscany, Italy - Type G ELBA extract 1 (SPAdes) (version 2) | ecosystem: Host-associated > Annelida > Digestive system >...
GGGATGGCTATCGGATAGCTCCCACACTGTATTGGATTCATTCTCTTGTCGGCATGAGTCATTTCGCCAAGTATCGTAAAAATCGGCCGGTGACTGTATAAGAAATGCGAATAAATCTCCTAAAATCCTCTATTCCACAACGGTAAGAGAAATGGAATCCGTATCCGGGACCAGATCAGCTAAAAGTTCATCACTTCTAGAGGGTCACCCCTTGACCATTTCTGCCGTCTGCGACACTGCCGTATATACAACTTTAATTTGACACACTTTATTTTATTTTTATTGCGCATTTTTATAAGTAAAATAACAACGATAATGGCAGAAACTGCCGGACTATACAACTTAGCTGTGTATGATTAGGCTTAACAAGTGTATCAGAGACGACATGATAAGCTACCGCCCGCCGTCAGGTGCTGGCACGTAGCGAATGACTTAACAAATTTCACAAGCGACAGAAAGACGAAGAGACAAACAGACAGCATATCGCGTAAAGCCCCTCACTTGGCAGCGGAAGCTTGATAACCTACGATAATGACTTATCTATGCGCTGACACGCTGATACGGGAATTTACTGCCTGGATGAATCTGTTGTATACTCAATATACTGTATACTGTGTACTGTATATAAATGTGCAATAAATTACACGATATGGCAATAAATTACTGCTGTATATTCAGCTGTTCAGCAGGTCTAATCAGCCACAGACGTAAAGTTACAGAGAAAGGTGGTAGTTGTCTGCGTTGCTGTCGTCTATTCTTTCACGTTACATTTTTACCGCGCGATGCTATGCATAGCGCAGACTATAAGTCAAACTCCATCTAACGGATTTGTCTAAGATTTGTCTCAGACAAATCCCTTGTGTCTCAGACTTGTCTAAGACACGTCTGAGACACAACGGATTTGTCTGAGACATGTCTTAGACAAATCTAAGACAAATCCTAGTTGACCTAGATGAAGTAAAATGGCGGACTTAGACGACGATGGCGATGTCGAAGAAATAATTTTGGCAAGTTCCACACTTATATTCAGTAATTGTGCTATAATATTAAACGAATTGCTGAAGAAAAGAAGGCGCCATTCGGTATGGGTGCAGGGCTATTTGCAATGTCGTCGTAAATATGGAGCATACAACTGTCTAATGCGAGATTTGGAGGTGCATGCAGAAGAAAAGCTGAAGAATTACATCCGAATGGATGTATCAACATTTGAAGAACTGTTCACGTTAATCGAGCCAATGATCTCGAAACGAAGAACAAAATTCAGGTGAGACAAACTGTTCGTCTAAACGTAGTACATAATAAAAGTATAATAAAAGTATACACACATATAGAGATGGAGTTTTTTCTTAAAATTGACATCACAAGTCGGTCTACTGTAACATATTTATTCATAACTAATGTAGGGCTGCAACAAAAAATGACATACCATACAATATACATTTCATTCAATCACAGTATATCAAGATAAATAAATGTATAAGCCAAAATAAAAACTAGGTCGAGTATAAACATAAATTGCAGGTTTCTTCTGCTTCATATACACTGACTAATAATATATTGCTTTTGCTTCATATAAGCCTATACTGACAAATAATAATGCACAAACAAAACGACTCATCCATTGTGAATAAGGCTATTGTAGTGAAATAAGACATATTAGGCAGAATTGTTTGGTAAAATAAGCAAATAATAAACAAGTTTAAGAATCTCCTCACATGTACATTTCTTATAAAGTTCAAACTTTGTTGTCTTATGGAAACTAGGAAACCAATTCCTGCAAGAGAAAAGCTCGCAGCAACACTACGATTTATGGCAACGGGAGAAACAGTCAAAAGCATCCATCTGCAATTTCGACATGGGGAAGAAACCGTGAGACGTTATATACCAGAAGTATGTCGAGCTATACGCGAAGCTCTCCGCAATGACTACTTAAAGGTAACTATGTTAATGGTTTCTTTCGTTATTAACTGTAGCAGAACAAACATGAATAGGTAAAAAACTTAATTAACAAAACTTAAATAAATGCCGAATAACCAGCAAAGTATATGCTATTCTTAAATCAACAGTAGCTGCTGTTTAGTTTAAGTCAATCGGCTAATACTGCTGGGTGCTGTAGTGTGAGTCACCCTGAAATGCATATGACATGGACGTGTTGACACTGGGATTTGCAACCGATGTCGGATCTTCTGAGAGCATCTGCAGAAACCCGTCTGAATACCATGACTGACCGGCTCCTGTCAGTGGTTGCTGGACACATCCTGTGGGTGGTGGTGGTCTGGACGAATACGTGAAAGTCTGCATCGGTGTTTGGCGTTGGACCATTTTCTTCTTCGTCTGATTAATAACTCTTTGCAGATCAAGGTGCAAGTCGTCCTTGTCGTCGCCATCGGGGATATCCTTCAGCTTGTTGTATATCAACATGGCTAGGCACCAGTCTTTGTCACCAGTCTTGTCAGCGTTCGGCTGAGCAGCTGCCTTCGCGACCGGACGATTGGCCAATTTCTCAAGTGCACGTCCAGCTTGACCTGCCAAGTTGGCCAGCTGCTTGACGGGAATATCAGTGCAGAGTTTGCCAGCAGCCTTGGTGTGAGATGGATTAGTCGCTTTGTTTTCTTTATCGTTTTCATTTGGTGTCGATATGCTTGTGTCCTGAACAGTTTCGCCTTCGGTTTCTGACCCTTCGATTTCACCTGCGTTGTCAGGATCGTCAGCGTTGGGGTTCTCCAAGTCATCATCAATCTGAAAAGTACAAATGTTGCAACCATGGAAATAAAATAGCTTGGCTAAAAGTATGAATTGCATACCAAAATCACTCTACTGATATTTTAGCTATTTGAACGTCAGAATTAAATTTTGAAAATAGGCCTATAGAGTAGTGATATTGCCAGTAGAATAGAGCAGACATGGACATGGGTTGGGTCCATCCATGGGTTGGGTTGGTTTGAGTTGGGTCGGGTTGGGTCGAAAATTTTAATTGTTTGGTGGGTTGGGTTGGGTTGGGTTAATCCCGTGCATATGACAATTTCTAATTTTAGATTATATTTTATTTTTTATATAATTCTTATATGTTATATCTTTTCACAGGACAGAAAGCACTACGGCACTGACTAGGGAATGCAACCCGGGTACCCGAAAACCCGGGTAACCCGGACCATATTGAAACCCGAAAACCCTGGTTTTTATACTTTGGTTTGTATGGGTCGGGTTTGGTTGGGTTGCGACTTCCTGCATTTGGGGGCTTTCTAAAAAATGACTACTGTATCCGCCACAAACATAATGAATAAATCTGTCGTTGTGTTCTTGTGTAGGTGCCGAGCACAGCAGAGGAATGGACAACCATTGCAACGGGATTTCATACTACCTGGCAATTTCCAAACTGCATCGGGGCTGTCGATGGCAAGTTAGTCCGCATAAAGCGCCCTATTCGTTGCGGCTCAGCATTCTACAATTACAAGAAATTCTACAGCATAAATCTGATGGCGGTTGTCGACGCCTATTACAGATTTATATACGTCAATATCGGTGCACAGGGTTCGGCCAATGATGCTGCCGTGTACAATGCTTCAAGCTTCGCTAAAGCACTGGCGGATCTCTGCAACCCGATGAATGTGCCGGCGCCGACTCACATCCCAGATATCAGGATTCAAACCCCCATGATGCTTGTTGGTGATGAGGCATATCCGCTGCGACCATATCTGATGAAACCATTCAGCTCACGGGGTTTGTCAGCAAGCGAACGGGTTTTCAATTATCGCCTGTCCAGGGCCAGACGAGTCGTGGAAAACGCGTTTGGCATCTTGGCCAACCGATTCCGCATTTTCCACGGTGCAATGCAGATGTCACCGTCCTCTGCTGAGGATGTCATACTAGCAGCTTGCACATTGCACAACTATCTGCGAAATAAGGCTATTCATGATCTTGATGACGATGAGAAAGACAGCCATGACAGTGCAGCAACGCCCATTCTCTGGGTCAACCATCAACCACGTGACACCGGCAGAAACTACAATGCAGTGTCCAAAGGCATTCGCGATCATTTGGCGACATATTTCGTTACAGCTGGGCAAGTACCATGGCAATGGAAACATGCCAATATCCAGCACAAGCAGGCAGAAGTGTGAATTTTGCGTACATTTACTACCGACGGCCTATGATCATTTGGCTGCATGCGATAAGAAGCATGTGATATTGTGATTCTTTGAAATACCTTTTCGAGAAGTTTTCGTTTGTTTGATGGCATATTATCTTTGGTCGGCCTGAGTCGGACGTATGGCCGAAGAAATGTCATTGACTTTGCGTAGATGTAAACTGTTGAAGTCCTCTTTCCTGATCCACTGCGGCTCCACTTTTCTTCCTCTCGCATTTCGCGTGCCAAACCAGAACGCAGACTGGCAATTTTCTTCTTTAGAGGAGCTTAATAAAACAATAATCAAGCACTGGCGATTAAAACCATCCATAATATACATTGATTATACTGTAAGGGGATCTGCAGCTAGAGAGTGACGGGAGTTTAATTGATTTTATTGGTGCATTCTCACATGTCAACAGATGGGTTCAGATTAAATTAATTAAGTCTATCTGCACCCATGTAAAATTGATTTACAGAAATTTGCACTTCATTTGCATACATCTGTAAAAATAGAGATATATGTTGATGAATTGCAGACATCTGCATTTAATTCATACAGATATCTAAAATACATTGAACCATTGATGAACATTGCGCAAATGTATCGATAATGTCAGTAGCAGCTAAATTGTCCATGACGTCGCGTTCACTGACCAGTATAGTAATATTTATTCACAAATTATTCCTGCGTCAAACTAACGAATATGTAAGTAAGTAACGACTAGTTTTACAGAGTGCGCTTTCTTTTGTTCGGACAATTTGTTTATCAGATAAGCCAGAAAAAATAACAGCAGCTAGTCTGCAAATATTTTTTTAACGAATACATTCCCCCACCCAAGTTCGACGTCAAATCTCCCCCCCACTGAAATTTTTTTGGAGCATTTGCTCCAAGCTTACTATGGTGTAGACGCCCCTGCATTGAACAATGAACATTGCATCTGCAAATAAATTTTAAATGTCTGCAATTAAATGATACATATATGACACTTAACACAATATATAATAGAACGATGCTATACACGCGGCTAGCGTTTGGGAAAAACGGCTGAGCCGTACGGCTATAAGCTAACCCTAACCCTAAACCCTATCCGTGTGTAGAAACTCCGAGCACACGGCTAGTAATCACACGGCTAGCCGTAGGCTATCTTAACCGTGTGAATAGACACTTTCTATATAATATTCTAGTGCTGTGAAAAAATACTGCACAAATATGCTAACACGGTCATGGAGGAAAACATACTTTTAATATAAAAATTCTACGGGTTAGGTTAGCCAAAAACTCACTTGAATCATCATCTCCATAAGCAATACAAGCTATCCAAGCTAAATCTGCAAGAAACTGAAAGATTAGTGACGTGTACACGTCTAGGGTTAGGTGCATAGTTTTAGGGTTAAGGTTACGGACGGTCGGGCTTAGGTTCGGAATTAGAGTTAAATTTTCAACGGCATTAGCAAAGTTGATGTGCCAACTGCGGCGGAATACTGGTTCAGATCACAATAGGCCTATTACCGTGCAAAATACAAGCGAACCTGCTGTTGTCAGTCCAAAAAGAGCGCACATTCGTGCCCACGCCAACTCCTTGTCTTCTTCGCTTGCGTTTCGTTCCGGATTCCACAGTGCTTCTTCGTTTTGGTATTGATTGATTAGATTTTCGGCCGACAGCACGCATTGCGGCCGATCATTTGTATCAGATTCCATTTATTTTATTAAGTATTCTTATATTTATTAGTTTATTTACATTATCATCTACACAATGTTGTTTTTGTTGTTGTTGTTTACACGAAATAATTACGTCATCAATAGGTCATCAGTCACATGACAAAATGCTGCGCTGCGATTGGTTAGAAGCAACGGATTTGTCTACAACATCTTGACACGTCAAGATGTTGTAGACAAATCCGTGTCTGGTCTTTTCGAACGGATTTGTCGTAGATTTGTCTGAGACAAATCCGTTGGTGGCAAGGCCAGACACGGATTTGTCCGTAGTGGCGTGTCTCAGACAAATCTTAGACAAATCCGCTAAATGGAGTTTGGCTATAAATATGCGTTCTACCGGTGCGCTCGATGCCGGCACACTTAGTGCCCGCAATGCAGGTTCGAATAGCAAGTTCAGCGTTTGTTTGTTCACTTGCCAAAACGGTAAACTTCGAAACGTCTAATTATCGTACTTACCAACAATAGGCATTTGGTGGTTATGGACCTTATAGTGTGTACTAAAAAATGTAATCTCTACATTGTAAGCCCTACACACTGTCAATAAGGGGATATGGAAAGGGAGGGGAGAAAGGGAGCGAAATGGAAGGGTTTTCTACTGCCTCATCGTTCTACTGATCTTGGATAGGGCGCTGATAGCGAAGAATAAAAAGAACTAGAAAAGGTAAAAAAATACCCGACCCCAAAGAAGTCGAAAATGATTCAGGCCTCCAAATCTATCGTCGGACTGGTGCAGACGAACGAACAAACGGAATAACGAACGGATAGATCGAGAACATAATCTGACCAAAAACAGACACCCACACTTACTGCGTTATTTTCGGTGTTCGTCTAGATGACCCACATCTTCGTATCGAACCCAACTTTGGTATGTAGCGTCGTACCCCAAACGTATTCAATTTTCTATAAAATTAGTTGAGGGGTTTTAGCGGGTAATCTACTAAATTAGGCACTTTCATTATGAAACAAACTGTATAAGACAACAAAAATTAAAAACATACTCAAGAAGCTTAGGACGAACATTGACAAAGATGGTGATGTGAGTCTGTCCAATGTCATTTGTGGCAACAGCAGTATATTCTCCAGGGTCAGTTTGCAACACTGACTTAATTTGCATCATGTAACTGTTACCGACTTCAGCCATTACGCGATGGCGTTTACTGTAAGTTAACTCGCGTACTCCTTTGTACCATGTCACTGCACACAACAAATTTCAGTCATGCTTGCCAGTCTGCATTCACATCAGATAAAAATGCCGTCGTTCCGCAAAGATAAATTGCCCCTTAGTGACCAACTTTTTAAATTTAGGAGGTCCTCCCGTCTGTGTAACTGGCGAAGTTAGACATGTCAAATTTGATACACAAAAACGTGCGCTGGTACGCTTCGTTCACAGCTATTGTTGGTGTTGTCCTAATTGTTTAAGGGACACTGTCATCGGAGATTCAAGAGGAGATGTCGCGCGTCTGACGGCACGATTTGAAAATTTGTATGAGAGTGGCCTGAGACCAAAGGTCGAAGAACTAACTGTCTTTCGCGTTTATGCGAGTGTCGAGCGAAGGATGTGTGATTTAGTGGTCATCGACAAGCTCACAAATACTTTGTTTTCGTCAGAGTGTGACGTATGGTTCACTCCAGGTTAGCCGATATTTATGTTCAGTAACTAATAAATTGCAGAAAGTAAGCGAGGGCCTTCCTGGCTTACTATTCGCCTGTATTCACAACAGTCTATTCTCTAAGGACTTAAGTTCTTCTAAGGAAATAGCAATGAGAACAGTGTCACCTGCATATCTCATAAATTGTAAGTAAGTAAGTAAGTTTATTCACGTATATGGCTAGATTAATGTTAATTGGTTTGGGAAGTACTTTCAACTGTGCTTGTGGCCAGTGTAACAGTCAGTGCCAACATAGGTCTGCATTGTCGAATGCTGGACTTCCATCTATGGTTGATAAGTATGTAGTCAATCTGATTTGATGCCCTCGTATGTAGCCAATCCGTTTTCTGTCACAAAATCCATAAGCCTGAAGTAGGAGTACTTCATTCCTTTCACGGAAACCCGATCTACTACTACTCTCTGAGCTGCCACAGAAGTCCGTCATTCGCGGTCATCCAATGATACTCAAGCCACAGTGCGACGCTAGCTGCATGCTTCAACGGTAAATCGCATTGCAGTAACAATAATAATTCAAACTGGTTCATTTTCCGTGTGGTAGACTAAGCTGGCTACCCGTCAGCTTCTTACTGCACTAAATACCCACTATCGTATCGTATCGTATTTTTCTAAGGATTATACGATAAAATAGAAGAGGATTTTGTTGCAATGTTACAATATTATCCAAAAGCACATGTTACAGAAACATCAACATTAAAAAGATTGCCATACCCATAGGTTTCGGATTTCCTTCCACGGTGCACCTTAAAGTTAACGGTTCTCTTTCAAATACATTAATTTCCGTAGGCGGTCTCTGAATAAACTCTGGTCGTTGTCCGTGCGTCAAAACAGCATCAGAAACATTTTTTTGCATGCAGAGCAACATGCTTTCGTTGTTTCTGTCATTTAGCGTATCACGTAATTCATCAGTGTAAGAATTACCAGGAGCTACAACATTGCATAAAACATTGCACATAGTGGCGAGACTGAGATTGTTCTTAAATCATAAAATACGACCATCAGATGTGTGTGCGTGTGTGCGTGCCTTTATCGCATAAATTCAAGCGCACTGACGCACTACTGTAACTTTTGGCAAGCAACATCACGAAAATTCTGCAAAACTATTAACACAACGAATGTCCACTTAATCTAGTTAATGTTGCTAACTCGCTGATAACACCGCAGCATCAAAACGGACCAAATGCAAGAAAACAACTATGGCTTTCAACTTTTTTTCAGCGTTTTGTACGCATAACAACAAAGTTCTCTTTATGCGCCTCACTCGCTACTGTTGCTATGGAAACCACGCAGCTGGTTAGAACCAGCTGCGTGGTTTCCACAGCAACAGTAGCGAGTGAATTAAGAATTGAATGAGGTTTGTCTATGCCAAAAATAACTAGTAAACGTTATGAATTGATGAAGTTATGTCGCGGTCCGCTTTTTATCGCGCGTTAGCACACTGACGCGCGATATTGATATAGCAAATATGTCTGTCCGTCCGTCCCCCCGTCCGTCTGTCTGTCTGTCCGTGACGTTCCGGTATCAGATGAAAAACGGCTTATAATATAGCGTCATAGTTTTTACACCATACGGCACCCCAATCATTATGTTTTATCAGCATCAACTATCTTCACGAAATTCCGACGGGGTCACCCCCTGCGTAGGCGATAAATACACGTCGGGTATAAAAATTTCGCGATTTTCGACCACTAAGTCGTAATATCTCGCAAACGATGCAAGATATCGCCATAGTTACTATGGAAGGCGAATAAGAAACCGCACCCAAGCTTTCGAATGGTACCACCTTCAATGACATTGAGTGACCTTTAACCCCGATTTCAAACATTAAAAAACTCGAAAATAGTACAAGATAGAGCTATCTTTACAATGGCCGACCAATAGAAAGTCGCATATGGTCTATCGAACGGCGCCATTTACAATGACCTTCAACGACCCTTAACATGGTTTTCAAGGTCACGCCATTGTTTGGCACTGGATATCTCACAAACGGCTACAGATACGGCCATAATTACTATGAAAGGCGAATAGGAAACCGTACACAAGCTTGCAAATGGTACCACTTTCAATGACCTCTAACCCACATTTCAAGGTCACAGTAGTTTTCAACGTCAAATAACTCGACTACTGCTAAGTCGTGTATGATCTATCCAATGGTTTCATTTGCAGTGACCCAGAGTGACCTCTAACCTAGATTTTAAGGTCACGGTGTAATATTTATGCCTATAAATGCCCTCAGCGCATTGTGTTCGCAGCGGACGCACGATCTGTTGGTGATAGCTAAGTTCTTGTTACTTGTTTTTGAGTCACAGTGCTATTGCTGTTGTGAGTTTGTGACGACATCGGTTAGTTGTTTTGAATGACCTTTGAATGTCGTACGCTTTCATTTCAGTATATTTATCACATTCTAGTCCGTGTAATGAAAATTTTCCAATTACGTGCCATAGAAAGAAACCTTGAGTGACCTCTAACCTAGATTTCAAAGTCACGGTGACAAGTAACAAGAACTTAGCTATCGCCAACAGATGGCGCGTCCGCTGTGAACACAATGCGCTAAGGGTATCTATAAGCATAAATATTCACAGCGGACGCGCCATCTGTTGGCGATAGCTAAGTTCTTGTTACTTGTTTTTGACACACAGTGCAAACAAATTTTACCACTCAGCTAGGAAGTTGAAATTTGGCATACTTGTAGGCATTTACGCGTACTAGCGCCCTGTATAAAAATTTGTCCGCTAGGGAGCGTCTGGGGAAATCAGAAGCTTTCAGTTTTAATTTTGGGACCCCTCATATCTCCGAAACTAATCCAGCTAAAAAGTTAAAATTTGGTATGCTGGTAGGCATTTGCAGGTGCTATGGCTACATGTAAAAATTTGTCCGCTAGGAAGCGTCTGAGGAGATCAACAGCTCCCAGTTTTTATCTTGGTAACTAATGGAGCCAGGAAGTTGTAGGCATTTATGCGTACTGTCGCCCTGTAGGCCTATAAAAATTTGGCCGCTAGAGGGCGTCTGGGGAAATCAGGAGCTCCCACTTTTTATTTTGGGACCCTCCTCATAACTTAGGGGCTTCTGATCTCAGGGCTTTACCCTGTAATAACCTAGCCAACTGTGTTGACCTGTGCTCTTGATGCACTTCAAAAGCTGTACAAGCTCGCTCAAATCTTATTAAATATGCATCAAGGTCGTCCTTATCTTCGTTAAATGGAGGTAATTTCAGTGTTTTCATTCCTGCTGAGTTATTATTATTTGGATTTATTTCGGCATTTTGGATATGTTTCGCCCGTATCACTGTTCCTAATTTCAATCTCCTTCATTCTATATTCATGTTCCATGCTCGCTTTAATACTTTCAGCTTCTGACTTAAGTTTATTAGCCTCGGCTCACGCCATTCTTTTTCAGCCTCGTATTTCAACTTCTCGGCTTCCGCCTGTAGTCGCATTCGTTCAGTCTCTTGGCCGCCCCTGTTGCAGCCTTCGCAGCTTCCGCTTTTGCTTTTGTTTCATTTTCCAAGCAAATTTTCTGAAGTTCGAATGTGCGTAATTTTTCCTGTTCCATTTGTTTCTCTTTTTCCTGCCGTTCTTTTTCTTTGTCTATTAAACGTAATTTAATTTACGCAGCGGTAAATCTAACGCCAGAGTATAATAGAAGATTTCGCTTGACGTTTTGCACTATTGAAGCTAACTACCGACAGAACCGAAGCATCGCACGGCTTTTTTGCAACAACAGAGCTTCTGGTCTGGAGTAAGTTGACCACGTGTTCCCGCCACCTCCGTCACTGCCGCGCGATCTA
>Ga0209428_1000249_pt1 | contig 11264 bp, 11 predicted proteins | sample OlaalgELextract1_2_FD_187377 | JGI IMG/M metagenome (GOLD analysis project Ga0209428, IMG submission 187377) | Olavius algarvensis symbiont microbial communities from Tuscany, Italy - Type G ELBA extract 1 (SPAdes) (version 2) | ecosystem: Host-associated > Annelida > Digestive system >...
TCACCTGGCCTCGTGCCACATAAAGTGCAGGCACAAAATCCTCCATAACTGATGAATGGATAGTGTACCATTTGTAAATCTGTGGTTCTGTGGTTTCTGTTGTCAGATTCATCGTGTGTATGGGAGCACTGGGGCAAGCTTTGCCAAAGCTCAGCAGGAACTGGCACAAGGAGTGCTCAGTAACAAGTCCGTACAGCAAACAGCGGGTAACATGGCATCGTCCGCAGCTCGGGCAACTGTTGCTGGTGCAGCTCGGTAATAGCACCCGCTGACACGTTTCTTATTCTATCTTCCTGTGACAAATGCACATGTAAAGCTGATTCTTTTTATATGTACAACCAGGGCTGACTGGCAGGCAGACATATTGTGTTCTCAACCTGTCCATTTGTCCATCTGTTCATTTGTCTGTTACCAAACTCAACATGTTTTGTAAATGAGTAAACGATTTTGATGCATATTTACCCAAATGGTCTATGGGGCAAGGGCATGAAATGATCAACGTTGGGGGCCAGGTGGTTGAAGGTCAAGGTCACACGAGGTTGAAGGTAGATTTGGGGGCCTGGCGGATGCATTATTCTCAAGCCCCTTGGGCCGAGGAGCTTTTTGAGTTTTGCATAGTGCATCTCATAGACACACATTCTTCGAAGGACAGCATTATGGCGCTATAGAAGTTTTATTATTATTATTATTATTATTATAGTTGTTTTGTGACACATGATAAAGTGAATGTATCAGTCAGTAGCTTGTACATGATGTGCAACTAGCACAAACTACAGATTTTTTATTGTCGTTATCATTAGCAATGTTAGAGGGTCATTAATCAGAACAAAACTGCATCACCTTGTTAGGTTCTGTTGTCGTGAGATGCTGCAAGTTACGGTGTCTCACAGTCAAAAGTCGTATTTATTTTAGGTAGAAGTATAAGAGAGAGAGAGAGCATAAGTAAATGATTGTTACATAGGGATAGATTTTCTGTTGATATAGTGCTATAATTCAAGAGCTGGCTGCCTTCTATTCTTTCTGTGTAGCAGTTTCAGTTCTGTAATGTCTTGTGTATTTCAGCTGATGGAAACTGATTCCGGTATCTGCATATAGTCCACGAACTAACTTCTCGTTTTTAGTCATTGTGATCTTGTGTGGTCTGCTACACCGGCTTATGTTTGTTGTGAAGTGCTGTTAATATATACATAGTACGTGCTTATTAGTCTATGTAGAGAGTGGACTAAAAAGTTTACAGTCTCTAGAACAACTAAATTATTAGTTATTGTTCAGTTAAACCAAGTTTTGTAATGATAGTTTAGAAGAGCATTCCATTCTGTGTCGACTTGTACAGTCCTTGCTGTAATATTTTTGCCGTTCTTAGTAAATGTTTGAAAAGTACCCTGTAATTGTATAAAGTGAAAAGGAAAATTGCTGTATAACTTTACAAAATGTCGAGAGCAGTAACAGAAATCAGTAGCTGTTGAGTGAGTTCACCCAGGTTGCACGTGGTCTTGGATGCAACTGATCTGTGGTACAACTATTAATGCACAACGCGTTCAACATATGCGTCAAGCCCTTCAAACTAGTATTATTGATCTTTCTTATTAATGCCTTGACCATTCACTGGTCATTGCTTCTGCAGAAACTCCTTGCAAATTCTCTTCTTTCCTTTCCATGATGAAATAGTTTAATTGTGCTTTTGTCATTTTGATTATTTTATTGCAAAACTTAAAAAAACCTACTGGACCAAAGAGATGGTGAATGATTCCTCTGTCAGGTCTCCAAATCTAACTTTGTAGTTGTGTGACCTTGGCCTTTGATTTCCTGACCCTGAAACCTGGTCGTTTCATCCATTTGCCCTGTGGACCACTTGTGGTAATGTGCAGCAAAATCAATTCTTCCATTTATGAAATATCATGTTCTCAAGTTTGACCTATGTTGGCCTCCTGTGACCTTTAACCTATTGACCTCAGAAGTTGATAATTTCATCCCATTGACCGGGGAATAGTTGCGCAAAATTGCAGCATAATTGCTTCATTCATTTTCAGAATATCGGTTCACAAGATTGATAACAAATCATGGATGGGTGAACGAATGGCCTTGTAGAAAACATTACACCTCGACCAGTCTGTACTGATGGAGGCTTAAAAACAAGATCTTCAGGCTTACTGCTAGTTCAGTGAGCACTCGTTATTTTGATCGCCAGATCTTATCAAGTCATGGTGATTCAACATTTAGGGAATATTTGCACATTTACAAGTATGTTTACAACTCTGTGTAATGTGCATAGATTAATACAAAAACCATTGATAAAGTTTACATTATTTAAGGGCTTGTAAACTTTTGTCTACATGTGTTAAGTCACTTATATTTGGGTTTATGGTGTACCGTATTGCATGCTATGTACTGAAATTTGAATTCCATTTTTTTGCATAGTGTGAATTGTATTATGTCAATAGTCATATCACTTGTTTGAAAGCAAAGTCATTGTCAAAGCTTGCTAAGCATTTTGCTGCTAAATGTGTGCTTGTTAGATTTGATTTATTAATGTATTAAATACTCCTTTTTATTCACGATTTAGTCATTTCCAGTATTGTGATATGTAACATTATTGAAATGCCTGCTTGTAATAGTGTATATGTATATTGCTGACATATACACTATTACATATTACTATTATTGACTTATAATAGTACTAAATTATGATGTCATTGTGAAATCCAGGTATACATAAAGTAGGTCCATTTCAGTACTTCCTGTTTGTTTGCTGAGCTGTGCCCACCTGTAAGATGGGACTTGCTCTGTTGTGTCTGGGAGGATATGATTGAGCACTGATTTGACATTGTTTGGGCTTTCACCAGCAGCACTGCATACCGCAGTCCTCAATGAACCAATACTTAGTTAAATTGTGCTCTGCATCTTTGCAGACTTGTGATTTGTAAAACACTACCATGTTATTTTGATAGTAAAATGGTAAATTATGTGCTGGCAGTTGTGACTGTGCAACATGTGACGAATTGTTCATTTCCACCAGTGGTGGATTTAATGAGCTGTGACCAACGAGGCTGTTGCACAGTAGACATCCAGGTGCATTAGGCTGTCATTAGCTCTTGTTCCACAACACATTAATTTGATTATTTGTAATATATTTTAGTCCAAGTGTTTATCCACAGTAATAGTGCCAAGCCACTGTCTTGTCAGTGAAATGCATGTCAATTGTCATGTCATGTTGTGCGCCATATCAGAAACTATAAGATCTGTAGAGGATGATGACTGACAGTTACAGTGTAACCAAACAGACTGCAAGGTTTCCATTAACGTTAGCGCTTAGTGGTCTATTGCTACACATATTTGAATGCTAATGAACATATCATGTGCCTGCAGGCTAGTGTTTGCAAGGCTTGCTGTCATTGGCACATTGCACCATAAAGCATTCATTCAACTAACGCAGTTAGTTTAATTACCACTTTTGACTCTGCTATTTGCTGTATATATGTTAAGTCTGGAGAACGTAAGGAAGATTGTGCCGGGCAGATAAAGCATTTCCGGTTAGATCGGCTTACCAGAGTTCTGGGATCAGACCGTTGGAGGTCTCCCAGTGCACCCGAGATCCCCATTCCTGGAACAACGACTGTAGGTAAAAGTCCCCAGAAGTTGAAACATTCTGCCAAATTTGGTTGCTGTGATTGCACCAAGTTAAATACAGTGCTGCAGTATGGTTTGTTAACCTAATAATAAGATCAGTGGATTTTTCATAGCACCCAACACCTCAGTCCGAAGTTGACACTGTAGATTGGACAAGTACACAAAACGGCCCGGGGACCTCTTGATCAGTGGCCAACAATGCTTTCTGCCTTAAATCTGCCGCTGAATTTCATTTTGGTTAGTAGTACCTATCTGTTGGCTTGACCACAGCTTCTCGCAGATATTGGCCACAGTTTAAAATGTAAGTTATCGGGATAGATTGGGTTGAAGGCACTTTCTGTTCATGATATATGTCACATGTTACATTTATGGCTGCTGCATGTAATTTAAATTGTAAAGTTAACATAGTGCTGACACTTTGAAGATTTAAAGATACTTTAAACATGTATTTGCATAAATGGTCTTTCAAATAAGGCATACAACACAGAAAACCCAAATAACTAAACTAATTAACTGTGTATATAAAAATTATTCAGCATAAGTTTAGTTAAACTTTGGTTAAACTGGTTATCTTTAATGGAGCTTGGTACAATCAGGCATTAATATGTGATTGTTGCAACTAATTTCTTGTCGCATATTATTCTGATACACGCATACTATTATATACTATTGCACATCACTGATCTAGTCATATGTTGCATAATGTGCAGTTAGTACCGAATTTTTCATATGTTTTAGCAGTATTTTGTCTACATGGTCATTGATTGATGTGACAGTGTTGCAGCGGCTGGCGCAGACTGCACTGTTTCTTATCACCTGTCACATAGTTGTTTATTTTGTTGAGATTTTCTTCGTGTCAGAATGTGGTGTTTGTTTTTGTGAAAGTTGATGCCATTTACAAGTTATTTGTATAAAAGTGTGTAGTGAATGTGTTTGTTCTTAATTCGTGACATTGTTTTTATTTTTATTGGTAGCTGTTCCTGTTGTCTAGTAACAGAATATGTTATATATTTACGCTAGTGTAGAATTGTTGCAGAAGTCGGAGTTAACTGTTAACTGCATGTCATAGTGAGCTGCATACATACTATTCATACCAATTCTGCTCAACCTCATGGAGCAGCATGTCAGTGAAGTTTGTGGCATTATAAATATGCACTTGTCTAGTTGTGTTTCTGTGTTATTGCTAGTTTTGATCTCGCTGATATGAGTTATGTGCAGCTTGCAGTGTACATGTATAACAGATTGCTTTTCCAACAGCGGCGGCCTAGTTGCAGCTGTGCACCATGCTGATAGCTGTAGCTGTGTTAAATCATACTACACTATACATGTACTCTCTTTTTACACCGTGTCCCACAAAACGTACACCTGTGAACGGTTAAGAAAAGCTATATTTACATAGAATACCATGAAATTAGCAGGACCATGGATGGATTGTAAATGATACTGCCAAATATCTTTTCTCCAGTCTTTAGACAACCAAGTTATTGGTCTTTACGATACGATAGCGAGTATTTAACGTGCAGTAAAAAGCTGACGGGTAGCCAGCTTAGTCTACCACACGGAACAAACAAAAAATTAAAATGTGAAACTAAAAATAAAATGATGAGCGTAATAAACCTTGATGACAACAGACCACACTTCCAAACTTTGCTTCGTGAGAGTTCTTACAAAACTTCAGAAGAGTTTTTTCTGGACATGATGAACACAGTGTTGAAAAATGTGATTTGCTGTAGTCAAGATTTGAAGACCAGCAACTCAATTGTTTGAAGCATTTGTTGTCAAAATTTGGTAGTGTCATTCGCAGTTCATCCAGGGTCCTGCTGCCCAAATTCCATTGCATTCCATTTAAATGTAAACAGTTTGCTGCAGCATTCAGGGATGTACGTTTTGTGGGCCATAGTATTATTATTATTAATATAGAAATCGTACACGAGGTACACAAAAAGAAAGCAAAAAAATACATAAAAGTATAAAATCAGTCTACACACATGCTCACTCAGAGCAAGCACATTGTTTTGTGTGAAGTCATCCGTAGATATGCATATGCACAATAAACCATGCCTAACCATTACCAGCTCTTGAATCATTCCTGCACGAGAGACTATACCCTCATCAGCCATAATTTTCCATTGCTAGATGAGTCAATTACATCAAGACTGCATGCACGAAAACACTCACAGAAATAATGCACATTATGACCCATAACAGAGCACATTTGACTAAAATAGTTGCATGTTGTGACATGAAATTCAATAAAATATTGTCAGAATTTAAGCATTTCTGTACAAAGTTTAATGACCTGTTGCACAGTGAATTCCACGATCGTTGGCGACGACGCTGACGGTCATAAAACGCGCATTATTGACACACACGAAGTCAGTGGATTTTGCGTACATCGGGTCTGTCAGCACTCGGAGTTTCAGACGCCGCCTTTCACGTATAGTGGCCCGAATCCGAGAGACAATTATTGCTGTATGACAATTGTATGGCAATTTCCAGATACGCCTCAGGGTCTGTCGCCCAGCTACACACAAGCTTTGCACATGCAAATTTGATAAATCCCATAACTCACGGCCATAAAAGCTGAAACAATACACCCTCAGTAGCCTTGTCTTCATACAACAATCCAGTTTACTAAACCAGCAAATGACATTATTCACCTGACCAATAAAACTGCCGTGACGACTCAAAACATCTAACTTATCACTAGCATTGTTGGTAATCACATGACCTAAATGCGGCCAACTCTCAACATTTTCAATAACATTGCCACTAATGGAAAAGCAGATGTCACGATTCCGATTACCACCGCTAGCAACACCACGAGGACGACTAATTATAGACTTGTCAGCATTGAATAACATATCGTGATCTTTAGCATACTCTTCATAGAACTGTAACATAAGGCGCATAGCACGAGGTGTCAGAGCCAACAAAACCAAATCATACTGGAATGAAAGAAAACATTGAGATTATCTGTTGTAACACCAGCAGAAAGTGTAATATGTTCTGTTACTTTACTGTTTACATACCAGTACAATGTATTTGTTTCGTTATTGTATTATAATTACCACTGTCATTTTCTGTTAGCTTGTGCTTCATTGATGAATAAGGGAACTTGCCTGTCTAGTTTCTTTATTGTTTCTGTATAGACTGTCTAATGTACGTATTCAACAATACAAAAATTTGTGGTTTGTTGCATTGCTTCTTTTAGTGCTGTCATTGGACATATACATTCTCGATAGTGGCCCAAGACTGGGAGTCGCTGCTACGTCTTGGAGTAGACCAACCCTATCACACACCTCTATTCCTGATCCTGTCTCTGTGAGTTATTCCTGCAATCCTCCTCAAACAGGACACTTCAAATATCCATAATCAGTTTTTCGTGTTTGCCTCAAGGTCCAAGTTTTAGACTTGCACATTAACACACTGAGTACCATTATTTCATATACCTTCAACTTCATGGCAATATTCACTGTAATATTTTCTGTAAGTTAATACTCGTACGTGACGAAATGTCACAGAATATGTCGCCTAGTCGTGCCACTCTGAGTAAACTGTGTAACTGTGACAATTATAACTAGTAAAACTTCAAAGGTAGTAAGGTTATCTATCTGATGTTTTGGGATGTGCGAAAACCGAAATTCGGTTCGGATTCGTTTTTAAAAACCGAACCCTCCAAAAATTTGACATCTGTTTACACGGTTTTCCAATATAAACTGCATGCAATCCGCCATTCAAATAAAAGTGAATAGAAGTAGCTTTACTTGCATTAAATGTGCAGATAAAGAACGTTTTAAAACACGACCGAAACAGAGTTTAGCATATAGAATTTAGAATGCAACTACATGTACATTAATTACTTGTTGTCGTCGTTGTGAGTGAGTCAGTAACGTCAGAGGCATGTCATCCACTGTCGCTGTAATATTTACTGTAAACTAACTACTCAGCTATTACACGAGTAGTAAATAACTATAATATCCAAACTGAACCAAACTCATGCCGAACCAAATCGGAGATTTTTCAAGAAGCGAAACAAAACCGAAGTGAAAAAAATCTATTCCGCACATCCCTACTGACATCGTGATTGCCAGAGTTGTTAGCATTAGATTTCAGAATACAGTAACAGGTGGTAAGTCATGGTATTATTTAAATTATGACATTATTATGTAGACTGAGACTCTATCGGAAGGCCTAGTTGTTATAACGGTTTTCACTATTTATAATTCAAAAACATTGCTATGTGGTATAAATTTCTCATTTCTTACTTCTGTTATTGACTGTCAATATCACCACGTCACCTAGTGAAAATTTTAGACTAAAGCCAGATCATTAGCAGTGTTAACCACAAGGTATATGGTCGTCAACCAAAATATGCAATATGTCTGGCATTCAGCCAAAGCAGTGGTAATGCTGAAACCAGTATTTGCTACAGTATCAGTCAATATACACAAAATACATACAAATACTACTCAGCCAAAACTCTAAGATGACGGATGCTCTAAATGTACAAGAAAGCTTGGTGCTGCCACCATGAGTTCATCATACGCACTGCTTACAACTCCACTGAGTCTGTAATCGACAATTATCAACTTTGCAATTGGCAACGACAGCACACCATTCTCCAGGTCACTTGAGTTCTCATCTGTTGCCTGCCACGATCGAATCAGTTGCTGCTTGACATACTTGCTGCTGTGATCCTTCAGCACTATATACAGTGGAGCTGTCAGGAAGAACAAGTTGTTGGCAGCAGAGTTTGTTGTTGGGCGTGCCGTTATCAGCTTGAGCTCTCCACCGAACAGTGAGCTACGCATGCAGTTGATTACTGTGTCGCGGACATCACCGACCACATAGTAGCTGATGCTTGGGAACACGCCAAATGCACTTGCTACAGTTCGAGAACAGGCTTTGTTAAAAAGACCAGTGATGCAGGAAAAGAAAAAGTCCACATTCGGCTGACGACGGACTACATCGTCACACACAAGACGGCGCTGACGAATGCTAAGCCAAGCTCTGTCCAAGTCGGCCGGGTTGTTGTGCCGCCAAGTGACACGAAATGCGACCGCACTTCGTCCTGCCTTGAATACGAGTGGCTCAACAACAAACTGGACTAAAGCATCACGAATCACTCGACTTGCAAGAGTGTTCATTGGAACAACAGTTCCACCAGTCTAAGCACACACAAACAAATCTACACACACGTATGAAATGTAAATGAGTACCGGTATGCACATTTTGTTCAGTAGCTAATGCACTAACAAATGCAATACAATGTGCACATATTATCTATTCATCATACTGCACTGTCAATCGACCAGTCAGATTAAGCCTCATCTTATGAATCTTAAACTAGCAGCACACACTTCTTTAAGTTTAAATGTAGTATTTCTTTGAATAAGATACATGTACTACATTTTTGTCAAACAACTACAAAAATAACTTTGTCCATTTAATACTTTGAAGACCTTAGTGCAACAGCACAACCCAAAACTCGAGTTTTCAGGACAGCGAAAAATGAGCAAACCGAGTATGTTAATTGCAATGCCAACAGTTCTTGTGTGCATGTACATGGAGAGCTTTTCAACAGAAGTAAAGGAACCTAATCCACGTTATGCTGCTGGAAATGCTAGGCAAGCAAAAATAATTAATCCGGCAAAAACAGCTCGTCTCATGTTAGGCAGCATGATGTGACATTTATCTGACGATGCGTTCCGTGCAAGAACAGCACGACCAGGGTTTATTTTAGGCCTCTGAAAAAGGTGTAGTGCTACCCCTTGCCATTGTAAAAAGGGGTAGAGATACCCCTTGAACATATAAAAAGGGGGTAGCTACTCCTTGAATGTGTAATCAATCACTAATAAAACCAAGTGGTTTTTATAGCATACGGCCCAATTATTGATACAACTAATTACTGGTACAGAAAGACTACTGACTTTGTATTTATCCAGTTTGCATTATTAACGCTAACGTATCGAACCAACAATGATGATTGGCGAATTTAGCATGGCATAGTGCGTCCACTCCACTGTTAGCCATTTCTCGCAAAAAGAAACAATTATTCACCAAAAACTACTAATTTACTATGCATTATGTAGTAATGTAGAATGTGTAACGCTACCCCAGTGTTGCCATTTATAACGCGTAGGCCTACCCGTCAAAATTAATTTTTACGTGCAAATTTCCGACCGTTTTCATTTTTTATGCGTACTACGCGTGCTAAAATAAACCCTGAGCACGACTGACGTTAAGTTGTGTGCACATAGCTAATGATGAACTTAATTTGTAGCATATGTAGTTTTATGACATCATTTAATGATTTTAATTTACAAATCATGAAATTTACTTTATATGCTATTCAAAAAATAAACTATCCCTCATATTTTTCATATTTTGTGCCTTTATAGTCGATAGAGTTCGTGGAGACAACTTGAGCTGTTTTAGGCAAGAACAACATTGCCAGAGTTGTGCTGTTGTTGCACTAAGATCTTCATTTGTGCAATTTACTAGTACAGACACACAAACGTGAGTTCGTGGAGACAACTTGAGCTGTTTTAGGCAAGAACAACATTGCCAGAGTTGTGCTGTTGTTGCACTAAGATCTTCATTTGTGCAATTCACTAGTACAGACACACAAACGTAGGGCCCACGATTTTCCGCAGTAAAAGTGGCATTTTCTGCAGAAAGGTTTAGCATGTCCTATGGCATTTCGTGCCACAGCCAGATATATAGGGTGTAATTGATTTGTCAAACCGATTTAGGATTTTACAGACAGTGAAATACGATATGACAGGATTATTTCATGTGCAGCTGAAAGCTGATGGGTAGCCAGCTTAGTGTACCATATGGAAATGCACGTATTATAAATTTAATTTGCTGTAAAATGCAGTTTTACTTTAAAAGGCATCATCATCCAGAATTTTATATCAGAACGTGGGCCCTATTAATGACACTTACACGAATGCCATCCGATACACTGACTCAGGGATATTATCGAAGTATGTTAGTGATTTATAGCAGTGCTGAAATTATTCTACTTCTACATTACACAACTCACATCATTAAGAATTCAGCACACAGGTTGTCTTTTAGCATATTTTTAAGTCCAACGCAAATTAAGCTAAACTTCACAACATGCCACCGAGTGACTATGGTATGCATCACAGCAGAATTAAAAGTAAAAAATACGTTTTCCAAACTCTATACTGCAGAGCAGAATGTGGCAGACTGCGAAAAATCATGGGCCCTAGTAATATGAATGTGATAACAACAAGCAACATGAGCAGCTTGCCATGTGAGGCTTTGCTGTATTTGTACTGTTGGCCATGTTTTTCTCGCTGATGGCGGTACAGGTGAAAACTGTGACAGAACATTTTGCCACAGCCTTCATACTGGCACATAACAGTTTTTTGTGCCACTGCTCGACCCTGTGATTTCGGCATGTAACTCAATATAGGCCTTGTCATATTCATTGCAGTCCACTGCTGGCTATTAATTTTGCACTTCTGAACAAACAAAGCAAAGCAAAGCAAGGATGTGCAATGGCTGTAGGCATGTGCCTCTATGCCTATCTTGTGCAAACGAAAAGTAAGCAGTACAAAATTGCAATTACATGACAATGATGTCGTCCGCATTAATTT
>Ga0209428_1000250_pt1 | contig 11183 bp, 9 predicted proteins | sample OlaalgELextract1_2_FD_187377 | JGI IMG/M metagenome (GOLD analysis project Ga0209428, IMG submission 187377) | Olavius algarvensis symbiont microbial communities from Tuscany, Italy - Type G ELBA extract 1 (SPAdes) (version 2) | ecosystem: Host-associated > Annelida > Digestive system >...
ATGAAGTTGATACACTGGCTGTTGATTGGTGGATTTTGGTACAGCGAGGGGGGACTGGGCGGGGTCGCAGCCCGCCCAGGCCCCTCCTCGCTGTACCAAATGTAACAGTCCACCAATCAACGGCCAGTGTACCAATCACCGTATTGCTGTATAATGGTCCGTTGCTCCGCAGTGCCCATAAAGGGTTAAGAAAACATGAAAATGGCTAAAGAAAAATCCCGTTTAATCTATACACATGCTGTGCTCGTTTCAGTTCAGTGCAGGCTTACGTCTGTTCAGACAGCGTTAGCGTGCACAAGTTTCAGTAACGCCACAAGCTGTAAGTTGCAAGTTCACAGAGCACCAGTCAAAATCACATACTAGTTTTGTGCTCACATATACACGTACATCATACATATTTATTCACCCGTGTTGAGGCAGAAATGTCTCTCATAACAACTGTATATCTAATTCACCTGTACACTTGGTGCATGTAAACACAGGGCTGAACAGAACACGACAACACAGTAGAAGCCTGCTGATTATTATATGAAAACGTCACAAATCATGTACAAAATGAATTAAACGCTGCTGACTATATCGCAACAACAACTGATGCTACTTTATGATATTGCACTCGAGCTTAGCCCAAAAGTTTTCACCTGATCTTATTACCACATTTAAAGTTAACTCAAAACCACCATCACTAAGTCAGAAAGTCAACGCAACCATTGTACATTAGTACAACAATCCTAGTTACAAGCTGGCTACACACATCGCAGCCATGCCGCTATTACGTTTACTCAGTGTTTCAAAAATGGGTTTTCGCCCCACAGGGGTGATGTGGGAATACAGCCCCCAAACTGTCACAATTTGGAATTTTGGCCATTAATTTCCCCTTATGGGAGACTCGTTTGCAGAAATTTTACGAAATTGTCATCGTTTGTACATGTCTCCAGGTAGACTTTAAGTTTTTAGTTTGGTCGCTCTTTGGGACTATTAACCAAGTTATAAACATTTTCTCGCAGTGGGGGCATTTTCCCACAAATTTTCAATAGCCACTAGCGACAAAGCTACTGATCGAATCAAAAAAGTTAGGGGTGGGGGGGGCTGCAAAAATGGTACGGACCTCCTCTATCACCATGCTAAGTATGGTGGGGATCATGGTCATGCGCCAGCTGTAGACGAAAAAGTGTGATGTTTTCTTTTTCGTCTGTCGTGTTTTGAAATTTCAAAGTTTGTGGTAACGGAAATGCTATGAAGCTAGTACAATTTTAAAGACAATTATGGTGCTGTTGCATAGAGGAAGGTTTGTAGTTGTGCACCTATATTCAAGTTTTTCTATGGACCCCCAGCATTTTCCCTTAACCAAAAATTACCATTTTTGGCGATTTTGGGGGCTGTAAGCCCACATTTTAAAAGCCATAACAGTGAAATTTTGCGGAAGGATGCGAACCTGGGAGTCCCTCCCCCAGGCCACATTTTGTAAAAATCGCTTAAGGGGATATACCCCTCTGGGACAAATTTATACCAAAAATTACCAATTTTTACGATTCTGGGGCCTGTAAGCCCTCATTTGAAAGCCACAATAGTAATATTTGGCGTGAGGGTACAGACCTAGGACTACCTCCCCACGCCAAATTTCGCCAAAAATCTTTTAGGGGGTTGGTCCCTTAGGGGCAGATTTATAATAAAAAAAATTTCGTATTTTGCCGATTTTGGCAGACTTAGCCCACATTTCTAAAGCCATGACGGTGAAAGTTTGGCGCAAGGGGCAGACCTGGGACTCCCTCCCTACACATAATTTTGTAAAAATTGTCCCTTAGGGGCAAATGTTTACCAAAAATTCGAACTGTTTGCGATTTTGAGATACTTAAGCCCACATTTCTATACTTATAGGCCTAATGTTAAAATTTTGCTTAAGAGAACGGACCTAGGAATCCCTCAGCAACACAAAGTTTCATCAGAAAGGCTCACAGGATTCTGGACATGGCCCGCCATTATTGCATTGCCTCGGAGGTGATGCATATTGATTTCTAGTTTGGTAGTGTGATTTGTGAATGCCAAGTAGAGTTGATGATAAATACCACAGCTTCACACTACAACTCACACTTTGGCTCATCAGAGAAGGACTCTGCACAGCTAATGACAGTATATGAAAGACAATCTGGGTTCCTGTGGCATGTGATGAGGCAGGGTTTCCAAAATTCGTCTGGAACTGAAAATGCAGAAGCAGACAATACAAAATGGACGCAGCGAACAAAATATCTCGACATGCAGCTGTAAGCCAGTCGAGCTGCTACTTGGTCGAACTGTTACAATGGACTTCAGACTCGCCACATATGATGCACAACTTCATAACCACCACTGCTTCTGACACTGAACTGAATGCTTCAAAGCATATCAATCTCGCACCTTCTACTAAAGCTGGTGACATTCAAAATGCATAAGTTTCAATAAAACTGCTCAACTTGACGACAACTTACCAGAAACACCCGCATGAAATATGCCGACTTTTCAGCAGTGGTTCCGTACATGCATCGCAATAATTACATCACCAAAATTTCAAATATTCCAAATCAAGACATCAGTCTGCATTCAGTCCTTTCTCATCTTCCATTCAGCAGCATTCATTCACACACATAAAAACTTTATGGACGAGACAATCATAAAAACACTGCAGATGAAAGAATAACCAAACCTTTCAGATACCTATAGTATACATGCGTTCTCTAGCTCAATCAGAAACCAGAAAACACACACACAGAGTGTAAACCTCCACTTAGGCTGACCATACCATGTAGCTATTACTTAACAGTCGACACTAAGCTAGTCACAGTGCACTACACTGTGAATGGAAAAAAGGAACCGTATTTCATTAGACAGTATAGCTGAAGGGATGCTGAATTTACACATCTGAAAATACATCTGTCTTTTTGTTAATTTTTTTCAGCAGCGGTGTAAAAAGGACGTTAGTAAAAGTGCCATTACAGCAACGGAATCTACCATTAGTGTTGAAAAGATTCATTCAGTTGGTATGATCAATAACGTAGAAACTTCTTACTTTACACAACTGAAAATGTGTTACCTAATGGAATTTACCATTGCCGATCAATATTTAAGTAAATGCTCGTAAATAAATAAAAAGTACGAAGCAAACCACTTTCTTAAGATGTTTCCTGACACATGAAAGAGTTCTAGCAGATTAAACACTTAACAGTGAAAACGACAGTACTGGCATCATTGACTCATGTTCTAGTTGTAGTCGACCACACACTGCCAGTGACCATCCAATTGCAGAGATCAGCAAAGTTAAAGACCTCACACTAATTTTATTGATCAGTGTATTTTTTTTATCAAGTCTTCATTTTCTGTCAAAAAAGCATCTTAAGCAATCGTTCTGATACACTTTTTTACTCATTCACAATCAATGAGATGTTTATCTTCAGGAGTAAATCCCGTTGCTGTAGTAGCACTTTTATTAACGTCCTTTTTACATTGCTGCTAACAAAAACTATTTAATGAAAATACAAATTATTTTCATATGTGTAAATTCAGCATTCCCTCCGCTATAGTGTCCGAAATTTTCATTTAAATTGGCTAACATTTCTATCAGCTATGAAGAAAATAAAATGGTTTCTCTTTTTTTCAATTCACAGTGTGCTTAGTATAGGCGAGTGATGCCATGTCATGACCACATGAGAATTAGCATGCACCCACTGGTAATGCCCTACTTCACACAAAGTGGGCGTGTGGTGGGTGCAGTGGTGTAGTGGTAGAGTACTGGACTCGTAACCGAGAGGTTGCGGTTTGACTCACACCCGGTCCACTGCAAGCAACCTTGAGCAAGCTGCTAACCTACTGTGTGCTCAGGCCAACTCAGCCTCCTACCCTCAGCGGGACAGGAAATCAGTAGTAGCTGCGACTATGGGGTGAAGGCCTAGTGTGGCTGATTGGGGCAATGGTGTGTCTGCTAGCTGCACTGTGGGTCCAATTGTCCGTTAGCGCAGGCAATGGATGGCCACATAATGCGCTGCAACATCATTAGCTCATGCCAATCAGCTGCCATTTCCGAGACTGTAAAGTGCTGCTGGTCACAAGTCTGACTCATGTATGCGGCGCTATAACAAGTGCCCAGACCATAAAGTGAAAACATTCTTGGAAGCAGTTCACCCCACAATGTAATCATCTGTTTTGTGTATCAAGATCTACATCTTCCAAAATCTTCACGAAAAGTCATCCATAACTTTCCAGGCAATCCTACTGACAGAAGACCAATCAACCACAAACCAAGACAGAAACATAACCTTATCGGTAAAGGTAAAAATCAGAGAAAGAAGAGCAACACTGTGGCACAGTATCGCAGTCATATAAAATTCTGCATATACATACGTGCACAACTACGGCAATACACGGTCTCGGCCTAGCTATGGACGCATAAATATTATTAACAGCTGCATCTAAATTGTAATTAAGGACAGAAAGTTAGCGGAGCTTTGATTACGCAGCTGCTAATATTCAGTCGCAATGCAAGCTAAATCACCACTACGAACATAATGCCTTCAGTCAAAACAGATTTGCTAACTTACAATGATAATAATCCTACAATTCTTCACAAGATAATGCATAATATGTCATTATCAAAATTACAGATCTAGAGCTGATGTCTGAGCAACTGTGACAAAGGGACAAAGGTATCATGGATGCCTGGCCACAAGATATAACCATTCCGTTTGAGATGCTCATGACATTCCGCCACTCCTTCCTTTCTTTGAATTACTTACACTGGTGGTGCAAGGCATGGCACTGGACCGAACTGCTCCTGAAAAACGTTCCATCTTAAGGCCACCTTCATATTCTTCACCTTCCAGTGGGCCGCATCATCTGGGCTTACAATCGGTCCAGTGTTGAAGCTCGGTTATTTCAGACTCAATGCACTTAGAAGAGCAAAGCAAAAGCATTACATTTGAAGACGACACATCACAGCTTGGTCTCTAGTAAGAGACGATTGCATAGCTGATGGATGCAAACAGCAGTTCTCGGAGGCAAGAAAGACGGACGGGGACCTGGAACGAGGATTTCAACCATGTAAGCAAATACTCGCATAAAAACAATATTTCAGCATAACTCAACATCTTATTTTTGCTCCGATTCTGTTTTTAACGTTTATTTCAGTTACTTTACCACAACTGCAGTACAAGTCTATGAACATGCAACATAACGGAAACAAGAAATAAAAGTGTTCAAAAAAATCACTGCAAATCAAGCAGAAAGTCCTAAATATTAGAAAAATCCACTGCTGACTCTGAATTTGTTTAGTTATTTGTAAAATCCATGAATTCAGTTAATTATGTTAAAGTTGTCTTTCATAAAAAATTGATGTGTGAAACCAGACCATTATTTACAAGACACACTTCAAAACTGCACTGAATAACAGTAGAAAAAATATATGCAAAAAAACTATTTGTCACACAAGAAACATTCTCACAGTCACTGCAAATTATCAAAAAGGGTCACACACAGAGAAGATTTAACATCGACACCATTATAAATGACAAGATTCAGGGGGACCACTCTCCGGACTACGTGAAATTCTCTGACAATTCCATGGCATTTCCCTGACGGTTTGCGGCACTCCTGCCCACATTAAGTGTTACTCCTATCATGCCTGTACTAGCGTTATGGTCTGCGGTAGGGGTAGGAATGCAACAGTGCAGTGGAACCAAAACGAAATGCAAAAACTCAGAAAAGTCAAGAATAGACGCAAATATGCAGCTAACAATAAACAGTCTTAGGCCACTTTTCCCTGATTTTTTCCCCGACACTTCCCCGACTTTTAGTAAAATCCCTGACATTTCACTGACAGCTGTCAAATTCCCTGACATTTCCAGGTTTTCCATACAAGTGGTCACCCTGAAGGTTAAACCCAGCAAACTATTTCAAAAAATGTAACCGAAACATCCACTCCATAGCATGCAGTTAATGCCAGTCACAAGAAACAAACATCTTCAACGACAGAAATCAGATCTGCATAACACATAACTCCACAACCACATGAAATATAACAGCACACCATCGGCACCTCAGTAGCACACCGATGAAAGAACAGATGGTAAAGGGAAGTAAGCTAGCAAATCGGCATTCATTCACGTGCAACATTTGCCACTAATCAATCCCTTGCCTAGTGAAAGCACTCGGGGTAACAACGTCATACATTACAGGATGGTGCAAAAATACTCGGCAATTTAATATTTTTAGCCACCATGTATGATGTGTTTTAAAAAATAAATTGAATAAATACACAGCATAATATATTAATCGAATGAATTCACCATAATCACATTTGTATGTTTTAATGATTGTGTATTCGTGTTTAATCATTCACTCTTTCTTCGTGCATGTCTGCCCTTTTTACATTGCACATCACTCTATATACTATGTTCACTGGCTACAGAGACCAAATAAGCTTCATCCACACCATGATAAAAAGGTGCCACTGTTTTTCGTCTTATACAACTGTTAAGTTATTTTTATAACTCCTTTACTTCGCTATTTGGCAGAAGAATTTGCAGTCAACACCAAATTAGCTGCCAAAGTTGTGATGCTTGCCCTTGTAATGACGCAAATGACGTCATTATGTAAAATACCATTTACGGCCACGGTTATTATGAAGTACTGTCTAATCTAATGACTGCAGTTATTTCCAATAACCTTGAGTGACCCCTCAAGGTTACAATATTGTTCAACATCATATAACTAAAAAATGGTATATGATAGAAGATTTTCGCATATACAGCTAAGGTCCGTTGCGTAGGAGCTCATCCCCTTTACAGTGCTTTGAGCCAGCCAGGGTTGACCCAATTAAGCTAGCATACGACCTACATCGGCCGGCTCCATTAGCAGCCAGTGCCTTTAACAAACTATAGGCCAGTATGCCAGCCGTCGTCACTTATGCAGGACTCGCCGTTTCTTCCCTAGTGGTGGCTGGAGCCACAGCAAGTACTCATTCTTGCCTACCCACGGAGAGATGGCTCAGGCTGAGTCGACCTGGGTGCCTGGTTCTGTGCCAAGGTGGTTTACCCGTCCTAATATGGTCACCCACCCAGGCACTAACCACTAAGCAAACTGGCACCACAGCTAGACTTATAATAGGAGACCAATAGAAAATCATAATGATCTAACAAACGGTTTCATTCTCAGTGACCTGGGATGATACCTAACCAAGATTTCAAGGGCACATCATTATCTGATGTTGAGTATCTCAGAAATGGTACAAGACTGAGAATTTGAGAAATAGAATATTATCAGGAACTTATGCCACACCAGAACTGTATAATTCTAATGACCTCGAGCGACAGCAAGATTTCAAACCACACAGCGCGTGGCATGGTCCCCCTGCGACACTGAGCTGCTTGTATAACATGTCATCAAATTGATTTAATTAATTAATTGCCTCGATTTTTCAGCACCATCCTGTACTGAAATGACAGCCACAGTCAAAACACAGAGAAGACAAGTAAAAGATTTGCGCTATGTAAAATATCCGGACAGCAAATAACTGATGTTAAATCACAGTTGCAACAGTCATTCATAAGTTGTCACAGACAATAATTACTGTTAAATAATTAATTATAGATCACTACACTGTAATGTGCTGATTTAAATTAGTGCAACGACACTGGCTGTCGACGTCAACTGGTTATGAACGCTCCGAACTGTACTGAGGTTCTTCAAGTGTCGACTGCGCTGGCGTTGTGATGCAGAAGCCATCGGCTGGCCGGTAGTAGACCTGTGGCTGTACTAGCGGCTGTGATGGCGGCATGTGATGCTGTCGAACTGTGTAACAAGGTACGGAGACAGGGACGGAAGGCACTGGTACACCACCACCAGTCCCACTGAGAGGCACGGCATCAGAAAATGGCTGTTGTGAAATCACGTGGCACTGCATCGGAGCACAGGCAGTTTGATGAAAGCCAATGCTGGGCAGCGGCATCGAGAATTGACCAGGCTGGGCCTGCCTAGTGCTGCTGTCCCCCGACAACGGAATGACTCCGTTTCCATCAGACTCGTCCATCGCGACAGTGACTGGCTGAAGGTGTGACGATGTGTTGGTAGTACTCTGTGCGCCACCAGTGACCGACGGCGGCCGAACGACAGGAGCAGTATCCATTGCTTCCTCACTGCAAGGCTCCATGCCAAAGGCTGCATGGCGGTCAAACGCAAACCCAACAACAGGCGGACTGCAATAAACAAACAAAAACATCCACAGTTATTGTTATTCCTCTACTACGCATGGCAGTGACATCAGCTAGGCTTATAGTCACTCCAGTGCTGAGGCAGATTATACTGTGCCCATTGCACTTTGTCCCCTTTGGCTAGGATTATAATTACATGGAGTGTACGCATGTTGTGAAGGCAGGGCGGGCTTGTGCAAGGGATGTGAGTGCTTGAAGAAGTTTGTTATAGGGGCTCTGTAACAGTACCTGCTTTATCTCAGACGACACGATAAAGCCTATTCTGTACACCGGCTCTGAACTCACTGGATGTCTCACAGAACAGACCAGTGGTTGCACTCAAACGCCTGTCACGCAGCCAGCCTGGTATGTGCACGTATACTCCTACCCAGGTCAGCACCTGCTCTATTCACCCCAGCCTACACAGCATCAGCTAGAATGCAGACGTGTCTGTCCTGCACAGAGTCTTCAGCTATACTTGACAACAGGCTCAGCTCCTGACGACATGTAAGCACCACTGGTTTTAAATGACACTGTTGAGCCCTCCTGCCAGTCCATATGCTGCTAATAATCGTGACACACAAATAATCCAACCAGACTGGCAGCTGAACCCAGGCTATGCAGATTACTGTTGTCAGGTAGCACATACCGTATAGCTACTATAAGCACCACCATGACAGGCCAATTGTTATTATTATTATTAAAAACATTTTAACGCCACTGTTGGACAAAGAACTGGTGTATAATACAGTCAAAGTCAGCAACACTCAACATGAAGCAGACAACAAAGTTTGTGGGTTAAAGTCGCTTACAGAGTTGTGCGAAAAGTTTTGCCATTGGTGCATGATAGTCATCGGTGACTGCGTTGTGATAAAACTTTCATCTATTTTGTTATTGTTCAGTTTATACTAACAGAAATAACAACTTCCATCTGCTTTCACGAGTACACAATACACATATCACAATACTAGCACAAACTTCACAGAAAGATTATTACAATTATAGAAATATAAATAGTCTAACTGGAAGCCCAACGTTCACCAGCCAGTCACCTGCAACATATGCAGCAGTACTTCGAACATTGGGCAATACATACAAAAAATTGTCTCTGCGTAGCTTGCCTCATTGGTAAACTGCCAGATCGTCGCGACGGTCGTGGTTCACGTGTCGATCGCCATGGCTTCGTCATCTCCTCCAGCAACGATGGTGCAACGTATGTGAAGCCCTGACAATACCAGTGAACCGCTTACTTTTCTCACTCATTATAAGTACATCTAAGCTGGGATCTCTATATTTTACCTCCTTCCAAAAAGCAAGGAGTAGATAATCTAAACACAGAGTGTCCCAAAATTAAAATGATCCGATTACTGTCAGAATACCTGCAATGGCTTAAACTTTTAAAGGGAATTTTTGCATTGTAATTAACCAATCACTGCTACAAGAGTTGCCAATGTTATGCAAGTTTTTCTAGTCTCGGTTTAAAAATTTCCAAATTCCAAAACTACATTACGGAGAATGGCGACCAGGCGCTGAAGAATCTCACCACTGTTACGTAAATGTTTGTAAGCAAGACATTCCATAATTTTATTTGTGATTTTTTTGAGAAATTATAACTGATACATAATGCGCAAAGTTTCATTTGAATATAAAATTCTGACGATGCATGAGCAGTGACTGAGTGATAAGGCCACTGAGAACTTGTCACTACAACTGTACAACAGAATTTATAACAGCAAACGTTGATGATAAAATGAACAAGAGGTCAAAGTAATTTGACAAAAAGCGCCTCACGGGGGGCCCATTCTCCGGTTAGGGATCACCCCAGTGGGTCGAAAGTTGTACCATTGAATTCCTGGGGTAGGGTTTCCTATCAGTGTTCCCTATTAGTGTTCCATAGTAACTATAGGCCTAGGATGCACCGTTTGGCCACAGTGCACGCGCGTGACAACTAACGACCAACGACATCACGACACAGCCTATCTCAATAAGCGCCTCTTTTACTAAAGTAAAGTGAGGCGCTTAAAAATAATAATGTGAAGTAGTCTAAGTGGATCTGAGGGATTGTGAGAGAACAAGTTGTCAGTTAAATCAGTCAAGTTGGTACATACTGCAAAGACGCGGTCAGCACTCTCACTCAGCGCACTGTCGTCGGGAGAGTCGACTGGAGTCTGGCGAGTGAACCGCGTATCAAACTGGCTAACGTCGGTCTCGTCGCTCTACAACAACAACGGAAAAGACGTGAACTTTTGACATGTGCGGCTGTGTTCATCTGTGACACGGAACTCTGCTGTAGCATTGAAGCAATATTTACAACCCACCATGGCCTAAAGCACTGACCTCTGTTGAGTGACCTTCAAATCACCATGACCGACGTACACTGCTGCACAGCAGCAGCACAATAACCAGACTGAACATCCACCAGAATGGCGCTACGAAGGGTTCCTATTTCTTCTTTCATGGTCAACAAAATGGCAGCATCATCGTCTGCATAGTGTAACTGAGCCAAAGCATCATTCAGCCTTTGTCAGTGGGCAGGAGTTGATGATATGGGACACCATTTGATCTTGTTACAGAAACACAGATCTGTTAGTTGACATTTCTTTCCTGAGTGACTCTGGGCAGTGTAGAAGTGGTTCAACAGAGACCACCACTGTTGTGGAAGGTTAAAGCCACATACCCAGACTGTGAGGTCATCAGTACATGGGAACTGATGACCGGAGTCAATTTCCAGTCTTACCTCAACTCGCCTCAAGATGCAACTCACGTTCCAATGGCTGATGTGACGTTAGTCATTGCTGTGGAGCACAGTGTCCCCTTTTTCAACATTTATTTTCCGTGACTCTTCATCATCATCATCATCATCATCATCATCATCATATCCGGTTTTGGTATTTATGGTGCTGCGGTTGTCCCGAACTCCGGGGTAGGCAACACCTGGCAACGCCTCACACTCGTTCTCCATGAATTCCT
>Ga0209428_1000255_pt1 | contig 11129 bp, 6 predicted proteins | sample OlaalgELextract1_2_FD_187377 | JGI IMG/M metagenome (GOLD analysis project Ga0209428, IMG submission 187377) | Olavius algarvensis symbiont microbial communities from Tuscany, Italy - Type G ELBA extract 1 (SPAdes) (version 2) | ecosystem: Host-associated > Annelida > Digestive system >...
CCATCACGCAGTAAATAAACTTCAGTCAATCCAAAAGTGAAATAACCCAGTGTACTACTAACAGTTAGTGACGGCTAAGCTAACATGTGATTGTGCTTGCCATCACGCTGTAAATAAACTTCAGTCAATCCAAAAGTGAAATGACCCAATGTACTACTAACAGTTAGTGATGGCCAACTGTAACTGTTAGTAGTACATTGGGTCATTTCACTTGTGCATAAGACAGTTTCATTAATTCCACTGAGTAAAGTAAAGTACCAGTAAACGTGGACTTGTATAGCGCAGCATCATGAACACGCCTGTAATGCACTACCTATCATGATCATCGTTTTATTTTTAGTTTCACATTTTAATGTTTTGTTTGTTCTGTGTGGTAGACTAAGCTGGCTACCCGTCAGCTTTTTACTGCACGTTAAATACACACTATCGTATCGTGTCGTACCACTTCCGACACATAGTTGCTGATCTCCGTTAAACTAGCCCTAACCAGACACCAGCTGACACTGCAAGACCATGGATATAGGCTAGTGCATCACGCGATGTGGATGTTTACTTCCCCAGCTTTTGCTGGGGACTCACTGTGCTTAGCCATGGCGGGATGGCTCAGGCTGAGTAGACCTGGGTGCTTGGTTCTGTGCCGAGGTGGTTTACCCGTCCTAAGACGGTCACTCACTCAGGTACTAACTGGGCCTGGCATAGTAGAGTAACGATGCTGATCAAAATCAAAACGTTACCAGCAAGCATAGAGCTGACCAACACTTACACGTAATGTCTTCCTTATGGAACAGGGGCTTAACAATGCATGTTCTGACAAGTAGACAACACATCAGCAGAATAACAAAGTATCCATTAGTCATGAAACATACAGGCAACAACAGTTCTTACCTGTACTGTTCGGCTTCGTAAGCTGTAACACATTATAAAATAGTAGAAAATCACATTCAACAATGCTAATACTTTCACAAACATTTACAGTAGTATACTACATCAGAGTACCTTTTACAAATGCATAGTATGTGCAAAGTAAGAGAAATAGCAAAGCAGGATCATATTACATGACAGATAAAAAGTGCTAAGGAAAGTAACAGAAACAGTAGAATACAATAACGGTAGTGTAGCCAGAGCTCAAACTGAAGCAATGGACTCCAAACAGCAAAGCCAGGTTCCATTAGCACTTATAGAGTTAATTAAACATAGAACATTGCAGTTTACATATCCAGCAACATACATGTACGGCTTAAATGTCTGAGTAGCATTACCTCTATGTAATTTTTTTGTCATTTTCGATGTGTGTCATACTGCCATTAACTTGTACGTGCGTGCAAACCGTAGCTTTTTCACATTTATATCTGCTGTTTTACTACTCTCATAGCACTATGTACTAGTTTGTGAATGGCCTGCATTAGAAGCCAGAAGGCAAAGCATGTATACAATAATGCCATGTTACCTGCAAATATTCTCAGAATCTATGACCCTAATTTGACTACTCACTATACATTATGTAGTGGTATAAAAAGAGAACAAAAGTTATCAGTACCTATACAGTTTTTCTTGTATCAAAGCCAGTTTGGATGCACAAACTCGACATTGATAGATGTTAAACAGCGTTAGAATTTACTTTTTTACATTTCAGCTCCCCAAATGAAGTTTCAAAAGACCGTAGGACGGAGATTAATAACATTAATAGACTCACAGCTGTTTCGTTGATGAAGCTCAACATCTTTCTGCATTCTACGTTCTCTGCGCTGCTCTGTCTTAGCACGACGCCTAAGATATAACACGCAGAGACAGTCCAGTTTGAAAACAAATACAAACTTAAAACGTTGTACCAAAGCAGTCTGTAAACTACACAATGTCTCAACAAATGTCCCAACTTTGACTGGCTATAACTTTAATACACATCCACCGATTTTTACCTCGCTTTTACTTACTTTATTTTGCTCTGAAGTAAAATGATGGAAATGATGCGTTTCCCACGTCACTGTGTTGTAGCATCATGGTGCGTTGTGTAAAAATTGATTTTAGTGCTGACGGTAAAGTTTTAATTAAAAGTTTGTTCCAAATAAAGGGGTACAATGCGCCACAGTTTATGTGGGAGTTTTCCAGCAAAGGTTGGACAACATGTAGACTATATAGGTTGCTGAAAAAACTGATGGACACTGGCACAGTTGACAGACATTCAGGCATTTTGCATTTCATAACAATGCTGTTGATCAATGGAGAACATGACTGTGTGCATGTGTGAAGGCAAAGGGGCATCATTTTGAACATCTGCTGTAAACAACCGGTTCTTTTCAGAGCCACCCGACCACAAAAACAGGCTCTTTTTGGAGCCACCCACAATCTACAGAAGAAAACGCATTGCTTTATGTGTTCAGCGTGTGGTAGTTTGCAAGGTAGTGCAGGCACACAAGAATATGCACTGTGTCCGAAAAAAAGTACTACACCAAACTCATGGCGATAACTTTCGTCAATTCTTGATGCATTTTCAAAATTCTACCACTGCTGTAAGAAGAACTAAATTTCCAAGAAAACCCATATAATACTTCCCACCGCATACCTTCAGTATGTTGCTGCATTACCTTGCGAAAATTAGAAGTTCGAATTTGTGGTAATTTATAAAAAAAACAATGTAAAAATTGTGTCACATTTGACAAAAACTGAAATGTCTTGTCACGTGACTGAATACTGTCACAATAGTTGCTAGAAGTGTCCGCCTTTTGCCAGCACACATGCACGAAGACGTCCACACCACTCGTCAATTGCATTGCTACTGATGGTCTGGTCAATGCCATGCTAATTTTATTGCCAAACATGCAGTAAACACTGCTTCAGTTCAAAACATTTGTATCGATAAAATCGCCTGCTATTTACAAAGAATATTTAACAGGAACCTAAAATTGAAACAAGAAGTAAATAAGCTAAGTGTATTAAAATTGGATGTGTGTTCAAAAATCAATGCATGTTACATTTTTGTTCCAGATATGCTGAAACTTGAACTTCTAACTTTCACAAGGTAGTGTGGCAACATACTGAAAGTATGGTCGGATTTTGTTGGAAATTTACTTCTCTTTCCAGCAGTGAAATAATTTTGAAAATCCGTTAAGAATTGACAAAGTTATTGCTATAAGTTTGGTGTACTACTTTTTTGGGACACAGTGTTTATAAGTAAAATTTTTTTATATACATTCAATAGCTAGATATTGCATCTGTAGTTGTACCAAAAATTATCAAAATCAGTCAACTTACATTTAAGTCAAACTTTGGAAGTTCTCTCTTTTGGGGTGGCAATGGCTCCCTTCGAATCCCAGCACTGAGGCCTGCCTCACAGGCTGGCCCAATGCGTAATCTTTGGAAGTTGTTACAAATACACAACACGAGTCATTTATGTTACTGCTGCTTCAGAGCAACATAAATTAAGTAAAAGCGAGGTAGTTGACAAAGTTATACCTGTAGCCAATTTCTGAATGTCTGCTAACACACTCCAAAAATTATAAAAATTGCTGGATGTGTATTAAAGTTATAGCCAGTTACATTTGGGACATTTTTTTGAGACACAGTGTAAAGAGCTTACTTAAGACTGCTTGCAGTCATATGATGCCTCCACTGCAGCATGTGTGTAATGGATTCGTCCACCCTGCCATGTGGACAAGTCCACATAGGCACGAAAAATTAGGCTACAATTTAAAGACAAAAATCGCTGATATGACCTGGAACAATTCAATGGTGATGGAACAATTCATTAGGTAACATATCACTTTCTATTAGTGGTCTGTAGTAACCATGTGTCTAGCTCGTATCATTTCAGAGACATTCAATGTTGAATAATGGCGTGCTCTTGAAAAACTGGGTTAGGGGTCATTGAAATAACACCATTCGCTAGAAGATATATGACTTCCTATCAGTCTGCCATTGTAATTATATCTCTATCTTGTACAACTTTTTTTGAGATATTTGACATTAAATAACATCGTGACCTTGAAATCTAGGTTAAGAGTCACTCACACTGCGAATTTACGCAATATCTGTAGTACATTTTGGCTACTATTCCAATAAATGCTTGCTCGAGTATCCATCTACGGACCCCGGACTATCTTTTTGTCAGTGACAGTACGGGTCTGTCTTCATTTGCTTCTAGACAACGGGGTAATGATATACTCGTTAAAAATCTGCATTTTTTTGCCATTTTACCCATCACAGTCTCATATGAAACCCTCACAAAGGTGTTCCCATTAAACTTAGCATATGAAAGCTGGTGTCAAAGATAAAAAGTCCCTGGACTACCCAATGGTGAAAACAGCCAATCCACTGGTCATCAGTTCTGACGCATTACTGGCGTGTAACGGACACACATGCTGCCTGCGGCTAACTTGAGCTCTAGCGTAGTTTAGCACGTCAAAAGCAGCAGCTAACAACAGAACATCTGAAAGGCATCAAGAGGATGTCAAGAGTTTGGACAATTTACAGAAAACATGCAGTTACATTGTGAAGAACTGTTTCCCAACGTACAGAAGCAAACAGAAGTAATAAAATAAGACTGCTTGTGTCCAGTCAACATCAGCATTCAACAGAAAAGCTAAAGGTCAGTTTGTTCGTATTTCAATTTTATCAAGGTGATGCATTCGATCAATCAATTTAATTCAATCACAAAGATGTGATTCCACCAATGTATTCCAGTTTTAAAACGTCTAATACTGTCTTATAGCTTTTACGCAATCAATTACCAAAACTAGCTACAGAAACACATTGCTGCAAATGTTTGCAAATTCAGTTATATAAAATTGTACATACATATAACACAATAAACATGTAAATATAAGAGAGAATGACTTAGATTACACATATTCACTGAACTTACCATCAGGTGTCATCACGAATGTCGTGCAGTGTATAAATACCATTTGATCATGATGCTAACAACAAAGTCCAATGATACCTGATGGAACGCTTTTGTTGTCACGTGGTCAATGGTAATATAACTGTTCCGCAATATTGTTTGGCATGGCAGCATAGTCAGTATGGTGTAACTTAGCAAATCCTTCTGTTGTTATTCTGGTCAGTGCAGTCGACATAACATCACTTTCCAACAACGTCCATTCATCTATTCGCGGAAGATGATTTCGTAATTCCTTATGAGTAGAATGATGGTTGGTGAGTCCGTTTGGATTTTAGACAATGGCATATCATTGGCGGCATTAAAACACACTGCTCATCTATGCAGTGTGTCTCGTAATAGAATAAAGGAAACTGCTGTAACCAATATAAACCATTTGTCCGATAAACTGTTTGCCCGACAACTACAGCATAACTGACAGAAAATAACTTTGAGTATCGGAACCATGTTGATGAACACACCACTTTCTCGACTTGTATAATCTAGTGCAACCGTCCAGTATGGAGAAACAGCATAAGGTCGACATGGGGTTCCAAACGTCACTATTAGACACATACACCGTCTTGTTTTAATAACCACACCGATACAGCTCTGGAATACTGTGCCACCCATATGATCAAATGACCATTTCTTCTGAAAACTTGACGGAGTGCACAGAATGAACACTGCCAGGTCCTCAGTAAAACGATGCAATGCTGCTGAAAGTGGTGCATACAGCTGAAGACATTGCCACCAACTTCACTGTCCCTGACATTATTTGCCGGTGATGGATTGACTGTAGTGTGTATGACACTGGCTATAGCCTGTCTGCTTCATTACTGACATGAAGCTTATATTATTATGGCAATGTTATATGGTTCATGGTAATACTGAAAATTTCTTGATTGAAAATTTGTTGATCAAAAAGTGGCACGTGGCAGTATTAAATGTATATTTTAATAAGAAATCAGAACCACAGTAAACCAGTAAAATACTATAAAAACTGCGATAAGCGTTGTTTCAAATTTCAATCATTTTCCGCAAAATTATAATGAATGCTAACATGCCACTTTCTGCAAAACCAGCTTGTATGCATTTTAAATTGGAGTTATTCTGTTGAAAAATATAAATAAGATTGAGCAGGAATTCATCATACATTCCCGCTCAGATTTTCCGAGTGAAATATTTTTGATGTGAATGAATACGTAAGGCAGAGATTTCTGTAATATGACAGCCACTCAACAGGGTGGTATTTAAGCGCTGTTGTGTGCATTCCTCTTCAAGACACAGTTCCAAGACCGTTTCCAAACTTCACCGTGGTACACCATCAACATTCTTTGTCAACATCATAAACAACATTCATCGTCCATTTCAGCAGTGGCCACTTGTGTGAATACAGACTTAGGATGCTGGACATGAGGCTTGTCGTTTAGCACAGAGAAGAATGTGGAGACAGACGTATACACAGCTGCACGTAACGTCCCTGCAGTGTAACTGTGCAAACTGTCCAAATGTCAAAATACAGCCAGACGCTAGCTGCACAGAATAACCTGTTAAGCAGTACGAGTAGTCAATTCATAACTGACATGTGCTACAACAATGCATATAACTCAAAACACATAACGAAACAGTAATTGGAATTAGGTAAACTTCACATTGTTATCACCATTTAAAATGTAATGTTCAATTCTCTATCTCGGTCTACAACGATCAAATCCTAGTTTCCTTTCGTCAGCTTAACTTTACGTATTCAACACCATTAGCCTACCTTTCTCATTATATACATCCATCGGTACCTAGTGCCTGTGATTTCAGGCGCCCTAGAAATTGCCTTATGTGTGTATGTATATCATCATCTTCATAATTATTATTGACCATCAAATCATAACTCCTTATCTCGTGATAAAAACGTTTGAAACACACTTTCCATCAGCGGAGATTCACATTTTTGCCAATTTCCACAAACTTTGGTTTTATTTTAGGTTTAAAGCAATATCTTTCACTGCCATTTGTGCTGTAATCTAAGCTGGCAAGCTGGCTATCTGTGAAGTTCTGAGCAAAATTCTAACTGAAGAAATACCTAAAACTACTACAATAAAAAACGTCAGCTGGTCAACGACAGTACTGTTTACAATAATTTACTGTCCAAAAAATACAGAACCGTCCGTGCTAACCGTCTGAGCTCGGCCTTTTTGTACAACTCATGTGGATCAACGCCACGCTTGTCCATTGCCTCACGAGATTTTAGCGCAATTGCATGAAGATCGACCTGCTGATCAATCGGAAACAAACGGCACAGAGCCTCACCCGCCACTGGCTCAATGATCTAACAAAACACATTATAGTTCAACAACACTGTGCAGGTCTTGTTCTCTGGTAACATGTTGGTGACCTGCAGTTTATACAGTATTACAACTATTTGCAATTTTTGTGCATCACACAATACAATGGTTTGCATTTTTACCGTGTGATGCATATGCATAGCGCAGACTATGCCGTGGCAAGATGTCTGACCGTCCATCCATCTGTCACACACCAGTATTGTGTCTAAACGATTAAACATATCCTCAAAGTTTTTCCACCGTCGGGTAGCCCCACCATTCCAGCTTTTCCGTACCAAACGGGATGGCAATATTCCGACAAGAACCCCTGAACAGGGGCGTCAAATGCATTGAGGGCGTCGAAAGGGGGTACGTAAAAATCACGATTTTCGACCAATATCTCGCTTTATCAAGGAAATGATGCAAGATAGAGCCACAGATACTATGGAAGGCGAATAGAAAACCGCACCCAAGCTTTTGAATGGTACTATTCTGAATTACCTTGAGCGACCTCTCACCCAGATTTCTATGTCACGATATTATTCAACGTCAAATAACTCAAAAAACGGTACAAGATAGAGCTATATTTACAACGGCAGACTAATAGAAAGTCGTACATGATCTATCGAACTGTGGCAGTTTCAATGACCTTGAACAACCCCTAGCCCAGTTTTCCAAGTCATGCTATACTTTGACTTTGAATATCTCATAAACTGTTAAAAATAACGCCATAGTTACTATGGAAGTTGAATAGGAAACTGCACACAAGCTTTCGAATAGTACAACTTTGAATGACCTTGAGAGACCTCTAACCCAGATTTCAAGGTCACGGTATTATTCAACGTCAAATAACTCAAAAACTGTAGAAGATAGAGCTATATTTACATCGGCGGACGAATAGAAAGTTGTATATGGTCTATCGAACAGCGTCGTTTTCAATGACCTTGAACATCCCCTAACCCAGTTTTCAAGGTCACATAATTCTTTGACGCTGACTATCTCATAAATGGTTAAAGATACGGCCATAGTTACTATGGAAGGCGACTAGAAAACCGCATCCAAGCTTTCGAATAATACCAGTTTGAATGACCTTCAATGACACTGACCTTTTCAAGGTCACGATTATTCAACGTCAAATAACTTCAAAATGGTACAACATGCAGCTATACTTACAATGGCCGACCAATAGAAAGTCATATATGATCTATCGAACGGCGCCATTTTCAATGACCCTTACCGCCAGGATGGTTTCAAGGTCACGCCATTCTTTGATGCTGAATATCTCAGAAACAGTACGACATACAGTTTCAATGAAATACGCATAGGAACTGGGACATACACACGCCCTATCCAACAGTGTCATTTCGAATGACCTTGAGTGACTTAGCAAAATATTCAATGACACAAAGCATCATGTGGTCTATGTGTTTATTTGGATATGTAAAAAAAGTAACATGTTGTTCTTCTAAAATAACAGTAACAGGTAACAAATTACCTTCAGAGAGATTATAATAAGCAATACTGACAGGTCAGTATTCTACACTGGTAACAAGAAACACGTTATTTGGATAAAGTAATTTACTCAACACTGTATATACCTGTCCATCACGTCCAACTTGCACTCGATAGTTCTCATTCCAGGTATTCTTTATCTTGTGGGACGCAGCAAAGCTCAACTCATTTCTGTCACAGTCAGCACAGTTTAAACGATTCCGTTTCTAAACAACTTAATCAAAAACGTCTTTTTAATTATCCACGGTATTTTACAGCATACATTTACAAGGACCTAAAACGTAAAATATGCAGTAAATAGAAAACCTGCTCGAACCAAGGGGATCGAGACTGATACATCCAAAGCTATCTTTGGCCTTGTGTGAACTTAACCTTTGACCTCCTGACCTCCAAACTTGATCGTTTCCTGGCTTTGCCCATGGACTATTTGTGGTAATTAGTATCAAAACCTATTGATTCATTTTCAAAATATCGTGTTTTAAGTTCGGTAACAGATAAACAGGCCGGTTTAGAAATCTATGCCTCAGCCTGAGAGTCTGAGAGGGATGAAAAGAGTGACACGGCACTGTTTGTTTCCGTTTGAAGTAAAAGCAAGATCAAGTTTTGTCACTAGGTAACATGAGACAACCTGTTGATCCAGTCAAGAGTAAAAACGCCGCTGAGTGAGCGGGCTGGCATGCCAACCGGCAAAACCCATCGGATTGGTGGATGGTCTTTATCAGACTCTGTTGCCAGCCGAGCAAAACCTGCAATTAAACACCGAGCTATAAAATGGCCAGAGTTATCACACGTTTGATTCTGTAATGTCTAGAAACATTATATCAATGGAGTACTAGCATACGAGGCCAGCTCACTTTCACAGCACAGTAACATCTCGACTTAAACTAATAACAGGCATACAATGTAACAAAAAATGGGAAATACTCTAAATGAACAATAAAATCAAAGCAAAAGCTTCAAACACTTTTATTCAAAATTATGTGCCCAAAGAAGGCTATTAACTACACTGAATGATATAGTTATAAATGGGATACAACTTCACAAAAATAGAAAATACTGCAAGTTAATCGTAAAGTGAACGTATTATATACATAGCAATTTTTAAATGTTATTCTTAAATTTTTAAAATAAGTGCTACATTGACAACTCTGTGCACAAGGAAGCATATGAACCTCAATGACGTAAGTATACATATTTTCATACCTTGAAATCGTCTACTTTCCTTGACAGAAAATACAAGTATGACATTGCTGCATGACTGAAACAACCATTCAAACAGAAAACATTAACACCCAGCTGCACAAAATGATATGGCATAAACCTGTGTTTTCTAGCTGATGACCTAAACCTGCCACAAGAAGCTCAGCTGTCGCAGAGAGGCCACGTGATGTACCATATCGTTGAAAATTTTGCTAAAGGGAACTGCTATGTAGAATTTATGGCGGTCGATATTTCTAATTTCAGTCAATATTGTCACTCGCAGGTCCTTTGAAATTACACTGTTGAGTACGGTGTGTGCAAGTTCTTATCAGTATTCCACTGTAACTATGTTGCCACCTCGTACCGTTTCTGAAACGTTCAACATCGAATAATGGTGTGCCCTTGAAATCTGAGTTAGGGGTCACTCAAGGTTATTGGAAATGAGACTCATCGTCATGCTGCATACAAGCTCCTATTGATGTTCCACAGTAACTATGGCCCTATCTGCCTATTTCAGCCGTGTACAACACGAACATTATGTGACCTAGAATGGACCTTTCTGGTAGCAAGGTTGATAGCAGTCTTTCTATAACACCTGCTGACTGTGCCAGTGACGAACAATGTAATCCAGGCCAGTACTGTGACCATAAGTCCAAAGTCCTGCCATAGTCGATGTAGTAGAAGCTGGTGGTGGACAACATGACTTTCATCTAATAATCTATCAAAGCATTATCATTAGACAGTAATTTCATAACAACCTTGCATTCTTCATGGTCCACTATGTAAATATGGTTTAATACATATACAGTAATCACATGTTGCCAAAAACTGACATATGTGTCACAGATCAGAAATTTGAAACTGAATGAATGCCATGAATGTGCAATCACACATACCCGGAAAGCCCGATTTAACCGTGCTTCATTCTGAGGTGGAGACGACCAAACACCCCTCGCCTGGGCAAGTGCAACATTCTCATGGTTGCTACTCTTTATCAGATAGTACTTGGCGTCCAGAAAGATGTATCGCAGCAGCTTCTCTGTGTTGCTGATTTCACGCCGACTACTGTCAGAACAACGTTTCTCACCACTCTGCGACTTCTCGGACTGACTGCCTTCGTCAGATAACTCACCAGCTGCACCGACGCACATTTTAAAGGTACTTATTAACGTACTTGTTTTATTAGCTATCATTACCGGAACTGTTACAATGAGAGTATTTCT
>Ga0209428_1000258_pt1 | contig 11072 bp, 7 predicted proteins | sample OlaalgELextract1_2_FD_187377 | JGI IMG/M metagenome (GOLD analysis project Ga0209428, IMG submission 187377) | Olavius algarvensis symbiont microbial communities from Tuscany, Italy - Type G ELBA extract 1 (SPAdes) (version 2) | ecosystem: Host-associated > Annelida > Digestive system >...
TCTCGCAATGGCTCTGCCATGATGACAGCACCATAAACATTGTCGTGCTTATTATTATTATTATATTATATATGATTTCCTATTACCGTTCCATACTAACTATGGCCCTATTTTGTACCGTTTCGCACATATAGCCAGATATCGGTCGAAAATCGAGAAATTTATATAGCCAAACTGTATTCAACGCCACCGTAGGGAGTGACCCCGTCGGATGTTTAGTACGAACAAAACTAGAATGATGAGGCTATATATGCTGCAGAGAGTATGGTGATATGTTACAATACCGGAGCGTGACGGACATACAGACGTACGGACAGAATTGTTATATCAATACCGCGCGTCCTGAGAAACATCGTCACAGACAGACGGACATACGGACATGCACAGCCGACCAAAAACAACGTCTAGCTGCTGACTTACAATGCTCAGAACTTTGCGTTTCTTGCTGGTTGTACTTCGCGCCGTCGTCGACGCTTCTTTACCGACCACGTTGCGTCCCACTTCCGGCGGAGAATCCGACAACTTCCGGTCCACATTGGAAGTCACGCGACCGGAAGCGGAAGTAGTTTCTTGCGTCGGTTCAGCGACAGCGGCGTTATCGAAGGCGGTGGCGTCAGCGATGAGTGGGGGAGGAGAGGTAGCGTTTTTTATCAATGGCGATCTGTCGGTGACTAGTGGAGTGTTGATAGAGGCGCCATCTGCCTCGCCGCGTTCATTGAATGAACCGACCAGCTTACCGCACTGTATCAACAGACAAAATGATCAATCGTCTGAAACAGCCAATTAGTTAGACACACGGTCAACAGGTGGAGACACTCGATGGCGTTAGCAGGGAAATGCGCCTGAGATGGTTAACCCTTTAATGGGCACATTAAAACAACAGAGCAATGGACCATTATAAAGCAATACAGTGATTGGTACACTGGCCGTTGATGGGAGGGGCCTGGGCGGGGCCGCAGCCCGCCAAGGCCCCTTTTCGCTGTACCAAACGTAACAGCCCACCCATCAACGGCCAGTGTACTAACCACCATATTGCTGTATAATGGTCCGTTGCTCTGTGGTTTTAATGTGCCCATTAAAGGGTTAAATGTGTTTTGTTAAAAACCAGACGTCTGCAAATTAAGATGCCGATGTCGACAACGTTATTAATGACAATATGCTTATATATTTATGTAGGTAAACCAGTAGAAAACATAATAAAACGAAAAATTAAGCAATAATGTTAAGAGTAATCAGAGAATTCACAAGAAATTCACGGTTGACATACAAACAGCTAAAAATATTCAACAAAAGCCTGAAAAATGCGTTGCATTTGCTCAACTGGTTCAAAAAATTAGTTTTTAATATGCTCTAAGTATACTGGTTATGAAACGAACAACAGGCCATGCACCGACGTAGAAACAAGCCACGGCACAGTGTTGTGAGTGACAACATCAGTAAGTAAGGTTCAGTAAATAAGTAAGCAAGAAAAACTGATTAACTAACCTTCAACTTTGCTTGTGGTGAGTCCACACCGCCGACAAACTGAAACTGTTGTTGCGGACAATGAAATTTGCACGGAAAATCGAAATATTCGTCTCTAAAATCATCCAGACACACACACGCACACAACATTAGTACAGCGATGTGATCAATGATTCCCATAAAACTACAACACATTTACAGTAAACATACAAAATCGCAAATACTGTAAAATAAATCAGCACAATCTGTGTACCATGTTTTGGTCTCGTGCATTCGACAGACAGCGAGAAAGATGAAGATGAGGAGAAATGTGACACTGGAGAGCCAGGTAATGGTCGTGATATTCAATCTCTACACGATAATGTACAAAATCGCTACTGACTATAGGCCAAGCCAGTTAAATCTACAGCTTGTGTTTCAATACGTGTCTTCGTCATGCCTATTTCATAAGCATGAGTTTGGACAAGAACTGATCTGATGCAGCAGAGTACAGTGAACAGCTGCGGTTCGCCTAATAGGCCGACATACGGCGTGTTTCTAAATTCGTTTACTTACTTACTTACTTACTTACTTACAAAATACGTGAGTTAAGATGAGTTGTCGTACCCAGGACGAAAGTTGACAGGTGCTCGTACGTTGACCTGTTCGGCCGGGACGCTCACGCTTCGCTGAAAGCCTGCTGAACAGCATAACAAGTTAGAGTTAAACAAGATAGTCTACAGTGCCAGGCACAACAAGCATACCGCCCCGGCATTGGAACACCGTGGTCTTTCAGCAAACTAAATCGGACCGAGCTGAGTGACGGACAGGTGGACGGACAGACACGTAGACTACATGTGGGTGTGAGTGATGGGAGGCGCAACATATGTCGCCCATCGCAGATTTTTGCAGCGATTGTTTCATATTTCTCCGCAAGATGTCAGCACAGTTGCACTGACCGGCACGTGACACTACAGTAGTTTCACGACGGCCTATGATCCGACAACCAGTAGCCATCTCAAGACTAAACACTTTTCTGTTCTGCAAACATTACGGCGACATTTAAATTTTTTTTATCCTTTTTGTATTTTATATGTAAGCAGCTGGTCGGCTTATGTTTTAAGCTGCCTTGTCCAGTTATGATTATGATTATGATTACAGCTTGGTGACAATAGCTACAAACCGTTTTCCACAGATATTACAAACAAACAAACAAACAAACAAAGGACCCATAAACAATACCTTGCCTACAGTCTCAAAGCGGGAGGTAATTACTTTGAACTGCTACTGCTCAAAAAAAACAAAAACAAAATTATACGTTTGGCCAAACTGCTACACAGTACGTCACGCTGGGTGTTGATATAAATAGCACAGCCTATATACCCTACCTTTTTTCTGCACTGTCTGTTCCGATGAAACTGCTGGATTCACAGATGTGACTTCGTTATCACTCTGTTTCGAGTCTACTGACGTCAGTTGTTCCAGACACCTGCACGCAGTCGACGTAACGTAACTCAACGTAGTGATGTAAACATTCGATACATTTTATATAGAACGCTACAGCCCAGTTGGACAGCTAGACACGGGCAGTATGCTGCATTAATGAATGGCACTAAGATCTGTAGTGCACCAGCACCAGCTACAATAGCAGCGGAAGTGCACTACGCGTTCTCTAAAAAGTTGAGAACAAAACAAGAAGATACATGTCCACGATGGCTGACACGACTCATCCTGGCAGTTTGAATATAACACGCTCGGTACAGTTAGTAGCCGATCCATGGCCAGCACTGTTTGTCATCCCCATCTGTAACTAGCTTTACTCATTTAGCAGCGAACTTGAATCAATCTGAAACTGTTCTAAAGACTTTTAATCGAATTTGCTTTAATTGGCGTATTCTTGAGTATATGTTTAGGCTATAATGCACGTGGACATAATCGATAGTATATTCAATTAAAAATATAACTGTATCGATAAGTTTTACTCAGAATGTATATTTGTACAATATAAATCTACGTCTTTACGCGATGTCTCAAGTGTAAAAAATAAGTAACAATAATGGACTGACGTGGACTTGTCCGTGGAATTAAACTCGCCGCCATGTTTGTCCACGTGTTCTGTAGTGGCGTCGTTATTGGCTGCAGTCTCCGGTTTGTTGATTGATTTTGTTCTGACAAGCTTCAGCTGCAAATTACATTAGCATCAACATCATCATCATCATCATCATCATCATCATCATCATCATCATCATCATCATCATCATCAATCGCCATCTTAAGACCTCTGGCGATAAGTAATGAGGTCGAGAATGAAAAAAAACAGTAGCAGTGTATCTACCTCACCACCGATCGGCGACAATAGCAGCGACATTTAAAATCATCGATCCAGTGTAATCGTCGATAATCGTAAACATAAACATATTTGTAAAGCGCCATAGGCAGAGCTACAGAGGCGCTGTAGGCCTAAAATGTGTGATTCGCAACTATTCACCACGTACATGTAGGTGGCGCAACTGAGCAAGCGCCGATAATCATGGGTCTAGTGAGTGAGCGGTCGGCAGTGATGTTAACAAGGACTAGACCCACAAGGACCAGGACAAGGACAAGGACCTTGCCTTCAAAGACAAGGACTAGGACTTAATCCACAAGAAAACTGAAAAAAATATCAAGACAATTGTAGTTCTACTACTTAATTTCATGACGTACTTTTGTCTCCTATCTCTCAACACAGTGTCTGGTCCTATAACTCACTCCACTGAAGCGTGACCAGTTTATCGCGCTGTTCGTAGACTCATGTCGGCCCTAGCAGGACGGTCATGAAATAATTAGGTTATACCATAGTCTGTCGTTGTATACACTCATGTATACCACTCCAGACTATAGTATTGTATTGTATTGTATAACCTACTCATAACTAGTCAATGATAATGCACAAAAAACTTCATGAATATTATAATATGACAAGATAAAAAAGTATAAATACTGCTTAGCATATGACATGAATTAGCTACAATGAAAGTAAGTAATTTCCATTGCCGTATTATGTATTACAATTTAGAATATACTGTTAAATCAACAAAACAAGGACTTGGGCAAGGACTGGCTCTGAAGGACCCGGATAAGGACAAGGACCTCACCTTCGAGGACAAGGACAAGGATTAACATCCCTGGGTATCGGTGCTTTTACACTTCACCGACCGGTGATCCTAATCACTTCGATATCTACCTTGAGTTTACTGAAAGGTCCGCGAGATGGCGCTGCTGGTTCGACCTTGCCTGAGCAGTGTTCCAGCACGTCACGTGACCTACATGACGACGATGATGATGACGTCAACTCGGCGTCACTACGCAGCCGCTTGTTGCGCACTCCAGCAGCAGACCGATCTAGGTCAGGTCGTCGGTCAAGGTCAAGGTCACGACGGTGAGGAAAGGTCGAATGAGTCACGTCCAGTGTCATCATCATTATATCACTACGACACACATCAGCAGCAGAGTAGGCCTACATGTAGCAGCAGTACGAATAACAGCAGCAGCAGCAGCAGTAGTAGTAGTAGTAGTAGCCCTAGTAGTAGTAGTAATAGCAGTATAACGACAACGACAAATTATAAACTATGATAAATTAGTAGGAAAAATTTTATTATTATGAAAGAAGGAAACACAACAGCAACAGGGAAATAAAGCGAATAAAGAAGAAAAAAACAACACCAGCGTGAGAGCGAAGAAAATAAAATAGAAGTAATAAATTGTGTGTGGAATTAAGTTACAAAAATATATAAACGACTCGTTTTATGAACATTACATTACACGACCGCTTCTTTTGGTGTTATCATAGTTTTATTTTTTCTTTCTGACATTTATTTTCGTTAATTTTGAAGGTATTTTTGTCCCACGCTGTAGACAATGCCAACCACACGTCAGCAGTTAAGCATCGTAAAGATCGTAAGGCCGTGTACCATAATCACTAGTGTGTAGCCCATGCACTGATCACAGACTGATATCCGAGAACGCAAGCCTGTTAAGTGAACAGGTAAACACTAAACACGCACATTCAATGACTCGCTCATCTGCATATGAACCTGTATATACAGGGCAATGCTAAACAACACGCTAGTGTAGTGTGAGCACCACGGTACAGACTGCCCAGTCATTCATGGTCATCTCCGGTCTCACACTGTGGGATGGTGCAATGACTAAGTAAGCAGGTCCCCCCGACGACAAATAGTGAACAGCCAGTCAATGATCACAGTCTGCTCGCAGTAAATCTGCTACAAGCCGATGATGCACAGTTCAAAATGAGTGCCATCAAACCGGCGCTGTAATTCTGACGCAAACATTCACCTTTTTGCGTCGCCCGGTGGATAGCTGTCGGGGTGTTGTTTTGGGTCGTCTGTGTGTGCGTGTTTGTTTGTTTGTTTGTTTGTTCGCCTTGATGTTGTCACCATTGTAACGTTGCGAGAAAACGGTCAAATCTATCGTTATGAAACTTTCGCGATGTATCGGCAACGCTATTACGATCATACTCTCACATTTGCCAGTTGGCAGCACCTTGCAATAAGCCGCGGGGCGAGGTTTGATGTGCATCGCACCACGAGTTTCCACGTAGAAAACGTAGAACAGTTTCTGGAACTACTTATAGGCCTAAATACATAAGTACATAACGTAGTCTTAAAAATTACTCGTAGTCAGCCTCGTCTACTGCATGTAGCCAAAACAGACACTTAACTTTTATTTAAAAAGTAAGTAAGTAAAAAGTCGATTTATATAGCGCATTGTCGTGAAACCTCTAATGCACTATAAAAGCTGAGAAGCACAAGAAATACAGAAAAAGGTCTTAAAGTCCTTAACGGTAGTCCGGTGGGATGCGTGGAGGTGTTCTCCCGGAGACTACCGCCATCTATACGGATATGGTGATGAGTACGGGTTAATGGGGAGAAGATAATCTCTGGGGAGGGACTATCTCTCGGTGGTTATGATTCGTGCGGCGAGTAGCAGTTTGTGTCAAGTGTTTATGAAACATGAAAGTTTCAAGCCTGAGTGAAGGAGTGAAGGTGTGATGTGACGTGAGAATGGTGCGAGTGAAGACTGTGAAATGGCGCGGAAAATGTGGTATAGTCTGAAGAAATTGATCACGATGAGACTTGTGAAATGCATCAGGAAGTTGTGCATAAAACGTGTTCAGATTAAGTTTGGTCTTCGACCGGATATTGTGTCTGATCTTTAAGACCGAATTCTGGACTGATCTTGAAAATATGACTGAACGCTTGTCGTCACTTGAAAAATGTATGCAAATTAGGTCTCAGACGGGAGTTTGGTCTAAGAACTAAGTCTGATCTAGTTTATTAAGTCACCCAGTGTGTTATCTACTGAACCCTCGCACGTACAACCTGTTGATTAAGTTACTGAAAAAAATTGCGGAGACATTTTGTTTACTGTCTCTGCGTGGAATTGCTGTTTATGAGGCCTAGCTGTCAGGGGTAAAAGAGGACATAGTTGTGGCCGTGTTTCGGTCCACGGCTTTCTGACTATAGCGAGGGTCAAACGCAGCTGTGTCAAGTCGAGTGAAACGAGCCGTGCTGACGCGCGCCAAACTGACAGCTTCACAATACTCTCAATATGTATACAACTCTTTCAGCCTCGTCTCAGTCGTGACCTCTGACCCCGACATGTACTGTAGAACATAATAGATTACTTACTCATATTCAAACACACTCAGCGACTAGCCAATCTGTCATATGCGACATTCCACCACAACGCAGTGCTATTTTTGTTGCTGAAGTATATATTATTCTACTTCTAGTTTTACTTCCAACCACATCGAATCATCATTTATCATTTATACCCTCTTTATTCTAAATTAGCCTGCGGCATGTAAAAACTAAATAAAATGTCACCGTTTATATAAAATGTGTTTCTACTGCTTTTATTTATTTTTAATTTTACGTACAACTGTAACCATCATAATCATCATCATGATCATAACAAGCATTATTTGAAATACCCCGGTACTCGAGTTGTGGTTGCGATATACAACGGTTTTATCTCAAAAACTGAAACTCAAATTACAAACTGACGAGTAACACTTGAAGATTTAATTCCGTTTTCGTTCTGTCTAACTTAAGTGACATCGAATCCAGCGCATTATTAGCAACATTATCAGTCACTGTGTGAGATGCAGCAATCTAACAGCGACAAGATGTCACAGTGCCGTCGTGATGATGCGACACACATACACGTGCAGCTTTGAAAATGTTTGCCTGCATTCTATTCAGTCACTTCATCAATCATTTCTGTCTTCTCAGAAACAACACTCATCAGTAGCCCAAGACATCGCTTAGCGTTCAAGTATCGCGTCTCAGCTAGGTGTCACGTGACTAATTCAGCACTATATAAATTGTTGAATTACACAGTTATGCCTACTTACTTAATGAATGGCCCTACCGCATAATTGCCCAGTTTGGCATCGTCTTTATATCTGTATAACTCTGGTGATTCAGTGGTTAATCATAGGCCTATTTCAAAGTAAACAACAGGCGGAGTGACGAAACAATGATGTAGGTCAATTGCCCAGTTTAACGGTCATCCAGGGTGGCGGACTGACCGCACCGCTGGGCCGGACAACTTCTTGATATCGAGGTGCTTGAACAAGCAGCAGGTAATGACGCATATATAAGCACGGGTGGGTGTAGATGACGGTGGGAGGGGTCAGCAGTAAAAATTTTAATAGCATAGTACGAACAGCGACTGAGTCAATGTCGTATGTCTAATGTGGAGCCAAGAATAAAACGTTTTGGCATCGCTGCATATGATACGGAACAGAACAGAACATAACAAAACAGAACAGGACAGAACGGTCACAGACTCCTACTTAAACTGCTATTTACATGTTGAATGATTTGATTCATTGTTGATATGGCTCAGGAATCGGATTTATAATGTGCTCGAAATAGACAGTGGCAATGGCATGTCCTGCAAACGCCTGACAAGCCAACGAGCATCAAACAAGCAAGCAGAGCAGAGCAAAAAAGCACTAAAAGAAGGTAAATCACAAGAAGAAATATGGCGGTAAATTGTCTCGAAAAAAATGTATGAAGAGCAGAACTTTGAAGAGAGCAGGTGAACTGTCAAACAGCGCATTTGATCAGAGGACAGTCCATCAAAGTTCAGCAGTTGCTAGAAACGGTATCAATGGCCAAAACCAACAGATCTGATTTTCCTAGTCATCAGCTCGTCTTACTTTGCGCATCAACGGAAGTTACCGTAACTTCTCAGTCTGGTACCGAACAGCTGTATACGTGCATTGCTCGGTAAAGTACACGTGTCCGCGCTGTCGCCAGCGGTTCGTTGCGGATGACAGCGTTCAAATGACGCCGTTAGTGAGAATAATAAGAATGCTGTCAATCATTTGAAGTTTTTCCCGTTCTTCGACACGTAAATATATACTCTTCTGTCCAGGGTTCTGTCACACCTGCCTACCTACCTACCTGGATTACATGTGTCATGTGACTTCCCAGAGAGCGCTCGAGCGCACTTGCTTCTTATCACGAAACAATCGAAATACCATCTTGCCCAGGTAAAGCTTTAAGTGCCTAGAGGCCCTAGACCACCTGTTAAGCTGCACGTCCCCGGGGCTGCCGGTTCTAGCTGTTCTTGAAAGCAATTATTCTCATTTTATTATGCCCCGCCCCGTAGGGGGGGGGGCATTAAGCGGTCATCGGCGTCCGTCGTCCGTCCGTCTGTCTGTCTGATGTCGCGTACATCGGCTCTGACTCGAAAACCAAAAGTCCTAGGAAGACGAAACTTTGCACAGGGGTACCCCAGGTCACATGCGACTCCCACACCGACTTCAAGGTCAAAAGTCAAGGTCAGCAGGGGCGGGGGCATATTGTGGCGGCCACCTAGCCGCACAGCTTGTTACTTACTAGAGTGTGCCTGCCTGACGTTTAATGGTTTTCTAGTAACACAGAGTGTGTCGCGGTTTCTCAACAGCTGAGTTGTTTGTTTTTACTGCGCGACGCTAACATAGATTAGCGAGGTTGACTTATCGACGAGTAGGCAATCACACGGCTGTCACGTGACCCAACTGACGGACGTTCAACGTCACAGATAGCGACGTATGTTAAGTCTCGAAAACAGTGCAAGATAGGCCAGAGGCATGGAACTGCAGACCATCAAGAGGAACTCGTGTATACTCTATCAATACTGACGCATATGACCATCGTGATCTGTAACGTTCACTCCAATCTTTTACCTTCATTATTTATAAACTTTCAGGATATACGGCATTAGTAAAACTACAAAGAAAGTTTAGTCGCTATGAATTTCAAAATATGTTCAAGAACACTCAAGGTCAATCAATGTAAAAACAAGAAACAATGAGAAAGTGTATAAACTGAAAATTTAATATAACTTTTTCTGGCTTTATGTGCAGTGAAATTTCTTATAGAGTGAATGTCGCAGTGTCAGCGATAGTTGAGCTATTTCAGACGGCACGCCAAGCCAACATGAACCTTGCATTGACGAGTTTGACTGGCGATACAGTGATGCGTTTCACAACGCTATCATAAGATGTTATTGTACACTGGTCCGGTGATGTGCCAAAGTTTGAGGAGCCTTTGCGACGAACATGAGATGCTTTAAACGTGTTTACGGTTTAAAGATGTTTTTCGGTATTTCTCATCGGAATCATATCTACAGTGACAGTACAATTGACGAACATATAGTGGCGGATTATAGGCCTAGTAGTTACATCCTTAAACTATTTAAGCATGTAATTACAGAGAGAGAGACCAACAGAGTACATCCCCGTAGAAATATATTACACCGTATAGGCTACGTGTGAACCTTGTAAACCTTGCGACGTGCGCACGTAAAGCTACGTTCCCACGGACAAGTATATTGCGTGCGTGCGATTACGTAATAACAATAACGTGCGAACGTAGAGTTTTATATACACTTTATTTCGCCATGAAGCAGCCAAATAAAACAATCAAACTATAAAATACAGTACGCACACACAGTACAGACTAGTGAGAGAATACAAAATAAAAGATTTAAAAATAAGATGAAAGATAAACTCTACAGAACCAAATTACAGATTACATCACGTTCACGTAGAACTTCACGTTTACGTTCGCATATACAGTAAAATAATTTCTACGGAAATGTCCTCTGTGGGGCTCTGAAAATATTTAAGTAAGTATATGTATATACTTCTGCTGTAGTATTTCTCTTAGATTCACAGGTTGCACATAAACAACTTTCCCAATTCCCACAATTGCGGGCCCCTCAAATCTGCGGGCCCCGGTGTTGCAGCACCCATAGCACCCCCCCCCCTAATATGGGCCTAGACTGCGATCTACTTGCCACAGAAATTTAAAAACACGTGAAATTTATAGCTGTCGCAAACTGGCTACCCGACGATGAAATGCGTACAATCCTACTATCATTAGTTTTGACTCAATACGAGCGTGTGACGGACAGACACGCCGCCCATGCCTATGTCACTGTTTGACATAGCTAAGCGCGACAGACATTACACGACACACGGACATACGATAAGTATTGCAATTCTGAGGATGGGTCTCAAGACCGTGGATGAAATCCGGCGGAGTTTGTATTTAACCGACAGAAAA
>Ga0209428_1000260_pt1 | contig 11047 bp, 5 predicted proteins | sample OlaalgELextract1_2_FD_187377 | JGI IMG/M metagenome (GOLD analysis project Ga0209428, IMG submission 187377) | Olavius algarvensis symbiont microbial communities from Tuscany, Italy - Type G ELBA extract 1 (SPAdes) (version 2) | ecosystem: Host-associated > Annelida > Digestive system >...
GTCCACAGACGGTCACCCATCCAAGTACTAACCGGGTCTGACGTAGCGCAACTACGTTGATCGAAGCCAACGCGTTACCACTAAGCCAAACCGCCAACTGCTGTGTAGGTTGAGGATGTGAAAAAGACAGAAGAAACTGCAGGTGCTGAAGAGGAAGATAAGGTGTCTGTCAAACCATCATCGCAGACAGAGAATGCTGCTGCAGATAGTGCCAAAGCTGATGAATTCGGCATCCTTGTTCCTGCAACTGGGAGTCCTGTTGATAAATCCGATGCATCTTCGATACAAGAAACGAATAAAGGCAAGAAGGCAAAACAAGATATCGGTGTTGATTTCTTATATGTGCTACTGTTAAGATGCTGGTGATATGCATGTTGCGAGTGTTTACCGTTTGCCTTGCAGTAGTATCTTCTTTAAACTTTTTTAATGCAGTTTGTTGGGTGTCAGGAAGGGCATCAGGCTCCAGCAGTCTCCAGAGATTTCCTTAGAGACCTGTGGGAGACCACCTGCTCAGCCAGGTGAACCTGGGAGGCTGGGACACCTGCTAAGCCAGATGAACCTGGAAAACGGTTGTTAAAACAGATTTGTATGTATGAGTATCCATGACTTCAGATACATACGAGGTATAACTGTTACACTTCACCCTGACAGATGTTTCTGATACCACATTACTATACTACATGTACAGGGTGCGGCTAAAAAAACTTCCCCCGATGAAAACTGAAATTTCTCAGAAACGGATTACTATTTCAATACGAAAGTTTCCACGATTATTTGTAAGGGTTGTATACATTAAAAGTGACAATTTTTATAAAATTCTGTTGATCTGCGTAAAAATGGCAAAACCTGAAATACAGAGTACGATTTTTTGCAAGTCACCAGTCAATAAAACAGAGAGAGAACATCGGTGCTTTTTTACATTTTTTACACATTTGTTAAAGTTGAGTACCAGCAAAACAGTTATATCATTAATGATGTTATAGATTACGTTTTCTGCTGTTTTGTCTAACGAACTGTTTATAAAAGTAATTTCAATGTTGTGAGTACTATGGGTAAGATATCATACGAAGAAAAAATGCTCATTCAAATGCTACATGAAATGGGTTTTGGATACAAAGCTATTGTTGCAAAATTTCGTACAAAAATGTCTTAAATAATCTTAAATTAAGGTCCTAAATAACACTGATTTTTTTTGCAAAATGCCCTGTTTTTTTCTGAGAATATTTACTTTTTGTTTTGGCACATTGTTAAGTAAATGTTCTCCATTGCTGGGTGACAAGTTACAGCAATCGTACTTTGTATAACAGGTCCCGCCATTTCTATTATAGATTAACAGAATTTTATAAAATGTGTAGTAGTAATCCAGACAACCCTTGAGAATAATGGTACGAAATGTCGTAATTTGATTAATGTATAATGTATTTATGTATAGATGCTTATTGGTAGACAACATTACGACTATGATGTTGATAGTCCAGCAACTGTCTAACGCCTTACAACTCTCTGTTTCTTAGCTAGGCAGATGCTGAGCAAGTCCAATCACATGCAGACAACACATGACTGGAAGCCTACATGGTCCTATACATGTAGATCAGACCTGCACATGCACAACGTAGCATTACTAATCAGCTCTACGTCTTTTATGATTTCATCACAGACGATACCGATGCATCGTATATCCATCTGTGACACACTTTGTTGTTTTTATATCATCGAAACAAGTCAAAATCAAATATTGCAAAATGTTTCCTATTTGTATATTTTATATAATCTTGTGTTGTGCACATACAGGAAAGGGGAAGCTGGACTCAGACAGCTCCGGTCTGTATATGATATTTTCTTTGAATCCATTTAGTTCATGCACATTTTGGGTTAGAATGTTGGTTTGAACTTGTATTTTTTGCAAGCAAGCTTCTAATGTAACGTGTTAACAAAATACAGTAACCGGTCTTTTAACCCTTTATAGGCACATTAAAACCTCAGAGCAACGGACCATTATACAGCAATACGGTGATTGGTACACTGGCAGTTGATGGGTGGGCTGTTACATTTGTACAGCAAGAAGGACCCTTGGTGGGCTGCGGCCCCGGTCAGTCCCCTCCCTGCTATACCAAATGTACCAGCCCACCCATCAACGGCCAGTGTACAACTTCATTGGAAGTGGCACATTGCCTCTGGACTTTAAAGGGTTAAATTGATTTTTTATAACATGTTGGATTCATGTTGTTATTTGCCATTTACGTTGACTGGCTGTCTCACTTTTATTAGCGGTTTTGTGTACTGCCATTGTTCCTCTTGAATGAAGATTATTAAAAATACAGAAACTTACAGCAGTTACTGAATGGCATGCTGGCATCTATATCATATTAATCATTGTCGTATAACACAGCTGACTAAACTGTAACAGATTCATTGAAAAATCATGCAAGAGGGTTGCGAACTAGACGCACTACAGTGCTGTTACTGTCTATTGAGCACCGCATATTGTTGATTATAATTCAGCAAAATGAACGTTATTTCCTACTCTGGAGTGAGTTATTTTCTCAGTTGTGCAGCAGGAAGTTCTAATGTGCCGCGTCTTGACCAGTTATATTGCTTCACCAGTAATTGTATTCTTATGCTGACAAACGGTCAGACAGACAAACACATGATTGTGTGATGAATTAGTTCGTCAGCCTAAGCCGTGAAGGTGTTTCTGTTCATGTTTTGTAGATAGTGACAGTTCCAGTTCCTCGAAGTCATGTGACTCCAGTGCATTCATACCCATGATATAATTTTTCTTAATTTAAATTCGCGTAACTGCACGCCTCTAATATTTATCCATTTCGAAAATAATTATTAGTCGTATAAATTATAAAAATAAATTTCATTTTCTTTGTTTAATTAATTTTCATTAATTTTAGTTAATTAATTTAGCAAATATTTACTCAAGGTCACGTGACAGTATAGCGAACGATTAATCACTTGTTGCACGCTGAACATTGGTATCTATGCAAGAGGCGATCGCTGATTGGTCGGCCAGGCGCCACGTGAACATACACGACCGCTGATTGGCTGAGCGCGGTCGACGGAGAGTATAAAATGACCGACGCGACAGTAATGTCTTCAATTGGCCTGGGGGGGGTCTTGGGAGACGGACCGACAGACCAGAACTAATGGAAGACTATAGCAAGCCTAATAGTATCCAGTCCTCTGACTCCAGTCCCCTGTTTCCTCTGTTTCCGCTGCTTTCCACTGATTCCAGTCCCCTGTTTCCAGTCTCCTGTTCCCCTGGTTCCTTTCCCCTGATTCCTGATTCCAGTCTCCTGTTCCCCTGATTCCAGTCCTCTGCTTTCCCCTGATTCCAGTCCCGTTTCCAGTCTCTTGTTCCCCTGATTCCAATACCCTGTTTCCAGTCTTCTCTTTCCCCTGATTCTAGTCCTTTGTTTCCGAGGCCAATAACAGTGTCGTCACAGTGTGACTAATGCATGTATCATTATGGTTAGTACACAAGCCAGCAGTGTCAGCGTTTAATGTTATCCATGATATAATAGTCCTAGTGTTGTCTTACAGCAAGGCTATATTGGTGTAATTCTATGCACAATAAATCAGTTAAGTGGTTGCTTGTTTTTGCTAGCTGCTGTGTGAGCCATAAATGTATAGTTTGTTACGGTGTGATGAATTGATGATTATGATTATGCTAATCACTGGAGTACCAGTAGTTAATTTGTACATCTAGGGTTATCTGGAGTTGCCAACTGTCATATGTTTCAAGATTGTCCAAGTATCACATTTCGTACTCAGAATGAATGCAAAAACTGCCAGTGTTGATTGCTTTCTAGAGGTCGTGACAGACAGCTCATTCTTAAAGTTGGGAAAACGTTTGATAGAAAATTTATCATACATTTGCTTTCCAAATACTCGCATTGATGTGAACACATTTTGATACTGCTCATGTTGCATTTTGACATCTTGCTATTAAACAAAGATGGTGACGCCAGCAGCCATGACTTGGCAGTAATTTTTGGTCGTTTAATGTTTTACGTAAAGTGACGAGTCTTCTATTCAAGTTTCTTCCTAACACTTGCACGGAAATGTAAATGTCATCTGTCGTCTGCTTCTGTTTGTAGCATAGTGCAAGTCACTGCTGCGTGTAGCAATGTTGTTTTAGGCTTGTGGTGCGTACGAAGTTGTCAACTGTTGTAGTATATCATTATCATGATGCACTTGAAAATAAGTGAATGGCTTACAGTTGTACAGTTAGCTGCAAAATGTTTTGTAATGTCGCATAGTTCAGTGTGATACTTTGTTTTAAACATGCTTTGTGCTGTTAGTGTACATCTGTCAATGCTGCATTAGTTGTATACAGCTAACATGAATTACCGATCTGAAGCATGCCAGTATGTTGCATCGCGTACAGTGAAGTTGATGCGTTATTCATTGATATAAATACGATATTATCAGACTTGATCATGTATTAATTTTATAATTCATTATGGAACAAAATACATTGCAGCTAAAAGAAGTAAATAGTACTATGTCTAACTTTCAAGCATAGTTGAAATTGAATTAATTTACATTGGTGCATAATTTCCGTGTTATTTGCATGTCAGTATGGCTGTGCACGAGGTATTTTGTTAAGTCAGTTGATTGACTGGTTCGATCCTTTAGCCTTACTACACAGTTCACACCTTGTTTGCCGTCATTAAATAGAACAGTCACTGTTATCACAAGAGTGATGTGAAGTTCCTGCACATTTCACAGTAGTAATCAGTGTGGTGTCAAGGAACATTCATCAGCAGTGGTTTGTCTTGCCGTGTAATCTGGATTTTGAACCAGTTTGTCACGTGTGTTTGTATGTTTATATAGATTGCTCATGACTGGCTAAGGGTCATGGGTTGTTTACTTTATCAGTGACGTTTTACCGTATACGCTAATATACCTGAAGCCTTAGGCTCCACGGTCACCAATGTAAAATTTTTGGCCCACATTTCAATTGCATAAATCCCACTTTAGCCTTTAACCCATACACAATGGGTCATTTCACTTTCTGGATTAGTCTTTCTAAGACTTTTGCCGAGTCCTAAATTCGGACTGACATAATTTTTTCATCTGGACTCGGCAAATTGCAGCAATTTGCTGAGCGATTCACTGAGTCAAAACTTCTGACTGGGCAGTCTCTGAATCCAAAGCTAATGAACTCACCATTTTATTTTGCGTGCACAAGATAATCTGTTACAGATTAATTTTGATGAGCGAAAATCACTGCACTTTTTCACTAATTCATTAATTCAGAAATAAACAAAGAAATATGGCGAAATCAGCAATGACGTTAGGGAGTGACTGTGAGCTTGTGCTACGGCGATTGGTTAATCTCAACTCCGGACTGAGACCGAACTTAAGCTGTTTGGTCTCAGTCTTTGGTCTCAACGAAAGTGTGAAATGACCCACTGTGTCTTGAAAACCCGGACCCATTACTTTTTCAAACAACTCTTAACAAATCTGGTCCAGTATCAACAATTTGCGGTGTATATAGAATCGACAGTAAAATTTTCACTTGCTTATTAAGTTACTTTTTTGCCTACTGTGCACTAGCGTGAAGACAGGCTAGTGCACAGTAACTGATTGGATGGATTTTTGAGCTTAGAAGAAATAATGCAATTTAGCATTAGCGATACAAAGTTTGGTCACTTCACTTCACGGGACATTAACAGTAAATACATCATAAGTCACAGAAAACTTAAACTTTTAATACAAAAATTGTGTAATCAAAGCATGATCTTGTGCGCTTAAAATGCATAACGTCGGTAACATTGTGTTATGATATGACTGCTGTTCTTATAATTCTAACTGGTTTCCTGTTTATATCATCTTTCATGAAAAATATGTATAATCTACTTAAAATTAAATTAGTTATTCTTTGTGCCGAACATTAGTAATAAGGGGTCAGAACTGTTAGTTATTTGAAAATGTATCCTGGGTCCGGTTTTTGGAGAGAATGTACCAGTATATTGTATTTCTGTCCATCCTTATCGATAATCTATCTCAAACCCATATATTTCCTGAAACCTCACTAAGGGGTTGAAAAAAGACGGCCAAGTTGCAAGCCCTAATGCAGCTTAGGTACCAAAAATTTTTCTAGCCTTAGGCCAATTTGACTACTGTTTATTAGTAAACATCAAAGTATGCTGGCTAATGCTGCTGTAGTACATGTATTCAACTATCCAATATAAAGAAGACACACTGAGGTGAACCAGATGAGAATGAGTGTGTGACTTCCATGAAGTAGCATTCTGTACTGGTCACAATTTGTTTAATATGTGTCAGAGAAAGAACCATGAACTAAGCAGTACGTAAAAACTTGAACAATGAATTCACATACTCACTATCAAAAATCAACACTATGATTAATACACAACAAAAAAAGTCAGATGACACAGTATGATTATAAAAAGAGACAAAACCATCCTCTTTCTGTACTACAGCTAAGTTGTGAACAGATGTGTGAAAAAAAACTAGAACAGGACTGAACATTCCAACCAACAGGCGAATGTGATAAATGAAAATAGATGCCTCAACTAGCAACAAACATACCAACATTGAACTCTTCAGAGATTTAGTTACAAAACTACCACAACTCGGGCAACACATTAGAGAGATGTGGCAATAACATGGAACGAATGTAGCAGGCTTAAAGCTGAAGAAAGGCAGTTGTCTTAAATATCATGGAAAATAGTGGAATTATGGTCGACAGCAGCTATATATGCAGAAGTGTTGACAGACCTTGAATAACACCTGGTTCAAGACATGAGTTTGAAGTTCACGTAATGTAAAAATGACAACATCATTTACTGACGTGTGAAAATTAACACAAACAGTAGTAGCTCTGCACTGCTATGCCAGTTAGAACTCGGCAGGTATTTTCTTTATACAATCCAAATTACCGTATATGCCTAGTCTGAATGTGATGCTGGTCAGACAGAAACTGTCCTGCACACAGGTTGAGCTAAGTGGTACATAGCTAGTAAATGTGTGTTAGTTTGTTGCATGCTGATATGCTGTGAAGCAACAGCTGTCTTCATCAGTCAAACCTGAAAGAAGCAACAGCAGTGAAAAGTAATGTACAAAAATGCACCAATGAAGTACAAATATCAACAAATAAACCACGATTTCATGTGTCACATAAAATACTTCGACACGTGCAGATTAGCCTGATATCATCTGTTTTAAATAATATGAATACTAACAAAATGTTAAACATATGAACTAGAATTCAGTAAATTAACAGAAAATGTGGGAAATTAAACATAAAAATGGCGACAATATTATGCAATTGTAATATGCAATCACAATAAACGTGCAAAATAACTCTCTACAAAAATATAACTTAAGATGCTTCTTTGTCCACAAGTTTTTGTTTCAGTTGTTTGACGAATGAAACACACTCTTCTGACAGCTGTCCGCCATCCAGTGTTATACACCACTGCTTCAGCTGCACAAAACAATACAGCCATTTAGAAAACTAGTATCACATAGTCCAGTTAGTTATCAGTCAAAATATACCCAGGTAAAACAAGAAGCTCCGCTGTTGCAGAGAGGCTGTATGACGTTCCACATCATTGGAAATTTATGTGCTTGTATCCATACAATATGTGACACATGGACAAACAGAGAGACACCACACGACAGCATGGCATAACATCGCATCGCAAAAATGGAAGCTACTTTCAGCTTGCATAAAAATCTACGACAAAAAAATTTCTTGGAAATTTCTTCCTACATTTCGCTAAATTAACTGAAACAAGATTATGGCGGAGAAATATCTCGTTACAAGTAGCTCTGCTGTCGCAAAGAAGCCGCGCGATGCTTCGTGTCTGTCAGTAGTTAGCTTCAATAGTACAAAACATCAAGTAGAGTCTTTTACTGTTAGTTACGTAGGCTACAGATTTGTCACTGCGTGCAGTTAAATGCGCTGTTCTGTTGTCTGTGGCGTAACGTTGAGGCTTCTTGTCATAAACATTTTGTCATCTTCTCCCGTAATCAGCACCGCCACTTACTAACAGCGACGTATCACAACTTGCGAGACAGTGGCTAAGGTCCACCGGCAAACGTGTTTACAACACCTAGCCTGTTGCAGTGTTAACACAGGCAGTCAAGCCAGATATAGGCTCAGAATCACGATTTCTGCCTACCCCACCTGCATTCGATGCCCGCGATGCGTTAGGGGGGTTTCCGTCGGAATATTGCTATGCCGTTTGCACGGAAAAACCTTCGAAAGTGAAAAAATTTGAAGATATGTTTATTCGTTTTGACATGATCTACGAACGTGACGGACAGACAGACAGACAGACATCGCATGACAGCTAAGGCCACACTTGCATAGCATCGCACAGCAAAAATTAGACTGATTCAAGCAACGAAACCCATCTACATGCAACTACTATGGAAAAGAATGCATTAGCTGTTACCGTTGCTAGTTCCTGTCGAAGGGCTTCCACAGCTTTTTCGCGACTAACCACCAACTCTTCGACATACTGATATCGTAACTTTTTGCGAGCACGACATTCCCGAGCATTCTGTCGACTGAGCTCGATGCGCTTTGCTGTGTCGATGTTTAGCGGTTTGCGGCCACGTTTTTTACCCTTGTACGGCTTGAGAGAAACATTCTAAACAATATCACAAACACAACAGAAATGATGTGACTTCAACTTACTTTACAATGCATAGTTCCATGGCTACGAATAACATTTTATGTTACATATGATGTGTTATAAGTTTTTATATTGTATTGTCTAAACAATATACTCAGCAGAGAATTTAGCACACCAACAGTTCTTGAACAACCAGCTTTGGCAAGATTACGATACTGTCGAATTAGCACATTGTACAACATCGGATCTACTGCACTGGATCACAATGGACATCCGATCAGACATACTGCATCGGAACAGAGAATAACCAAAACCCTAAATCACTTCAGTCCAATTCAGCATGTCCAATGTGGTAAAGGGGTCTATGGATCAACAGTACGGATACAGCAAAAGTACAGCTTATCCACTGCAGGTCTGTGTAAGGGCCTATACGTGCCAACTACCTGTACTGAACCTGTACTGAAGATTATGGACGCAGGCTACTGCCTTTATGTCCACATCTTTATGAAAAACATTAAGTCACTTAAACCATTTAATTTTAAAGGTGTACTCCAGTCAAAAAAATGAATTAGCCAAAACTATACTCGCCGTGTAGTGTATTTATACACAAGTTATTTTAGATAGTTAAATTAAATTTACTTCGCTTGTGTGGCGAGAAAACAATTTTCAAACTTTTTATTTTCGAAACTGCCGAGTACCACCTGTCATCACATTTATTGTATTACTCGTGGTTGCAGGATTCCATAGAGTCTTACGACGTAAACTGTAAACAAAACTAAAGCGAATACGGCTATTTTATTAGTACCTCCGTGATTAATAGGCCCCCTACGTTGCAGCAATTATAGAATTAATATTCTTTCGCGCCAGCAGACAAAGTATGTTGCCGAAAGTTAACGCGTTTAAACAATATTACGTACGGTAACAGGAACTAGTTTTCCTCGCGCATGATGACATTGTTCATTATGGTAAAGGCGTACGAACTACAAACTCAAGAAATTAAAATAGTACCTTTATGGTGGTTCTATTTTTAGCACAAAATATTGAAACAACAAAGTTCTTTAAATTTCTTTTTATATAAAAACTGCTTTACTTAAAAATAAAATAATTACAAGTTTTGTAAAACTTCTACGTAAGTCATTCGTTAGTTGAAATAAAAAAAGTTCGTTGGAGTACACCTTTAACAATTCTAATCAACTCATGCCAGACCTCCAGTTTCAGCAAAGTCGGCGAGATAATTAAATTACTGTCTATACTTCTACTCACTGTACTGGTACGGCAATTTTTCCATACTGTAAGTACACACACAGTTACACACCTTGTTTTGCGAAGTCTCTCCTGTATTAGTCAGTCGACACTCGTCAGTAGTAGGCAAATTACTTGCCATTACAATAATCAGCTATCTTTTAGTTTACTAAGGGTTGCTTGAGTTCCAAATATACCACCACTTAACAACTACTGTATAATAAACGTCATCCTACACGGTACAGCGTACAATACAATACAGCACGTGGGCGTTGTACATTCACCTCAATGTGACGTTACATTTTGCGCAATGCTCGCTACCTTCGGTCTCAGCACTAGCAAATCAACTGCGTCAGCAAAGTATATGCTGTGTCAGCAAATCTGCGCTGTCAGCATAAAACTCCACTTCATCGAAGCATTATTGCAATATTACTATATTTACACTAACATCGCATAAGCGATCACGCTCACACAGTTCCAGCCTGCAAAGCTTGGGCCCGGCCTACGGCCTCTATGGCTTGGGCCAGGCTCACTGAGTTAAATCTAGGTCAATGGGCTAGGCTCTGGCTTTGGGCTAGATTAAGGGCCACCCACGTCAACGTAAACAAAACCCCATAGATATTACAACTAGAGGGTTATTTTTAGAAAATAAATATCTACGATCTATGATAGCAGCCGCAAGAAGCACCGCTATTGCTTGGAATAGCGAGCGTTACGAATAATATACATTATACAGTGATAGCAGGCGGTGATCGGCTAATCCTAACCCTAAATATGACTTACGCTGTACAAGAATCTCATATGTAGTTTTAAATTTGTTTTTATTTTGTGTTTTTATTTTTTCCTTGTCTTTTTTTCATTTTCTCTTTATTGTGTACCTTGTGTACGATTTCAGTGTTCAATATCCTTAATTTAAACTCATATTAGAAGACAGTTGTTTTCACAGCAGTCTGAGTCTACCATCTTAAAGGTGTAGACGTAGACGTAGACGTAGTGGATTTGCGAGCGCAGGCAGATGCCTCTATGCCCGCATCTAACAATAACGTTAAATTATACAATATAATCTAATTTCTAATTATGATGTAAACTGCGACTTCCGGTTCCGTGAAGTTCAGCTTGGAAGTCATATATCATATCCTGATGTTGCCAAAATTTATCAAGTCGTGATTTAAAAG
>Ga0209428_1000262_pt1 | contig 10992 bp, 5 predicted proteins | sample OlaalgELextract1_2_FD_187377 | JGI IMG/M metagenome (GOLD analysis project Ga0209428, IMG submission 187377) | Olavius algarvensis symbiont microbial communities from Tuscany, Italy - Type G ELBA extract 1 (SPAdes) (version 2) | ecosystem: Host-associated > Annelida > Digestive system >...
ATTACCGTGCAGGTCTCTAGAGGATATGCCATTAACAATCAAGGTTCAGGGCCAGGACGTCATGGTAGTCGAGGAATTTGTCTACCTTGGCTCTCTTATCCACTCATCAACTGGAAGCACTTGTGACATCAGCCGCCGAAGTGCCATCACTCGTGCTGCCATGCAGAGTTTAGAAAATCAGATTTGGAGGTCACGGCTCGCCATCTCAACGAAGTTGAAGCTGTACAACACGTGTATCTTACCAATATTTCTGTATGGTTTGGACTACTGGGTGATATCTAAGACGGACGCACACAAGATCGATGCACTCGACCAGTGGTGTCTGTGTATGCTGCTTGGCATCAAATGGTACCAATTTGTCTGGAACGATGATGTACGGAGGCTAACGAAGCAACCCAAACTCACTGCTATAATCCAGTCACGCCGGCTTACCCTATTCGGGCATATTGTGCGCATGGACGACAACGCAGATGCCAAGAGGATTTTGTTAGCCTCCCCTCTGGCAGACTGGAGAAGACAACTAGGTCGTCCCCGCATCACCTGGCTCAATACCGTCCAACGGGATCTGAAACAACACCACCTTACGCTCCCTGAAGCAGCAGATTTGGCTCAGAACCACCCTCTGTGGAAGATGATGTTGACGTATGGCGCTATGCAATCGTGTGTTGCATGCCAGAAATGACGACGACATTTAGTATGGAAAAACTAGAATGGCTTGGCTACCTGCCGATGAAAAAAAATTGTAGTTACATTTATTCGTTTTGACAGAATGTACGAATGTGACGGACACGGACACACACACAGACCGCATGACAGCATAGGTCGTGCTTATGCATAGCATCGCGCGGCAAAAACCGGCCCAGCCTGGCCGGGGCACATAAACTTTGTCATAGGTGATTAAAAAGACTCCAAACTAAAATTACAGCACTTGCTATGATAACTCAACTCACACGTATGCGAGTTGTGTGGATTTCGATTCATTCGTGGTTTTTGCCGCATGATGCTATGCAAACGCGTCCTGTGCCATCATGCAGTGTACGTCTGTCTGTCTGTGTGTCCGTCCGTCTGTCTGTTACGTTCGTTGGAGGCTTGGAACTGTGATACTGAACGTCTTACGGTGTTATCATGAGATCTTGACGAATAGGCACTTGATTGAGTTGAATTGAATAAGCTACCCAAACAGCAGCACAACGCTTGTTGTACTTGGGCCTAAGTGAAAGAAATTTAACTGGAGCAACTGTTCACGTTTTTTTGTCATTTAAAAACGATTGCATTCTGCAACGCAAGAAAATGTACACAAAAGTATCGGTTTGAGTAGCCTCTCCAGATCTTCAAAGACGGAAAGGTGGCAAATTTGACATCCACACCGGGCGGCCAAAGGTCTAGCTGTCCGTGACTGTGTACAGGGCGAGAACGACCAAGCGCACTTTCGCGCTATACACAGTCAGGGTCGTCCATGAATTGTGTGTATGACAGCAAGGCTCGACGTTATGCCAAAGACAACAAAACAGAATAGAATTGTACATACTGGTAAATCTGGAACCACAGTAACTAATAATAACGAAACTGCGTTCGAGGTATTGTACTGTTGAAGCTAATTACTGACAGACATAAAGCATTGCACAACCTCTTTGCGACATTATTCAAAGCAATGAAGTTCTCTTTGTTTTTTGAAATTCACAGATATTTTAGCCATTTTTCATTGTTTTTATTCTGTGTATGATGGCTCTGTTCATTTATGTAGGGGTGTGACAGAGTTCAAATTCGAATGTTGTTGAAATCTGATAATTTTCCCACATCTGAATCCGTCAGATGTACAGAGACAATTTTTGGTCGAATTCGAATTTGGTTTTGCATTACAAAATATTAAATTGTTTCGAGTGTCTGGCCTGCAGGAAAGCACAAAACGGTAAACAACAAACACACTAACACAGCCACTTACTGCGTCGAAAATGAGGTTAAGCATGTCGAATAACCGGCAATGATGGGTATTGAAAACTGAATCGACTGAGCGTGGTAAATCCGCAGTCGAATCCATACGGATTCTAAATGTGAAATCTGTATCTGATGGAAGCAGATTTCATCTGGCTCCATCTCATCCCTGTTTATATGCGTATGGACTTTTTAAATTAGACAGAGAAGTTACGTATCTGTTTACCTCGCCATGATGGCAGCGAGTGAAGTAATATTTTGTTTGCCGGTTTCTACTGAGTACATGTAGCTTTGTTATGATATCTGTAATGTTGTAATCCTGCAACATTACAGGAAAACTATTACAGATATCATTATGAAGTTTTCAGCATAGATGGGCAGTTTGTTGTGCCTGACACTGCTTGTTTTACTGATAAGTTTTGGGTCATTGCAGTAATCTGCTGTAAGTGTATTCTGTATAACAGTATTGTGAATGTCATTGCAGAAAAATGGTTGAAAAGCTGTAATTTAGTAGTACGTTTCACTAGTTCGATGGAGTTTGAAGGCAAAAACTATTCTGCAACTCGAAGAATGAATATGACGTGAAATGTTTCTGTTCCGCTGTTGCATGCGAATTAACTGCGGTTGTAAGTGCGAATCTGAAACTGAGGTTTCGCGGTCCTCTCACTCGGCATGTGATTATGTGCAGCAGTCTGAGAAACAATTGAAGTATCGCCTGTTGCCACAGCCGGTCGATGCATCATACACAGAACACTTTGCAGACTACAGTGGATGCAGTCACACCCCATCATCCCATTCCCATTCCCTCTTGGTCAGTTCTACACAGAACATCGATTACGAAGAAGTTTTATGTATTTCTGTACCATCTAGAAGGGAAAATGTTGAGTTAAATTATGCTTGTGTTAATGACAATGTCATACGTAAGCCACCGTGCAGTATTGGCATCGTCAACAACAATTTTTCAGAAGATACGTCTAGCAGCAACAATAACTTATTGCAGCCGGAAGCTAGTGACAGTGTGCTGCCGGTGCAGGATGGCAAACCACAGGACAGAAGTGGAAGTGATGTAAGTAGTGATGTATCCTCTACAAGCAGCAGTAATAATGACCACAACAGTGCTGAGGTTAAGTACGTTGCAGATATAAAACAGTTCCAGTCTACACAGACTTCAACTCGTCCGCATGGAGAGGATTGTTGCTGCCGCGCTTGCCAGTCTGTAAATGATGAGTTTAACAGAACTGAAGATGATGAGTCGATTCATCACAACAGTGAACTGAAGTGTTCGTGTAAGTCATGTAGGGAGTTTTACAGCAGAATGCAGCATACAAATGGTGGTTTTGCTACAACTGTAGGAATTGATGCCTTTGCTAACCAGTATAGACTTGTGGCAAGTATTGCACAAGACGATGAAGATGTTCCACTCACGTGGTCACAGTCTTTAGCTGTTTGCAAAATTGCTGAAAGTGCCAGTTTTGATTCTCACAATAGTGAGCCTACACATGAAAGTGCCTCTGTATTGGCAAATAATTCTGATCTTGTTATTGGAGCACTTGCACCCGAGGAAGTTGATGACGACGATGAACTGTTTTCTGGTGACGATGAGTTGCATTATGTCTTTCATAAGTTTATTGATGACAGCTGCTTGGAAGTACCATTCACTGAAGTTTCAACAGATGACAGACATAGGCCAAGTGCGGCACTGAATAGGGTTGTACAGTCAGAATCTGGTGCAGAGTTGGAACACAGAGCAGCCAGGTCTGCCGACGATCTTGAAGTAGCATTTTTCATGGTTGGCAGCATTTCTCCCAGTAGCCCATCTGATATTTTCATTGATGGATCACATGTTACATCTGCTGTCCCAGCTTCAGTAACTGTGTCCATTGGACACCAGACAGCTGTGTCAGAAGACACCATAACATCTGAAACAGAACTTACAGCACGTTCATATAACTTTGTCACGGAACCTTCAGCATACCATGAGAGTTTGTCTGCTGCTGAGAATGGTTCTGAACTATACATCACCAAAGACATTGAAACTGATACTTTTGCCAAAGTTTTAGAAACAAGTACATTGCGAACCAGCAGTGCAAGTCCCTGTGAGTTGGAGAACAGGTCTGATGCCTTGAGAATTGAAGAAGATGGACTGGAAAATGATTTCTTTATGTACTCTGACTTAAGTGTTTTTGTGAATGAAAATCAACAGACCGATAGTAATGAAGTTCGGAGGGACGTAATTGTTCAGAAACTGTCTGACAGTTCATCATTAGTTATTGAATTGCCTGCGGCAGATGATGAAGTTGTCTCTGCTATTTGCAGTGATGTTGAAAATATCAGCATCTCAACTTCTGAAGCTGTGGATGCTACTTATACTGCAGATGAACTTGTACCTACTGTAGATGATGATGTCGTAGAACAGAAATTAATGCCAGAATGTATATCTGATCATCCGGTTCTCACTGATGAAGTGAATTCATCGGCAGCTGGTGATGATGTAAGTTATGGATACAGTCAGCAGCACGCAACTGCTGATGTGGCACCTTATATACGTGACATTGTTACAGAGGCTGTGCGGAAAATTGCTGATGATGCATCAGTGGAAATTTGTACTGTAGCTTCAGAAGATGAGGACATGTCCAGTAAGTGGCCGAAGCAAATCTTGATTACCAGTGCTCCACTGCCCAGCACTTATCATCGACTGGCTACGGAGGATGAACATGATAGATACTGTGAGAATCTGAGTAGAGCTGCAGATGATATGGCGCCACAGTTGGTCAGTGGCAGAGCTGAGTACTTTAGTGTTGGGACTCCTGACATCGATGTTCGTGACACTGATGTAGATATCAGTGATGAAGCAGTGTGCACTGAAGCACAGGAAGTGCCACTAGTTGAAAACTATCTAATATCATACGATGTACATTTGTTTCAGCGACCTGTTAATGATAATGCTGATCCTAGTGTTGATCAAACACTGATCTGGTCGGCTCATTCTACATGTCTGGATAAAGACTTTGCTGATGGTGATGTGAAGCTGCAAGATTTAGTTCAGCCATTAGAACATGTTACGAGTGAAAGCAAGGAAGATGTCATGGTGGATTCAGAGGACTATCTGACCAGTCTTCTAGATGCTGGCCAAGCTGCCAGTGCTGCAACTTTTGGTCCAACTGATATTGTTGAAGATTTCTTTATGCAGTATGTTCTGTCTGCTGATAGTGTCAGCTGTAGCAAGGAAACAGATACTGCTGCTACAACTTTTGTACTTGGAGAGCAGTGTGAGGATGCCTCAGACCAATCTGAAGTTGATAAAGATGAAGATTTAATTCAGGCTAAGAAGTTAGAAATTATAGCTGAAGATATAGTAGACGTCATTATCAGCGATGCTGTAGCAGAAGCAGAAGTGTATGCGGCTGCGACTTCAGCTGGATTTGAAGATGTTGTAGATCAGCCTGAGGGTGATCGGGATCTGCAAGGTTTAGATCAGGCAGAAGAGTCAGAGACCATAACTCAAACTAGAGTGGATGTGATTATTAGTGATACAAGTGGTGAACTCTCAACTGACCGTACATCATCACTGGCAGCAGATGGTGATGACACACAGCTGGCCATGCCAACCAAGCCCAGCTGTCTGCTGCACTCACCATCTGAATCACATCGCAAGAAGAGCGTGCACTTTGCTGATACGCACGGCCTCCAGTTAGAGACAGTGCAGTGCTATGTCCAGGCGCCAGAGCCAGAAGAATCTCTCGCTTCACTTGAAGAGTTTCTGTCGAAGCTTTCTTCTGCTGCTGCTGAGCGTCGAGCCAAGTGGACCGAGTGGCACCCGAGTCGTGCCACCTCGTGGTTCGGCAGCTCGTCCATATACTTGCTGGCATGCTTCGAACTTCCCAGTACCCAAGAAGAACTGCTGGAACGGGTACAGCAGTGCCGCGTAGCTCTGGAGAGCTGCTCGTTCGATGATCTAGCCCTCGCCATATCCGGGGTGGTCCGCGTTGCAAACATTGCCTTTAATAAAAAGATAATAGTGCGGTTCTCGGTTGATCGCTGGACCACACAGACAGACACTGATGGCGAGTACATCCCTCGGTCAAACGATGGCACGACCGATCGGTTTTCATTCACAATTATTCTGCCATCAAGGAAGCAGTTTGTTATCGGAAGTGAGGTAGAGTTTGCTATATGTTATGTGGCTGGTGATGGTCCAAGCTTCGAATTATGGGACAACAATCACGGGCGTAATTATGTCGTCAGATGTTGTTCGAAAGCTGCAAGTAGAGATGTTAGAAATGTAAATACTGGCACTGATGATGGCAGTAATGGTAATGATGTGAGCGAATGAGGAGCAAAGTGAGATGGAAACAAAAGTCTGTGTTTTAAATCATGCTGCATGCCAAGAGCTTTCTCAATAATGTTGTTGCATGGACTATTGTATTTGGTGTATTGTTTTGTTGAGTATTTTTTCGTTTATAGATTTTTTTTGGTATTTTTGTTAACACTGCTGTAGTTCGTTGTTTTCATTTATGCAGTGTCTGTACTTATTTGTTTGGTGAGAGATTTTTCTCATTTGAGAGTAAAAATTTGTTCTTGATTAAATTGAAATGTTTGTGTAGTTTTTTTTTTAATTTTAGTTTCCAAAACAAGTGAATCAGACTGAGTGTTATTACTTTGTAATGTATGTTGTTATATTTTCTACAAAGCAAACAACTGGGTTTGAGTCTGTTCAGATAGATGTCTTGCTTTTGGTATATCAGTTTAATTATTTGTTATTATTTAAAGACTGGTATGTCAATTGTAGACTAGTATCATGTTACAGACAGCATACATGTAGTGTTTGCTTCTTAGGTGGATATTAGGGATGTGCGGGAATGACTTTCGTTTACCCGTTCTCTCCCATTCCCATGACTTCATTCCCATTCCCATGTTTGGCCTCAAATGGGAAATCTTAACTATAGTCCAATTCCCATTTATTCTTAAAAAGTAATCCCAATTCCCTCTCATTCTGATTCCCACTAAAACAAGAAGAGTTTTTTAAAAAAACTTGTAGTAGTGCAGAGAAAACTGGTTTTTGTTAGAATGAACACACAAAATCATTCACTATTACAGCACGCTAGTCAGTCACAGTACACATTAATGAAGTGAAAATAACATGCTTGGGTGAAGGTCTCGCCAATGTAAAGTTAAAATGGCTGTGCTTTCCCAGTTCATGTATTACTTAACAGAATCTCATAAATTATGAGACATTGAAAAGTTGCAATGTATATTCATTCCCACTCCCATAGCTCTATTCCCATTCCTATACTTTTATTACTATTTCAGTGATATAGTCATTGTCACTCCCATTCCGATGGGACCCCAATTGTTCCTATTCCCATGCACATCTCTAGTGGATATTGTCTAGTTTTTGAGTTGTTACGTACTAGATGGCGCTGCATAGTCCAGCGTTCCATAAACCAGATTACATGTTCAAAAGATGACTGTCAAAGAGTTTTAGGCATCTGTGATGAGTGCGGCCGTTTGTGTCACTATTATCTGCACAGCTGTCAAGTGTTTGATGAAACGGCCTGTTATGATATAACTTTTCGGTACGTTTTGCAGACTGCTGCTTCAGACACAGAGTATCAGTGCCACATAACACTGCTTGGTTCCCACGCTACAAGTGCCTGTACCACTTGTCTGAGCTTATTAAGTTGTAGCACCACAGCTGGTAGCCAAACCTAATATTTTGATTGTGAGTTATATGCCTGCTGGTACTACATACTGTATCATTATATCCCTGTTTTTCTGTAAGAACAAATACAACATATTATGGTCCCAGTTATGGTTTTCGGCAGACACTGTCTATATTATTTTTGTTTGTTATTTTGCTGTTTTTCTGTGTTTTATAATTGTTGCTGGTAAACAAATTGTAGAGAAACTTTTACACTTGAAATCTTCAATAATATTGTTTTGTGTGTTTTCTTTGTTTTTTGTTCACTTTGCTTTAATAGTACCATGCAAAAAATGTACTGGGATGTGCTATTGACTGCAGTAGAACATTGCACTATCCCAGTGACTTAGATTTATGTTGCATTGATGACTGTTACACATCATAATTTAATATTTTGCATATTATTTTTTACTATGTGCAAGTTTCTGGTCATGATGCAAATAACGTTCATTTTTTATTGATGAAACAAATTTAAAATACTTTAAACAGAAACATTGACATTTTGCATTTGTCATTAAAACATTTTACGTCACGATCAAATAATATAACCAGTCTTCCGCATTTTTAATTTGGTGCCTTTCGAAGAGTCAGATTCATTTTTTGCTGATGGGCATTACTCGTGTTCATATTTATATTGAGTTGCATTGTAAGGATATATGTAATTTTATTGTGATGCCGTTGAACTTACAATAGAAGCCCCCACAAGTCGTGGTGAACCCCGCCAACGTGGTGTCAGTTGCTAATGTCGTCATTATTTTATTTTACTTTGTATAGGCAAAAATAAGTACTGAATACTTGTGATGTGTTCATTTGCTGAGTTTGTGCTAGTGTTAGTGGTATAATTTGACATTGCATTTTAGTGCCATAGATGGTACAGATCCCCGGTGTGATATGTGCCCTTAGCTACAGATAGAAGTACGGTTTCTGGTAGAGTTTTTACAATAGTTAAATTTTTAAAGCGCCGTAATGTTAACTTGAGAGATGCTCGGTTGTAGATTACCCTTCAAGTAGTGATCAGCAGACTACTTGGAATGTGGAATGTCATTTGCTGTTGTTATTCGAGGTCTACGTTAGTTTTGAGTGTTGCTGTGTACAGTTATCATCGTCATCATCATCAGTTTAATACGCCAAGTAGTCGTGCTACAAACTAAAATGCACGAAACTGTAGAAAATTACCAAGATTAGGGAAAAACAGTTGCTGCTGTCATCATGAAACTTTAAGAGTAGATCAGCAGTGGCTTAAAGGTCATGTCTGTTGATTTTGGTATGCAGGGCGAGGTTTGCCGTGGCCGACATGCGACATTATTTCTTTTAGTTCGTGGTATGACAGATCAGCGTAGTCCGCTGACAGAGGCAACAGCAACAGTGAAATCTGTTTGCCCCTCGGTCGAAATGATGCATTAGCGATCATTCATCTGAGGGAAAACATTTCACAGTTGACATGAGACAACGTTTGTACATTGTCGTCGTCTTAGTTTTACTTTCAGTATTAACTGTACAGTATGTGGACTCATTGATGAAATAGCCTGTGAAATAACTAGATTTGTATTAGCAAAACTTTGGACTGGACACTGTGCATATAATATAATAATAATAATAGAATTTGTATAGTGCCATGATTTGAAGATACAGAGGTGCTGGTGTGATTGTTGTAATCATGTGACTTATGTGGTTTGTTCAGTTCAATAACTGTGTATTTCACATGAGTACTTGTACCTACCTGCAGGTTGTACGTCTGGTGCTGTTGCTAGTGTTCATATCATTTAACTTATGACCTGACGTTCGATTCATGTTTTTACCATTTTATTGTACACTGTGTCACAAAAGAAACGAGACTCGCATTATCTTGAATATCTTATGCAGTTGTACGTACGTCTGTTGCAATGAAATTTAGCACGTGATATTTTGATGGCCTTAGCTATTAAATGCATACATAATGCCACCTCACCTTAGTTATGTTTCTACACTACCTGACAGTATACAAAAACCGAAACGTGACACTGACGAGCTGAAGCAGAGGCTCATTGACACTTGGTACCGTATTCCTCACTCCTCAGGGCATCATCAAGGAAGCCGTTGACCAGTAGCTAATACACCGCTGCGTTTATGTGTAAAGGCAAAGGGATGAAACTTCGAACACCTACTGTGATCTAGCCACACAACTGGCTATTTTCAGAGCCACTGCTGAGAGGAAGACAACGTAACTTTTCGGTTTTTGTGTAATGTCGGGTAGTGTAGAAACACAACTAAGGTGAGGTGGCAGATTATATACCGGTACACGTTTAATAGCTAAGGCGATCAGGATATCACGTGCTAAATTCCATTGCAATAGACTTACAACTGTGCAAGATTATGCGAGTCTCATTTTTGGGACACAGTGTAGTTGTATCAGTGAACGATAGTTAGAGGATGTTATGCAATCGGTCCTGTTTGTACGTCTGTCTGTCAGCAGGATAACTGCTTTATTGCGATTATACGATTATTAGTAACGCACTTAAATGGAGACTTGGTGTTATGATTGGGCCTGCCAATGGGAGGAATCAGTTAACTTTACCTGGTGATCCGGATACGGATTCCGGATCACTTTTCCACTTCCCTCAACATCCCAGAATAGGACATATTAAATGTGGGGCGTCGCTGCCACGCCCCGCGTACTTGGTGACGATGGGTGTAGCCACTAGCCAACTTCGGCGCCGCTACCGGTGATGTCATAACCGGGCGACAGTTATTTATAGAATTTGATGGCGCCGGTCAGGTATACAAGTCAAATCAATTTAAGTCAACGATGTTCCACGGACGCAGACTCCAATGCCAAGTGTATAGACGTCTGTCTATAGGCCTACACTTGGCATTGGCGGAGGTATGTTGTTTCCGAGTGCATCTTGTTATCGTGCTTTCTGTTCGTAGTTTCTCTGATGCATATATGTTGTTAATCACTGGTTGTTTATTGTTGCAGGGCCGTAGCCAACATGGCTGTTTCTCGTTTTCGTGCAGGATTGTATTTTTTGTGTTTTTTATAAATAGTGTTTGGTGGTACATGTACGAAACATCGAACAAGAAAGTCTGCAGTGCGAGGCGCAGCAGGCACAACCGCACTTTGGTCTTTACTCGGAGTAAATTGGATCATCTGCGACGGAGTTATGGCCAAAAACGGTTTTTTTTTCATCTGAAACCATGGCCTTTCAATGTCAAAAATGTAAATAATTGTAAAAAAAACTTTGCAGTTTAAAACGACGTTAAGGCCGACGTTACTCACACTCACTCACTGCTGCGCTTGACCAGCGAGGGTCGTAGCGATCTCCAGACCACACGATCTTCGGCGCACGACCAGAGAGCATCAGCGTCAAGACCTTCATCGG
>Ga0209428_1000264_pt1 | contig 10986 bp, 7 predicted proteins | sample OlaalgELextract1_2_FD_187377 | JGI IMG/M metagenome (GOLD analysis project Ga0209428, IMG submission 187377) | Olavius algarvensis symbiont microbial communities from Tuscany, Italy - Type G ELBA extract 1 (SPAdes) (version 2) | ecosystem: Host-associated > Annelida > Digestive system >...
TGAAAAGTTCAAGAGATTCAATGAATTTCTTTCCAGTTTCCCGACCGCCCTTGAGTCCAAATACAATCATCCCGCCAAATCCCCTTTTTAAATACTTCGATGCCGTTTGGTAGTTGCTATTGTCCTTCTCCAAGCCTGGATAACGAACCCACACGACTTCGGGGCGTGTCAACAAGAATTTCGCGACTTGGTGGGCATTTTTGGAATGCCTGTCCATTCTCAACGCCAGAGTTTCAAGTCCCTGGAGAAAAATCCATACGTTGTCAGGGCTAAGGCATGCGCCTAGATTTCTAAGCTGCACCAACCTCATCCTCAAGACAAAGGCAATTGGGGATAGGTCACCAAGATCGTGAGCATAGCGCAAACCATGATATCCGGAATCAGGTTCATTGAAAGTGGCAAATTTCGGATCTGTCCAGTCAAAAGACCCAGCATCAACCACCGCGCCCCCAACACCGGTTCCGTGTCCGCCAATCCATTTGGTTAACGAATGAATCACAACGTCCGCCCCATGTTCAATGATATTTAGCAGATAGGGTGTGGTAAAAGTAGCGTCTACAATCACTGGGACATGGACATCGTTTGCAACCTTCCTGATAGCTTCAAAATCGGGTACTCGCAGAGAGGGGTTCCCAATAGTCTCATAATAAAAAGCTCTAGTTTTTTTGTTAGAAGCGTTCTTCCAGGCGGAAATGTCGTGGGGGTCGACATATCTTATGGTGATGCCGAATTGTGGCAGTATGTCTTTGAACTGACTGTAGGTGCCTCCATAGAGTTCTGAAGACGAGACTATTTCGTCTCCAACTCTCGCTACATTGATAATGCTGTTGAATACTGCGGCCGTACCTGATGATATGGCTAAAGCACCTGTCCCACCCTCAAGCTTCGCGAGTCTAGCCTCCAATACATCCTGAGTCGGGTTATTGAGCCTGGTGTAAATATGACCAAGCTCTTTCAGTGCAAAAAGATTTGCAGCATGTTCGGTGTCTCTGAAATTGTAAGAGACGGTTCGATTGATTGGGACAGCCCGCACGGAGTTTTTTCTGTCCCAGGCGCCATGTATAGCTGTAGTAGCAAATTTCACTTGTTTTCACTCTCCTGAAATAACCATGTGCTAAGATATCGTTCACCGGTATCACAGCCTATTGTAACAATAACCTTGCCCTTGTTCTCGTTTCTGGCAGCAATTTTCAATGCCGCCGCTACATTTCCGCCGGCTGATATCCCCACGAAAATGCCCTCTTCCTTAGATAGCCGCCTCGCGATATTTCCAGCCTCCTCTTCGTTGACAGTGACTATCTCATCCACAAGCTTGGTGTCCAACACGCCGGGAACAAAGCCGGCACCAATACCCTGTATTTTATGAGGACCGGGTTTTCCACCGGAGAGAACAGGAGAAGATACAGGTTCAACGGCGATTGCCTTCAATGATGGATTTTTCTTTCTTAGATATCTTGTTGCACCCGTTATCGTTCCACCCGTACCTACACCGGCGACAAGAATATCTACCCTGCCGTCAAGGTCTTGCCAGATTTCCGGACCCGTTGTCTTTTCGTGAAAATTCGGATTTGCAGGGTTATCGAATTGCCTTAAACCGATCGCCGAAGGGGATTTCTCAATCAGTTCCTCCGCGCGTCTTATTGCTCCACCCATCCCCTCATGAGCTGGAGTGAGATGCAGAGTTGCTCCCAGGGTGGTTAGTATTCGACGCCGTTCCATGCTCATCGATTCCGGCATTGTGAGGGCAAGCTTATACCCTCTCTGTGCGCAAATGAAGGCTAACGCTATTCCGGTATTTCCGCTGGTTGGTTCAACAACCAGGGTATCGGGGCCGATTAAACCCTTTTCCTCGGCGTCCTGAATCATTCCGAGACCTATGCGATCCTTAACGCTGCCCATTGGGTTGAAGGATTCGAGTTTGAGATAAATTTCGGTGTCACCAGGAGCAAGCACCCTGTTTAGCTTCACAAGGGGTGTCTTCCCTATTAATTCGCTTATGTTTTTTGCAAGCATATGAAGTCTCCCAAAGAGATGATAGTGAGTGTAAGTATCAACGCCATATTCATACAATAGCTACAGAGCGAACAAAGCAGCAAATTGTGCATTTTTATGGGATTATCAGGACTGGTTCTGCTATTTCGACTTGGAAGTGAATAGCTTGGAACCTTTTGAGGGGGAGAATCGACATTCGGCTAGCAAGACTTCGTCAACGTATCATCTCTTGCCATATATCTGCCAAGTGCTGTCAATTAAGGACTCAATATCGCTTCGCCACGCTCTCCAGCCGAATAATTTCTTTGCCAGCGTTGAACTCGCGATAAGTATTGCCGGATCGCCTGGACGTCTTGGCCCGACGGAGTGAGGGAAATCGACGCCCGTGATGCGAATTGCTTCCCTCACCATATGTGCAACGCTAATCCCCGATTCACTACCCAAATTAACCTTGGCGTTGGGGCCACCCCGAACGAGATAATCGATGGCAAGCACATGAGCGTCGGCTAAATCACTGACATGGATATAATCTCGCACACAGGTTCCATCGGAGGTATCATAGTCATCACCATAAATGGTTACGCCATTCCTCATTCCGGCGGCCGCCTCCATCAGAATCGGTAAGAGATTTTGAGGGTCTTTCTCCGGTTCGGTTATACGATTATCATATCCGGCGGCATTGAAATAGCGAAGAGATACCGATCGAAATCCCTTCAAGTCACCATACCAATCCAAGAGATTTTCAATCTCCAATTTCGTGAAGCCATAAAAATTTTGCGGCTGTTTCGGGTGATTCTCGTCGATAGGCAGTTGAATCGGTTCGCCGAAAATGGCAGCGGAAGAGGAAAAAACCAACGGAGGGGACCTGGCCTCCAGCATCGAATTAAGGAGATTTATTGTTCCGCCAATATTGTTCAGAGCGTAATCAGCCGGTTTTTCCATGGATTCTCCGGCGGCTTTCAGCGCCGCCAAATGCACAACGGCATCCCATTCAGAGGATAGAACAGTTTCGAGAAGCCGCCTGTCTATTATGTCCCCTTCTATTATCCCGGCGCTCCTGGGACAATTATTGCGGCTTCCGGAGCGAAAATTATCGAGTATGGTAACTTCATCTCCCCTGTCCGCGAACGCATAACTAACATGACTGCCTATGTAACCGGCCCCGCCTACCACCAGTATCTTCATTTACACTCCCCATAGCTTACGCTTAATTCACGTTCCTTTAAAACTAACAAAGCAAAATGCAGCTTCAAGCGCTCGCGGTGCGGCAGCATTCCCAACCGGCCGCGGCAGTTGTCCAAGTTTCATTTTGTGGTTTTTCAAGTGCTTGCACAAGTTCCTGTTATTAGACATATTCGCACTATGAAAGAGATATCTGAATACGATTTCAGCATTGCAACCCTTGGACCGTGCAAAATTCCCTCTCCAAAACTTTCTTCAGCCGAATTGGGTGACACTATTGCAAACTTTGCCCGCGACGACCAGTACATCCTACGTGCGAGCACCACAGACGCGGCCACGGTAGGGCGCGAATACGATCCTGCCTGGATGCTCGAGGAGGCCGGCCCACGCGAGAAAATCTACTTCATACCCAGCCATTGCCACGCCGCTATAGTAACCTGCGGGGGTCTCTGCCCCGGGCTCAACGACGTAATCCGTGCGATAACCAGAACTCTCTATTATTTCTATGGAGTCGAAAGAATTAGCGGAATCAGGTATGGATTTCGCGGTTTCCATCCAAAATTCAAACTATCTCCCTCCCGGCTCGATCCGGACATAGTCGACGACATACATAATCTGGGTGGATCCTTTCTAGGATCGTCGCGGGGCTATGGTGAGGTGGAACCCATCGTCGATTCACTTGAGAGAATGAATATCAATGTGCTGTTTACCATAGGCGGTGATGGCACCCAAAGAGCCACCCTTGATATAACGGAGGAGATAGAGAAGCGTGGCCTGAAAATATCCTGTGTGGGAATTCCCAAAACAATAGACAACGACGTTATGTTCGTTCAAAGATCTTTCGGATTCGACACCGCGGTTGCAAAAGCGGTGGAAGCCGTGGGCGCGGCTCACATCGAAGCGAAAAGCGCCCCTGACGGCATTGGCCTTGTGCAGGTGATGGGTCGCGATTCAGGATTCATCGCTGCGCATACCACACTGTCAACCAGCGATGTTAATTTCTGCCTGATACCCGAAATCCCATTTGCCATCGAAGGCGAAAACGGCCTACTCAGAAACCTTGAAAGAAGGCTCGATAAGCGTGGCCATGCGGTGATACTCGTTGCGGAAGGCGCCGGTCAGAATCTATTGAATTCGAAAGAGAAAACCTACGGCAAGATAGGTCCGTTTCTACAAAAGGTAATCAAAGAATATCTGTTGAGCAGGAATCGCGAAGCCAACATCAAATATATCGATCCAAGCTATATAATCCGCGCAACTCCGGCCGGGCCTGCCGATTCCCACTATTGTGCACGCCTTGGCGCCAACGCAGTGCATGCCGCTATGACTGGTAGAACCGCCTGCATCATCGGCCAATGGAGCAATTTCCTGGTTCATGTACCGATCCGAATGGCTACATATCAGCGGAAGCAAGTTAACAGTAGTGGCTCCCTGTGGCGTGATGTTCTCGAATCGACACGCCAGCCGATGCTTTTGACGAACTAACCTCGATTCAATCTTTCGGTTTATCCCGCGCTGCACGTATGTCGAAGGGCTATGGCCCAGAGTTAGCTTGCGCCAACCCGAGCACCGAATTATGCTATTCCCAGAATTTCGGAGTAGGCTTTCAGCGCCGCATCACCCGATTTCCTGCCGAGCAAATCAGCGGTCAGGGTTTTTCCAAGCTGAACTCCTTCCTGATCGAAGGAGTTGAGATTCCAGCAGAAGCCCTGGAACATCACCTTGTTCTCATAATGAGCAAGCAGGCCGCCAAGAACTCGAGCACTGAGACTTCGAGCTACCAGAAGAGTACTCGGCCTGCAGCCTTCAAAATTCTTGTTAAGATTCTTATCTTCCTTTCCCTTGGCGAAGGCTACAATTTGTGCGACAAGATTAGCATTCAACTGTCTCTGGCTGTTTGAACCCCCTCTTCTCACATTCCCTTTGTCCTGCTCATTCAGAAAACCGATGAACTGCAACGGCACAATATCAGTTCCCTGATGGAGCAGCTGATAAAAGGAATGCTGTCCATTGGTGCCCGGCTCACCAAAAATCACTGACCCCGTGGGATAGCAAATTCTATCTCCAAAGCGATTGATGCATTTGCCATTGGATTCCATGTCCAGCTGCTGCAAGTGAGCCGGAAACCTGCGCAGAGCCTGGCTGTATGGGAGCACTGCTGAAGTTTGAAAACCAAGGATATTTCTGTAATAAATTCCAATCAAGGCATCAAGCAGTGCCGCATTATTCCGAACATCCTCCACAAGAGAGCGCTCATCCACTTCGTGAGCGCCGGCGAGCAACTCATCAAAAACTTCTGATCCAAAGGCAAGCGAGAGAAGTGCGCCACCTACCATGCTGGTTGAGGAGTATCGGCCCCCAATATTGTCGTCGATTTGGAATGAGGTCAGCACATACTTTGAATCTGCCAGTGGACTGTTTTTACTGGTTACCGCAATGAAATGTCCCATCGGATCGAAGCCCTCAATTTGTATGGATTTCATCCAGTCGATAATCAAATCCCTGTTAGCCAGCGTTTCGGGAGTGGTTCCGCTTTTGGATACCAGAATAAACAGGGTGCTTTCGGGATTCACTCGGGAGCATACCAGCGCAGCATCATCGGGATCCACGTTGGAGATGAACTGTGCCCGCATCTTCGGTCTGTGAATCCCCTCCAAGGCCAGATACAGGGCTCTGGGGCCAAGATCGGAACCACCGATGCCAATCTGCACAATGGTATCAAATTTCTTTCCCGTCGAACCCATTATTTGCCCCGCGTGAATTTTTTTTGAAAACTCCTTCACCCTTTCATTCTGCTGGGCATAGAATTCCCTCAATCCAACCCCATTTTCCACAACATCTTCTCCAAGTTGTCCTCGAGTAAGATGATGGAGGACGCGCCGCCTCTCTCCAGTGTTAATGAGTTCACCATTTAGCAGAACCCTGTATTTTTCAATTAGTTCCTGTTCATCGGCCAATTCCTCAAGGGCCTCAATGTGTGAAGAGTTCAGCAGAGAAGCACCGTAATAGAACGAAATGCCAGCGCCTGAGTCGACCCTCCAATGAAGCGCTCTTTTCCTGGTTAGCTCCATGGCCAAATCAACCTGTTTGTCCATTTCCAACAATCGTGAAAAGCTGTCCGTCTCATCCAAGTTTTTCCAACTGAGTTTCATTTCCATCTCCTCCTTCAGTCTAGTAGTTCAGTGTCAATCGCCCGGCCTGATCGTTCCGATGGCCGGTTACGTCTGTTCATCATCGATAAACGTTCAAGACAAGAATTGTAGAGCCTTGGCTCAATCCAAGTAAGTCCGCTATGATAATTTCCGGATTGTAATTGCATGAAAAAAAGATATCGTGCCAGTTCTGATGAACATCACATCCAGGAATGGCAAAACCCCGAGGTGATCGGAAGAAACAAACTGCCCGGAAGATTTCAACGGCCGCCCGCAACCTTCGATGCTTCGGCCCAAGTAGACAGCCCATGGGTATTGTATCTGGATGGTGAGTGGGATTTCAAATTTCTACCCAATCCCTTGCTCGATTCCGAGGCAATTGACTGGCAAAGCATAGAGGTTCCATCCAATTGGGAGCTTCACGGACATGGAATCCCTCAGTATTTAAATATAGACTATCCGCTGAACCACGATATCAAGAATCCGCCTGCGATAAATCCAGAAGACAATCCCACCGGATACTATCAGAAGTTATTTCGAATTCCCTCGGAATGGAAGGAACGACTCCCGAATGTGACACTGCGCTTCGAGGGCATACGCTCGGCCGCCTGGGTTTGGGTGAATGGCAAAGAGGTTGGTTATACGCAAAACACCTACTCACCGGCGGAATTCATTGTTGGCCCTCACCTGAAGATGGGAATCAACCAGATTAAGGTCAAAGTGATAAAAAACTGCGCCGGCAGCTATCTTGAAGATCAAGATATGTGGCGTTTGGGCGGGATTATCAGATCCGTCAGCTTGATTGCAGCACCCGATGGCGGTATTTTCGATGTCTTTGCACGCTGTAGTTTCGATAGTGATTTTGTTAATGCGGACTTGACTGTAACAATCACACTCGATTCGTTTCAGTTCGCTGATTTCGAAAAGAGGTTTGTGCGCTGGTATCTCTATGAGTTTGGTGGCATAGACATAGCGGCATCCTGTCCCTTCACTCCAGTGAGGTATCGAACTGACAGAAACACAGATATAGAAACCTCGATTAAGGTGTTGAATCCCAGGAAATGGAGCGCGGAAGAACCGAATCTCTACAATCTTGTATGTGAACTGAGTGAAAAAGATGGTGGCGTTTTAGATATTCGTTCAATGCCATGGGGATTTCGTCAGGTGGATATCGATTCCAGCAAAAAATTTGGCGTGTTGAAGGTGAATGGACGGCCGGTGAAACTGCACGGTGTGAACAGGCATGACTTTCATCCCCGATTTGGTCAAGCCGTACCGCGTGAAGTTATTGAGTCCGATTTGATTCTTATGAAGCGGAACAATATCAATGCGATTCGATGCAGTCACTATCCCAACCAGACGGCGCTTTATGAAACAGCCGACCGTCTCGGGCTTTACGTAATCGACGAGGCCAATATGGAGAGCCATGGTTTGCGGCGCATATTGCCCGCTTCCAGGCCAAATTGGCGCAAGAATTGCGTTGACAGAATGGAGAGGATGGTACTCAGCCATCGCAATCATCCCTGCATAATTATGTGGTCTCTGGGAAACGAGGCCGGCCAGGGGAGCAATCTTAGGGAAATGAAAAAATCCGCCCTGGCTTTGGATTCCACCCGCCCCATACATTATGAGGGCGACCATAGGTTGAAATACTCAGACGTTTTTAGCTTGATGTATCCGAGTATAGGGGTGGTGAGTAGGGTGGGTAAGGGCAAAAGGCTTCGGGCGGTTCTCGCAGATAGTCCTTTTGGACATCCGTTCCGGCCACATAAGTATCTCCACAAGCCATTTATTCTCTGCGAGTTTGCTCATGCGATGGGAAACAGCCTGGGAGGTTTTTCGGATTATATGAGGGAAATCGATAGCTTCCCCAATATCGCGGGCGCCTTTATATGGAGTTTTGCCGACCAGGCGCTCTATCGCCTCTCGGATGAGGGATTTAGTTATTTAGCCTACGGGGGAGACTTTGGCGATTTCCCCAACGATGGAGTATTCTGCGCCGATGGTATTTGGAGCGCCGATCGAAAAGCCAAGCCAATGCTTGAGGAAGTGAAGACTCTATATGCTCCAGTTTCGATTCGTCCGGCGAATATTGAACAGGGCATGGTTATTCTGCGCAACAAGAACTCTCATAAGGATTTCAGTGACTACCAGATAGATTGGGTTTTGGAGCGCGACGGCATCGTTCTGGGTGAAGGCAGTTTGCGTAAGCCTGATTTAGGCCCTGGAGAAGAGAAGAAGGTGAATTTGTTTAGGAGTATCGCGGAGTATCCAATCGAGGGCGAGGGCTATCTAAACTTTTTCGTTCGGCTGCTCAAAGAGAACAGCTGGGCGCCAGCGGGGCATCTGGTGGCCAGGTTGCAACTTCCAGTGCCGAAACCTCAAGGAAGTGTTGTCGTTTCAGATTTGATATTTGAGCATCTGAAGATTGAGAAATCCGGGGAAATTGCCAAATCCAGTGTAGAGAGTCAGGAACCAGAGAAGTGGCATTATGAGCGACAAGGTGAGAGGTTTCTAATCGCGACCGGCAAACTTGGTGCTATAATCAATCTCAAAGAAGGTTCCCTCGAAGCTCTCGATTTCGGCAAGGGCAACATTATTGTAAGTCCATTACAGCCGGATTTTTTTCGTGCGCCAACCGACAATGAACGCCTTGGCAATGAGAAGCCGTTTAATACTCTGCTTCCGAATAGTTTGCTTAAATGGATGAGAGGCGGAAGAAAATGGGAATCGGCTGGGCGAAGACGCAGGCTGAAAAACTGGAAATCCAAGCTGCGTGCAGATGGCCTTGAGATTAAAATGCGTTTTCGCATCAGTGGCTTTGCAGGTAAATTTATCTGCAAATTACTTTTTAGAAACGACGGCCGCATTCATGTAAGCATGCGGGGGCTTCCACATAGGGAGATGTCGCGCTTTGGCAGCCGAATGGTTATCCCCGCTCGCTATCAACGAGTAATCTGGTATGGTCTTGGTCCACAGGAGTGTTACATAGATAGAAAGGCCGGCACGATTGTGGGGTTGCACGAGACAGAAGTGGAAAAGCTCAACTATAATTATTTGAAACCCCAGGAGAATGGGAACCGCACTGAGGTTCGAAGAGTGGCATTTTCCGACGGTGGCTCTTCCATAGTATTCACTGCTTCTGAGAATAGTAGAATTGATTTCTCCGCGAGGTTTGAATCACGAGAAGCGATTGCCAATGCCGCTCACGCTCATGAAATAAATAGAGATATAAACATACATGTGAATATTGACGAGAGGCAACAAGGTATCGGCGGCTGCCGCCCTGGGATATTGCATTTGATGCCCAGGCATAGGATAAAGATGTTTCGCCTTCGTAATTTTGCTTATACGATTAGCAGGGAAATTCCTGGAACCGTTGACAATGAATCACGCAGCGTCTCCCGGCGGTGATTCATGGAAAACAGGTATTTCCTCAATTACATAAGCAGTGATTCGGAAAGGTTCGGAAGTTCCATAGCGCTCGAGCATTAAGGTTTCCTGAGTTCTGCCTTGCTCGCCCGTAACCATGCAGGTATAGGTTATAATCTCTCTTTTCCCATTCTCACCAATAGAGATATGCCTGCTTGTTCCAATTCTATTGTGAGAGATATACGAGCCATAAATCATTTTCTTCTGGCTTAAGAGAGAACCAGTCTGTACGGCCACTTCCATGCTGATAAACATATCTTTCGGGAAATCCACGCTGCCGGAATGCTGATATTCATAGAAATCGTTGACTACGTCTGCTGCTTGATTCGGCAGAATGCCGCAGGATATCAGTACTGAAAGCGCCGCGAACAGAATTTTCCGATTCATAAAACGCATACTGTATAGCATATCCCGGTTAGTTTCGAAATGACTACCCATGGGCGATTCGAAGGCATCGGGGATTAATTGATTCATGTATGTAGAAACGCGGAAGATTTTGGAATGGCTGGGTTTCTGGATTTTGGGGTTTTAGACTAGCACCTGGCCTGAGGTTGTTTTGCACAGTCTTATTAGCATGCAATTGGGAGAACCAATCCGCAACCTTCAGCGGCTTCACCGGAGAACTGCCATAAGTGAGGTTCCTTTGAAAGGTTCTATCAAGGAAGGGCAGATCTTCTCTTCTCAAAGACTGGCAAACAAAGAGATTTGAGGTTTCCACTTCAACGGGGCGAACAAAGAGTATACATGTTTTGGTCTACAATATCGAAAGGTTCACATGAGCAGTGGTTTTACCATATATGCCCCAGCTCTCACGGTCTTTTTGGCACTCTGCAAAGTTTCGACAGTATGTTTGGGGAAATAAGCACCTTTGCCGGCAGTGACGATGCGGGGCATATGAGATGGCGGCGGCAGCATGGCACAGTTTGACAGCCCCACCGGCGTGGCCGTGGACACATCCGGCAATCTCTATGTGGCAGATCAAAGCAATCACCGCATCCGGAAGATAGAGTACAAGGTGCCTTAGGCAGCGGCGCGATAGTTTAGCGCCCTCCTGTTACATTCCCTAATCAGATTCATTTTCAAAGCATTAAGTGGGATAGTCTTGACGTTTTTCGGCAGGTATTGATACAGTGCAATAGGAGGGTTCTCACTTTGAAGGATTTTCTGCGTCGTGCACTGGGACTTGTTATGGCGGAGACGCTGCTCTTTGCACCCTTTCTTTGGGGCG
>Ga0209428_1000265_pt1 | contig 10952 bp, 11 predicted proteins | sample OlaalgELextract1_2_FD_187377 | JGI IMG/M metagenome (GOLD analysis project Ga0209428, IMG submission 187377) | Olavius algarvensis symbiont microbial communities from Tuscany, Italy - Type G ELBA extract 1 (SPAdes) (version 2) | ecosystem: Host-associated > Annelida > Digestive system >...
AAGACGATTCAAAAAATGTTTGGGGCCTTTTTTATGTTATTTAAAATTATATTGATACTTCTTATTTAATTCTGGCAAATGAAATATCTAATATGATCTGACCTGTATAACATACGCAGTGCGTCCAGGAACCACAACCGTCGCAATTGACAGCTTCGTCTGTTTGTAAAACGATTTCGTTGCAAACCACACACAAGTCCGTGGGTTTACGTTGGTTACTCATACTGCACCGGTGAATTTAACGCACGCTGTTGTGGCAGTTATACCACAATGGTCAGACTCAATTGCCATACCTGTCTCGATGTACGACGTTAATACTAAATTTGTACATACTAGCACTTCTGTTTGTGCCACAATTTTAAAATATTTAAATTCAAATCGTTAAACAGTGTCATAAAACTATACATGCTGCAGACACCTCGTGCAAATTTAGCGCTATTGTTGTCGACATTAATAAAGACGATTCACAAAATGTTTGCGGCCCGCAGAAGGAAGATAATTGGAATTCGCGTATCGATTCGTCAATAAACGACACGCTTCCTACGGCATGTGCAAATTCGATGAACCAAACTTAAGGGTACTTAGATTAGACACTGTTTCTTGTAATGTCACTTTAGATTTTTGTCGTAAGATCTCGCGAATGTCAGACAGCAATCACACACGTCATTCATGAAGTTGCTAATTTTGTGCGCACTTAAGGGTATTTTTCCAACGTGTACGTAGCTTATCCTACTTATCCAATCCGGGAGTTTTGTTATGAAGAAGTTAGTTAGAACTTCAGTGCACGTAAAGGCGTCGATAGTAATTGGATGTGGCTGAAATAAATGTAGCCTTTTTGTGGCACTCGGCTATCCACCTATAGAAAGGTATATTTTTGGTCAATTTTTTCGAATATGTTACCTCTTTCTAGAGCAGTACACCTTGCGGCGAAACGAATGTAGCCGGTTTAGGAATGGTTGCTAAAAAAGCATTCTGCTCATTCGCAGCTTTTATAAATGCGTGGTAAAAATCGCTGATAATAATGTCTCTACCCAGAGAGATGCGAGAGAAAATACAAAACGGATACCGGTATATCGCGTATAACGCTGTATTTAGCACAAAAGCTTAGCATAAACATTAATGACAATATTAATTAAGTATGACACCGTTATGTAGTTAATCCACAGACGCATTGGAGTTTGATTGCCGTTACGTTTACAAAGTTGACTGGCTGCAGCTGAGCATCACATTCATTCTGTCGCCGGGTTTGATTACAGATGAACTAGCACCTTGAATTTTCCCCACTTCTATCGGCGTGAACACGTCACTGTAGGTGCCGATAAAGTGCAATGCCTCGAGGATTTTCATTTGGTTGCTGATCAAAGTTTTCAATGCTACAGCGCTGTCGTTGTCGTCGTCGACGACGTCAGAGCCCAGTTGTCTAAAGGCGTCTGTGTCGACTTGATCCACTGCTTCCAGCCCTGCCTTCAAATCGTCATATACGTGCCTAGTGGTGAGGAACGGTTTTTGAAGCGAGAAGTTTCCGTAGTCATTCATCACAATGTATGGGTACCAGTGCCGTTCTGATACGTCGGCGATCATTTTGCATATATGACCACCGTTTTCGACTTTCTGGTCTCGTTGCACGGCGGCGCTCATGTCTTCCCACAAAGTGTTACCACGAAGCTTTTCGTCAGTTGCAAGATGTACTCTTCGCCAGTACTCCGACGAGTTCGTGACAGCTTCGTTCGCTATGAGCCATTTTAGTTCGCCAAACAACCGTAACCACACGCACAGTTGTTGAAATTCCAGTTTAAACAATTCGTAATCGACTGTCTGAAGTAGATAGCGATTATTAAACTTTGTGGCACGAGGAACGTTGCATAGAGGCGGAATCACCGTGAAACGGTGACCAACTTCAACTGGGTTAGAGCCAGTGTGGTGCACAGTGATCGGCTTGTCTGACACTAAGACGCGGGGTTGTGCATGATATTCGGACGTAAACACGACAGGTCTTAGGCGTTGGAGCTCGCGTAGAGTTTTCATGAAGTGGATATTGATACCGTTAATAAAAAGCTGCTCGGACGGTCGTGTGTACTCCTCGAAGACGTGCTCGTAGGCATAGAGAACAGACATGGATTGGGGTTTTCGAATCAACGTCGTCACACCCACCATTCGATCATTTACGAATCCCAACAAATCTGCAAACGAACGGGGTTCCATATCAGAATTAGATGAACGCAGTAAAATTACGTAGAGAAACAGTCGTCGCGTAGCAGAGTTGTAATAGAATTAAGTTTAATGGCTTCCGACCAGAGGAAACTGACGGCGATCGTCGTCAACAGATATTGTTTGTTGAGGTGAAAGTGTTTTGTGATAAATACACAACCCGCTTGGCTTGAAATGATCTTGTCAACGATCATATAATACTGGCCTGAACTATGCTACACATTTTGTTGTAGTGCCGCATATGGCAGAGGCGGTCTGTTAGTCAGCATCGCGTATGCACGTACCATGCTGGACTTACAAAAAATGAACAATGAGGTGGACTTGTGTTCAACTCACTTCAGATATATTCGACTTGGTTTTCAACGAAGTGAGAAAAACTACACCGTAACTGAGACGAAACACGCCAGGCGATCTGTAAGAGGGGTGGGTGTAGTGTGTAAGCCTAACACGGACGAAACAGAGCGGTGCGTGAAACAGCCAAAATTCGACACTGAACGTACCATTATTGTCCTAGCAGAGCAAAAAAGAGGCGAGTTGCGGACCGCTGCGCCAAGAACTCTGGAGCCGCGCCCTCGACAATATTTTTTTTGCCAATTTCTGCTACCATGATGAGGCAAGCGTCGCACCCCGTCGTGAGATGAGCGGTGCGAGAAACAGTCAAACTTTAATACTGAATGTGCTTTTATTGTCCCGGTGCTCCTCCGCCTTGATGTGAGCAGTGCCTCAAATAGCCAAAGTTCAACAATGCACGCGCCTTTATTGTCTTGGTACAGCAAAAAAAACAGCTGGGCGACTTGCGGACCGCTGCGCCAACGATTCTCGAGACTCTCGATGTGAATGTAGATTTTTTTTGGAAAGTTTTGCTGCCGTGGTGAGGTGAGCGATACGTGAAAAAGCCAAAGTTCAACAATGCACGTGCCATTGTCATAGCTTAGCCAAAAAGATGGGCGACTTGCGGACCGCTGCTCCAAGGACTCTGGAGCCGCGCCTTCGACATGATTTTTTGCCAATATTTGCTGCCATGGTGAGGCAAGCGTCGCGCCCCGTCGTGAGATGAGCGGCGCGCGAAACAGCCAAAGTTCAACACTGAATGTGCCATAGCAAAAGAAAGCTGGGTGACTTGCAGAGTCCCGTGCCAAAGACTTTCGAGCCGTGTCCACGACGTGAATTTTTTTGCCACATTTTTACTGCGTGGTGAGGCAGGTATCGCACCCCGTCGTGAGATGAGCGGTGCGCGAACTTCATCACTGAATGTGCCATTGTTGTCCCGGTGCTCCTCCGTCGTGAGGTGAGCAGTGCCTCAAACAGCCAAAGTTCAGCAATGCACGTGCCATTATTGTCCTATATATTGTCCTAGCAGAGCAAAACAGCTGGGCGATTTGTGGATTGCTGCGCCAACGACTCTCGAGCTGCGCCTTGACGTGATTTTTTTGGCAAATTTTGCTGCCATGGTGAGGTGAGCGGTACGTGAAAAAGCCAAAACTCAACAATGCACTTGCTTGTATTGTCCTACGAGAGCAAAACAGCTGGGCGACTTCTGGATCGCTGCGCCAACGACTCCAGAGCTGCGCCCCGACGTGAATTTTTTGCCAATCTTGCTGCCGTGGTGAGGTGAGTGGTACGTGAAAAAGCCAAAGCTCAACAACGCACATACCATTATTGTCCTAGCCCAGCAAAAAAAGATGGGCGACTTGCGGTCCTCTGCGCCAACGACTCTCGAGCCGCGTTTCCAACGTGAATTTTTTGCCACATTTTTGCTGCCGTGGTGAGGCAGGTGTCGCGTTTCGTCGTAAGATGAGCGATGCGCGAAACAGCGAGAGTTCAACATTGAATGTGCCATTGTCGTTCCGGTGCGCTTCCGTCGTGAAGTGAGCAGTGCCTCAAACAGCAAAAGTTCAACAATGCACGCGCCATTATTGTTTTAGTTGGACACAAAACAGCTGGGCGACTTGCGGACCGCTGAGCCAACGATTCTCGAGACTCTCGACGTGAATTTTTATGGCAAATTTTGCTGCCGTGGTGAGGTGAGCGGTACGTGAAAAAGCCAAAGCTCAACAACGCACGTGCCATTATTGTCCTAGCCCAGCAAAAAAGATGGGCGACTTGCGGTCCGCTGCGCCAACGACTCTCGAGCTGCGTTTCCAACGTGAATATTTGCCACATTTTTGCTGCCGTGGGGAGGCAAGCGTCGCGCTCCGTCGTGAGGTGAGCGATTCGCGAAACAGCCAAAGTTCAACACTGAATGTGCCATTGTCGTTCCGTGCGCTTCCGTCGTCAAGTGAGTAGTGCCTCAAACAGCCAAAGTTCAACAATGCATGTTTCATTATTGTCCAGGCAGAGCAAAACAGCTGGAGCTAGGCGAGTTACGGACCGCTGAGCCAATGATTCTCGAGACTCTCAACGTGAATTTTTTTGGCAAATTGTGCTGCCGTGGTGAGGTGAGCGGTACGTGCAAAAGCCACAGTTCAACAATGCACGTGCCATTATTGTCCTAGCAGAGCAAAACAGCTGAGCGACTTGCGGATCGCTGCGCCTCCCGACGGGAATTTTTTGGCAAATTTTGCTACCGTGGTGAGGTGAGCGGTACGTGAAAAAGACAAAACTCAACAATGCACTTGCAAAAAAGATGGGCGATTTGTTGTCATCTCGCAAGTTAGCGGTGCGTGAAACAGCCATACAGCCAAAGTTCAACAATGCACGTGCCATTATTGTCCTAGCAGAGCAAAACAGCTAAGCGACTTGTGGATCGCTGTGCCAACGACTCTCGAGCTACACTTCGACGTGAATTTTTTTGCCAAATTTTGCTGCCGTTGTTAGGTGAGCGGTACGTGAAAAAGCCAAAGTTCAACAATGCACGTGCCATTATTGTCGTAGCACAGCAAAACAGCTGGCGACTTGCGGACTCCCGCGCCAAAGACGTTCGAGCCGTGTCCCCGACGTGAATTTTTGCCACATTTTTGCTGCGTGGTGAGGCAAGTGTCGCACTCCGTCGTGAGATGAGCGGCGCGCGAACTTCATCACTGAATGTGCCATTGTTGTCTCGGTGCTCCTCCGTCGTGAGGTGAGCAGTGCCTCAAACAGCCAAAGTTCAGCAATGCACGTGCCATTATTGTCCTATATATTGTCCTAGCAGAGCAAACAGCTGGGCGATTTCTGGATTGCTGCGCCAACGACTCTCGAGCTGCGCCTCGACGTGAATTTTTGGCAAATTTTGCTGCCGTCGTGAGGTGGGCGGTACGCGGAAAAGCCAAAACTCAACAATGCACTTGCCTCTATTGTCCCAACCCAGCAAAAAAAGATGGGCGACTTGTTGTCATCTCGCAAGTTAGCTGTGTTTGAAACAGCAAAAGTGCATCAATGAACGTGCCATTGTTGTCATCTCGCAAGTTAGCGGTGCGTGAAACAGCCATACAGCCAAAGTTCAACAATGCACGTGCCATTATTGTCCTAGCAGAGCAAAACAGCTAAGCGACTTGCGGATCGCTGCGCCAACGACTCTCGAGCTACACTTCGACGTGAATTTTTTTGCCAAATTTTGCTGCCGTGGTTAGGTGAGCGGTACGTGAAAAAGCCAAAGTTCAACAATGCACGTGCCATTATTGTCGTAGCACAGCAAAACAGCTGGCGACTTGCGGACTCCCGCGCCAAAACTTTCGAGCCGTGTCCCCGACGTGAATTTTTGCCACATTTTTGCTGCGTGGTGAGGCAGGTGTCGCACCCCGTCGTGAGATGAGCGGTGCGCGAAATTCGTCACTGAATGTGCTATTGTTGTCCCGGTGATCCTCCGTCGTGAGGTGAGCAGTGCCTCAAACAGCCAAAGTTCAGCAATGCACGTGCCATTATTGTCCTATATATTGTCCTAGCAGAGCAAAACAGCTGGGCGATTTCTGGATTGCTGTGGCAACGACTCTCGAGCTGCGCCCCGACGTGAACTTTTTCGGTAAATTTTGCTGCCGTGGTGAGGTCAGCGGTACGTGAAAAAGCCAAAGTTCAACAACGCACGTGCCATTATTGTCTTAGCCCAGCAAAAAAGATGGGCGACTTGCGGTACGCTGCGCCAACGACTCTCGAGCCGCGTTTCCAACGTGAATTTTTTGCCACATTTTTGCTGCCGTGGTGAGGCAGGTGTCGCGTTTCGTCGTAAGATGAGCGATGCGCAAAACAGCGAGTGTTCAACATTGAATGTGCCATTGTCGTTCCGGTGCGCTTCCGTCGCGAGGTGAGCAGTGCCTCAAACAGCCAAAGTTCAACAATGCACGCGCCATTATTGTTTTAGCAGGGCAAAAACAGCTGGGCGACTTGCGGACCGCTGAGTCAACGATTCTCGAGACTCTCGACGTGAATTTTTATGGCAAATTTTGCTGCCGTGGTGAGGTGAGCGGTACGTGAAAAAGCCAACGTTCAACAACGCAGGTGCCATTATCTTCCCGTCGTGAGGTATATGTGGTGCGTGAAACAGCCAAACCGCCACAGTTCAACAATTCACGTGCCATACGAGAGCAAAAACAGCTGGGATACTTGTGGACCGCTGCGCCAACGACTCCAGAGCTGCGCCCCGAAGTGAATTTTTTGTCAAATTTTGCTGCCGTGGTGTGGTGAGCGGTACGTGAAAAAGCCAAAGTCCAACAACGCAGGTGCCATTATCTTCCCGTCGTGAGGTAAGTGGTGCGTGAAACAGTCAAAGTTGAACACTGAACACCAGTGACCTGAAGCGCTGACACAATGGACAGACATAGCACAAAACGTCATCGACCAAGCTGTTGGTCAAAACTCTAGTTTCGACAAGCGGAAACTAATTTTGATAATTTTGTTGACCCGGTGCACTTCCGTCGTGAGGTGAGCAGTGCCTCAAACCGCCAAAGTTCAACAACGTACGTGCCATTATTGTCCTACGAGAGCAAAACAGCTGGGCGACTTGTGGAACGCTGCGCCAACGACTCTCGAGCTGCGGCCCGACGAGAATTTATTTGCCAAATTTTGCTGCCATGGTGAGGTGAGCGATAAGTGAAAAAGCCAAAGTTCAACTATGCACGTGCAATTATTGTGCTAACCTATCAAAAAAGATGGGCGACTTGTTATCAATTCGCAAGTTAGTGGTGCGAGAAACAGCCAAACAGCCACAGTTCAACAATGCACGTGCCATTATTGTCCTAGCAGAGCAAGACAGCTGGGCGACTTGCGGATCGCTGCACCAACGACTCTCGAGCTGCACCCCGACGTGAATTTTTTTTGGCAAATTTTGCTGCCGTGGCGAGTTGAGCGATGCACGTGCCATTATTGTCCTACGAGAGCAAAACAGCTGGGCGACTTGTGGATCGCTGCGCCAACGACTCCAGAGCTGCACCCCGACGTGAATTTTTTGCCAAATTTTGCTGCCGTGGTGATGTGAGCGGTACGTGAAAAAGCCAAAGTTCAACAACGCATGTTCCATTATCTTCCCGTCGTGAGGTCAGTGGTGCGTGAAACAGTCAAAGTTGAACACTGAACACCAGTGACTTGAAGCGGCGCCTCGCTGACACAATGGACAAACATATCACAAAACGTCATCGACGAAGCTGTTATTTTTTAAGGCAAATTTTGCTGCCGTGTTGAGGTGAGCAGTACGTAAAAAAAGCCAAAGTTCAAGAACGCATGTGCCATTATCTTCCCGTCGTGAGGTCAGTGGTGCGTGAAACAGTCAAAGTTGAACACTGAACACCAGTGACTTGAAGCGGCGCCTCGCTGACACAATGGACAAACATATCACAAAACGTCATCGACGAAGCTGTTAATTTTTTTTCGGCAAATGTTGCTGCCGCGGTGAGGTGAGCGGTACGTAAAAAAGCCAATTTTCAACAACGCACGTGCCATTATTGTCCTAGCCCAGCAAAAAAGATGGGCGACTTGCGGTCCGCTGCGCCAACGACTCTCGATCTGCGTTTACAGCGTGAATTTTTGCCACATTTTTGCTGCCGTGGGGAGGCAAGCGTCGCGCTCCGTCGTGAGGTGAGCGATTCGCGAAACAGCCAAAGTTCAACAATGCATGTGCCATTATTGTCCTACGAGAGCAAAACAGCTGAGCGACGTGGACCGCCGCACTAACGACTTTCGAGATGCGCCCGACGTGATTTTTTTTGCCAAAATTTGCTGCCGTGGTGAGGTGAGCGGTACGTGAAATAGGCAACAGTTCAACAATGCATGTGCCATTATTGTCCTGGCAGAGCAAAACAGCTGGAGCTGGGCGAGTTGCGGACCACTGAGCCAATGATTCTCGAGACTCTCGACGTGAATTTTTTTGGCAAATTGTGCTGCCGTGGTGAGATGAGCGGCTGTCATTATTGTGCTAGTCCAGCAAAAAAGATGGGCGACTTGTTATCATCTCGCAAGAAAGCGGTGCGAGAAACAGCCAAACACCCATGCACAGTTCAACAATGCACGTGTTATTATTGTCCTAGCAGAGCAAAACAGCTAGGCGACTTGCGGACCGCCGCCCAAACGATTCTCGAGACTATCGACGTGAATTTTTTTTGGCAAATTTTGCTGCCGTGGTGAGGTGAGCGGTACGTGAAAAAGCCAAAGTTCAACAACGCAGGTGCCATTATCTTCCCGTCGTGAGGTAAGTGGTGCGTGAAACAGTCAAAGTTGAACACTGAACACCAGTGACATGAAGCGGCGCCTCGTTGACACAATGGACAAACATATCACAAAACGTCATCGACGAAGCTGTTGGTCAAAACTCTAGTTTCGACAAGCGGAAACGAATTTTGATAATTTTGTGGTCCAGGTGCGCTTCCGTGGTAAGGTGAGCAGTTCCGTCGTGAGGTGAGCAGTGCCACAAACAGCCAAAGTTCAACAACGTACGTGCCATAATTGTCCTACGAGAACAAAACAGCTGGGCAACTTGTGGACCGCTGCGCCAACGACTCTCGAGCTGCACCCCGACGATAATTTTTTTGACAAAATTTGCTGCCGTGGTGAGGTGAGCGGTACGTGAAAAAGCCAACGTTCAACAACGCAGGTGCCATTATCTTCCCGTTGTGAGGTATATGTGGTGCGTGAAACAGCCAAACCGCCACAGTTCAACAATTCACGTGCCATTATTGTCCTACGAGAGCAAAAACAGCTGGGATACTTGTCGACCGCTGCGCCAACGACTCCAGAGCTGCGCCCCGAAGTGAATTTTTTTGTCAAATTTTGCTGCCGTGGTGTGGTGAGCGGTACGTGAAAAAGCCAAAGTCCAACAACGCAGGTGCCATTATCTTCCCGTCGTGAGGTAAGTGGTGCGTGAAACAGTCAAAGTTGAACACTGAACACCAGTGACCTGAAGCGCTGACACAATGGACAGACATAGCACAAAACGTCATCGACCAAGCTGTTGGTCAAAACTCTAGTTTCGACAAGCGGAAACTAATTTTGATAATTTTGTTGACCCGGTGCACTTCCGTCGTGAGGTGAGCAGTGCCTCAAACCGCCAAAGTTCAACAACGTACGTGCCATTATTGTCCTACGAGAGCAAAACAGCTGGGCGACTTGTGGAACGCTGCGCCAACGACTCTCGAGCTGCGGCCCGACGAGAATTTATTTGCCAAATTTTGCTGCCATGGTGAGGTGAGCGATAAGTGAAAAAGCCAAAGTTCAACTATGCACGTGCAATTATTGTGCTAACCTATCAAAAAAGATGGGCGACTTGTTATCAATTCGCAAGTTAGTGGTGCGAGAAACAGCCAAACAGCCACAGTTCAACAATGCACGTGCCATTATTGTCCTAGCAGAGCAAGACAGCTGGGCGACTTGCGGATCGCTGCACCAACGACTCTCGAGCTGCACCCCGACGTGAATTTTTTTTGGCAAATTTTGCTGCCGTGGCGAGTTGAGCGATGCACGTGCGATTATTGTCCTACGAGAGCAAATCAGCTGGGCGACTTGTGGATCACTGCGTCAAACGACTCCAGAGCTGCGCCCCCGGCGTGATTTTTTTGCCAAATTTTGCTGCCGTGGTGACGTGAGCGGTACGTGAAAAAGCCAATGTTCAACAACGCAGGTGCCATTATCTTCCCGTCGTGAGGTAAGTGGTGCGTGAAACAGTCAAAGTTGAACACTGAACACCAGTGACATGAAGCGGCACCTCGTTGACACAACGGACAAACATATCACAAAACGTCATCGACGAAGCTGTTGGTCAAAACTCTAGTTTCGACAAGCGGAAACGAATTTTGATAATTTTGTGGTCCAGGTGCGCTTCCGTGGTGAGGTGAGCAGTTCCGTCGTGAGGTGAGCAGTGCCACAAACAGCCAAAGTTGAACAACATTCCTACGAGAACAAAACAGCTGGGCAACTTGTGGACCGCTGCGCCAACGACTCTCGAGCTGCACCCCGACGACAATTTTTTGACAAAATTTGCTGCCGTGGTGAGGTGAGCGGTACGTGAAAAAGCCAACGTTCAACAACGTAGGTGCCATTATCTTCCCGTCGTGAGGTATATGTGGTGCGTGAAACAGCCAAACCGCCACAGTTCAACAATTCACGTGCCATTATTGTCCTACGAGAGCAAAAACAGCTTGGATACTTGTGGATCGCTGCGCCAACGACTCCAGAGCTACGCCCTGAAGTGAATATTTTGCCAAATTTTGCTGCCGTTGTGTGGTGAGCGGTACGTGAAAAAGCCAAAGTCCAACAACGCAGGTGCCATTATCTTCCCGTCGTGAGGTAAGTGGTGCGTGAAACAGTCAAAGTTGAACACTGAACACCAGTGACTTGAAGCGGCG
>Ga0209428_1000266_pt1 | contig 10944 bp, 4 predicted proteins | sample OlaalgELextract1_2_FD_187377 | JGI IMG/M metagenome (GOLD analysis project Ga0209428, IMG submission 187377) | Olavius algarvensis symbiont microbial communities from Tuscany, Italy - Type G ELBA extract 1 (SPAdes) (version 2) | ecosystem: Host-associated > Annelida > Digestive system >...
CTGTTTACAATGGTGCAAGCAAAGAATATTTAGCAAGAATACAAGTTATTTTTATGCTGTTAGGATCGGCATTTCATTGGCTATTTTGTCTGAAATTTTCATTCAAATTGTTTAAATTTTCATTCAAATTGTTTACTCTTTCTAGGAGTTCTGCAAGAAAACAAAAGTGTGTGTTTTCTGAATGCAGTGTATATGTATTACATTACATCCTGTTGTTAGTGATAATTGCATTTGTTTTTGTGTGTATTGCAGTTCATCAGCAAAGCTCTTTGATGTTTTTTCTGTGCTAGATGCATTTTGACTTATCTTGCAAATATCTTGTCCTTTGTTAACAGGCAAATTTTGAGATGGTTTATACACAGCATAAGATGATGGTATACTGCGAGCTTGGCATGTCTGACTGTCATCGTTCATCACCGCAGTTGGTGAGTATATGCATATATTGTGTTTATGCACACTAGTTTATTATGTGCATAAATTGCAAGATACCCTAGAACTAGATATTGTGACTATTTTGCTTTTGACAGTACATATATAAAACCTTGACAGGTTTGAATTAGACTGTGCTCAGAGAGTGCAGACCTCTGCCAAGGCATCTAACCTCAACCAAAAGTGATCCGGGATTTAAATCCATATTTCCGTATATGGAGCTAGCAATTATTCTGTAGATGAGTTGTAAAGAAAATTATCTTTTTAGCACATTGTGAATGAGCAACCCAAACTCACTGCTATAATCCAGTCGCACCGGCTTACCCTATTTGGGCATATTATGCGCATGGACAACAACGCAGATGCCAAGAGGATCCTGTTAGCCTCCCCTCCGGCAGACTGGAGAAAACAACCAGGTCGTCTCCGCATCACGTGGCTCAGCACCATCCAACAGGATCTGAAACAACACCACCTTATGCTCCCCGAAGCAGGAGATTTGGCTCAGAACCGCCCTCTGTGGAGGATGATGTCGACGTATGACGATACGCAATCGTGAGTTGCATGCCAGAAACGACGTCGACAACGATGACATTGTGAATGGCTGCCTAGTTCTGCCTTACTTACTTGCGTTAGATGTACTCTTACTTACTAACTTAATTATTACAGTGGCTATTGTTAATTGCCTCTTGTTTTGAATAAAGTGTTTATGTTGATGTCATTGTTGTCCGCATATTTTTTTTATTGTTTTCTGGTTTTACCAGGTTGTATGCATGATCATTTTAGGTGAGATGAAACATTTTATAGCGTATATGTGCGGAATTCATTCCAAGTTAAGATAATGCACGTGCACATATCATTCAGATCAGTTAAGACATTGTTATCAAAAGTGAACTGCTGCATTTCTTGCAAATGATGGTGTAGTTTCAAGTTGCTGGTAACAGCAGCATCTGTTGTGAGTATTGCTATGGCCTTGTGCTTATTTGGTGTCAGGTGAATCACATGCTGACGTTTTTGCGAGGTGCTATTGTCAAGTATATCACAGATTTTCACTCGCCATTTGCTAAGTATATTCATCATATTTATTAATCTTGACTTTGTCTGGAGTAGGTGAATTTGAAGTTTTGTCGTTAGTTTTTGGTGTAATGTAATTAAGATTGTGTGAAGAGCCTGGTGGCGCATATTAAATCAGGGTGACCACTTGTCTGGAAAACCTGGAAATGTCAGGGAATTTGACAGCTGTCAGGGAAATGTCAGGGATTTTACTGAAAATCAGGGAATTGTCAGGGAAAAAATCTTCTCAGGGAAAAGTTGCCTAAAACTGTTTATTGTAAACTGCATATTTGTGTCCATACAGGTATTTAGTTGGAGTCTGTTGTGTCTTGAATGTTAAGTATATGGTTTCGGATCATGCACTGTTGCATTCCTACCCCACCACTGACAGTAACACTAGTACGGGCATGATATGAGTAACACTTAACATGCCGAGTGCCGCGAAACGTCAGGAAAATGTCAGGGAATCGTCAGGGAATTTCACATTGTCTGGAGAGTGGTCACCCTGTTAAATGTGTTGATATTGTTACGTCAGCTGTAGCTATCAGTTGTACCAGAAGTTAATTTATGCCAGACATTCCTGTTTATTATCTATCTTTTGTCACTACGACGTTCGTGTCTCAACGTCTATGTAGTTTATTTGTGAAAACCTTACTTACTTACCCGCTGTCCCGCTCTGCTGTATTTGTAAAGTTATTGGGGTATGAAAGTTTGTAATTCACATGAAGATAAACAAATAACATTAAAGTGAAATGTGTAACAAACATAACACAACAGTTAATTTGTTTGCAGGTATTTTGACATTGCTGAGCTTGCGGCCATTGACTTGTATCGAGAGCTGATGAAGGATGTTGAAACATTGTGTCACCAACAGGTTTTGTGAAGTCATCTCTGTATGATAACTGTTGAGTTAAATGTATGGTAATGTTCTGTGCAGTTGCACATTGAACTTAGACTGTGCCTGAAAGGGAGACAGAACCCTGGATGCTGCTCACATGTAATGGATTTGTCCCTCTGCCAGTGTTAGTTATCTCAGCAAGTTTGGTGAAAATCAACTGATCACTGTATGGCAATGCTAGAGAATATTGTAAAGTGCCTCATCTTGTAATGTTAGAGAAAGTGGAAAGAGATCCTGGATTAACACCAAAATTTAGACACTTCAAGGGGGTCACCCCTTGCGATCTACCATGTTTGGTCGACATACACACACACACATGCTGGTGAACACAATACATGATCCGCGTCTATGCAGATGCAGATTGCACGTAGTTAAATAAAACTTGTAACTGTTTGCAGTAAATGTTTTAATTGACACGGCAGTGTTTTGTATTGCTGAATTAACAATTTGTTGTAGTCGTCAGATGTGGCGGACATTTCAATGATTGGCTTGATGCATCGGCTCAACAGTCTTGACAAGGATTGGGCTCAGTACATTCACGTGAGGTGAGAACTCAGAGCTTGATTTATGTTACAGCACTGCGATGAATAAAAGTTGCACATGACTATGCTTATTTTTCTGCGTGCAGCATCCATCATCGTCCGACGAGATGTGATTTACAGAAATTCTGTGTTAATTGGTGTTTCTTAAGGCAGCTGAATTACCAGGCAGACCAAATTGAGTTGGGTAGCCGATGTGTATAATATACTGTTTTGTGGCATTTGTTGTTGTACATTATTTCAGTGAGCAGACGTGGAGATTAGCCTTTAAGGATGTTATATTTTCATGGTTTTCCATCATCCAACAGAAGTCAGTTCAACTGCTAGTCAGTGCTGTTTCCACGGATAAGGTACCAATTACATGTGTGTGTGCTAATAGTATCTTGTTTTACTGTATGTCAGATGCTAAGTCTGCTACATGCGTGATCACTTAATTCTGTAAAGCTGCTGTTGGTCATTGGCCTTCGATACTTTGGCTTGTCAGGCAGTTTCATTACTCACGTTGTCGAACCCTGTCCCCTAACAAAACTGAATGGCGGCTTATCTCGGCTACACTCTGCGGATGAAGATGCTGTTTTGTGGCTGACCAGTTATGGTTAACGACACGCATACGAGAAGAAGAAGATTACTAGTATGGTATAGTAGGATTTAACGTCCCAGTCGACACTCTATAGATAGCAGCATGGTTATGTAATCGTTTTATAAGTAATATTTCATGCAGACAAGCACATTTTGTTTGTTGTAATTTTAAATTTTGCATTATGAGAAGATTGTAATCCAGTCGTTAAAAATGCACAGGCACTTACATAGGAGTAATATTGAGAAGTGATATAGACAGTAAATGTTTGTAAATGGACAGTTCTAGTTCAGCGTATCATCAAAGACATGGTCGTGTGTTTTTTGAAACACAGTGTAGTGACGTGATACAGACAGTATGCATATAATGCATACAATTTTCATACTGTAAGAAATTATGCTTACTGAAAAACTTCATACGAAGTTGCAGTTTGCATTTCGTACTGACAGTTTGTTGGGTGTATACAGTATTATCACAGCATGAACTTGTGTCTAAGATGCTGTAATTTGAGGTGATTGTTTGCTTTCAGTTTGGTCCGTTGAGGGTCACTCTGAGGCCAGCTACTGCCGCAGCTCGTGTTGGCAGCGTTCTGTCGTCCCGCTCACTGACTGCTTCAGTTCACTCGGCTTTTTGCACAGTTGTTGGTACACATGTGTCCAGTGAGGTGTGTTCTCTACTACATTAGCTGTAGTCTTCATCATAGTTTGATTAATAATAAGTGATATAGCAACAATGACACAGTGTCAGTAAAGGTTACAAATAGTTTAACTTACGCATGATACGGAGCATAGTGGATTATGGAGGGGTAGATTGGTTGCTGTTTCTTTCTCTGTCCGGTTACAGATATCTCGGCAACGGTGGGACTTCCGCGGAGACAAAAGACTGAGACCAAAACTTAACCTGACAGCCCAACTTCAGTCTAAAACATTGTGTGCTACGTACTTTGCCATGGCATAGTCCGCGCTATGCATATGCGTCGCGCGGTAAAAAACAGTGTACAAATTCACTGCATGCGACTGCGACGAGACCTCAAGTTCCTAACTGGCAGCTGTAGCATCTCTTGCCGCCTGATTGGCCAGGAAAGCAGACAAGAAGCCCTGCTGTCACAGGGATTTCGCGTGATGCTTTGTTTCTGTCAGTTGTTAGCTTCAATATTACAATACGTCGAGAGATCGGGTGCTGTTTCTTTCTCTGTCTGGTTACAGATATCTCGGCAACGGTGGGACTTCCGCGGAGACAAAAGACTGAGACCAAAACTTAACCTGACAGCCCAACTTCAGTCTAAAACTGAAGTTGGACTGTCAGGTTAAGTTTTGGTCTTAACAAAAAAGTGAAATGACCCGTCATGTCATGTCCACTGCTAATAGCTGCCAGTAAGTCAGTGTTTACCAAACTGATGTGTGCTACATGCTTTGCCAATTGCAGCTAATGTTGACTGAGAAGTTGTGATTTGTGTGTTGGTCAGAACTTGGCTTACGCTTGTTTGAGTAGTATCCTTAACATAATTCTGCACTGCCTGATAACAGTGCATTATCTGCTCAGTTTAAATGCTGATGTTTAATTCTGGAGACATCTGGTGGGTAAAAGGTGAAATCGTCCTAGCACTGAATACGAGGGCACTACTGTGTCCAAGCTATTGTGGATGTATTGGTGATGGGCATACTTGTTGACATTCTGGGACCTTGTACACTGCAGCATACCTGTATCCTGCAGTTTGACAAGTAACAGTGAATCTAGCGATTTAATTATCCATGCACATTTAGCGCATTTTGTTGCATTTTGCATATTTGGTTACATTTCCTGTATGCAGAACATTATGGTATGTGTTGAAACCATGCACTTGAACATTTATCTTATGTTTATCTGGTATAGTGATAAGTGCTCATGTATTTTTGTGTCATTGTTCTGCAGACAGAAGATGTAGTGAGCAATGTCGTTGAAATGTCTGCAAGTGAGATGTCAGTAGATAGTGTGCTGTCAACTGTGGATGTTGAATACAATAAGGAAGGTGAAAAGTTATCAGCAACATCTGACTGTACTCACATGGCTGTGTCACTGTCGTCAGAATCGTCCAGTTATTCCGTCATTACACTGAAGGACTCTCCAGATGAAATTGTTATGCATGGCAGTCTATCGAGTCACCCTGAAAGTGTATCCGTTTCTGTGGCTGGGGAACTGGATTCAGCAGAGAAGCAAAGACAGCTAAACTGCACTGGGTATCAACCTGGTAACAGATCAGATTCTTCCACTCACGATTTGCATATCGTTACATCTCCAGCAGTAGCTGATAATCTGCTTTCCAACCATTGTGACACTGCAGTTACTTGCAATATTGATGTCGCACTATTCGTTGATCGTGTTGAACGCAAAATGACATTGGGAAATAAAGAAAGGTTGAACATAACGGAGCTGGCCGCTAGCTTGTACCACTACTGTCCTTCTTTTCCATCTTTGCCGGCCATTGTGGAGTCCTGTCGATCTGATGATGCACTGTTGAGCGATACGTCGGCTGCTTCAGGTGACGGTTATGATGCCGATGGTGGAATCTTGAGGTCAGAATCGTTCCCGTCAAATGCTTCATCGCCCACTGGCTCTTTGGGTAGTGTAGCGATGTCTGTGGAATGCAGTGACAGACGGCAGCCTGTAACACACATCACTGATGGAGCTTCGTCTGTCACCAGTGCCAGTGTCTATGACGGTCATCCACTGCAGTTAGATGCTGTGCCATTCACAGTGTCGGCATTGTCGACGACTGCCACTAGTGACGGTCAGCAGCTCAGTGCAAAGTCGTCGTCAGATGGCATCGACAGTGCTGTTGTATGCACACCATACAGCACCCAGACGTCTCAAGACTCATCAAGCATAGTGGATAATACCATCAGCAGTTACTGCCGCTCCATCAGTGATGTGACTGATGATCACACTGTGCAGCCGTTACCTTCCGCAGCTGATGAAATGCATCCAGTCAGTTTGGAAGATGACAAAGTGATGCATGCCACAGTGAATTGGATTGCTAATGAAGATGCAGATGCAGGTCGTGAATCAGTTGGGGAAGATTCTGACGATGAAATGTCGATGGCATCTATGAAGATTGATTGGGAAATTGGAAGTGATAGTGAGACAGCTAGACCTTCTGATGCCAACATAGCTCCGTTGATCAAGTCCAGCACATCTGTTGTGCGACAGCCATTTCTGAACACAGTCGGTAGTTTCCAGAGTTTGATGGAGCAGAGTCAGGAGTTCGAAAGGCAGAGGATTGTTGAGCCAGCTGCACGACCATCATGCTGTGCTTGTATGTCGTGTGTAATTATGCGTCACTGTGTGTCGACAGCAGCCGATGTTACCCCGACAATTTCAGTCCGTATGTGCTCGTCAGTTGTGGACGTAGTTTGTCTCATACAGAGACTAGTCATGGTTTGCAGCACTTGGATACGAGTGCTGTGCAGCTCGCCTTTTCATCTGGAACGTTTACGCCATTCTCGGGATGACAAACATCGTCAGGACACTGCATTAATGCGTCCAACCTCTGCGCAAGTGGTGTGTGATGATTTTGCTGATGATTCTGCTCATGTTAATCTACGAAGTTATACTATCTCTGAAGGTCTTGAAAGTATCCGAGAGGGCGTGCTTCAGCAACTAATTGATGTAAGAACTATGTGTTGATATTGTTTGTTTCTCACTGCTTCTGCATTATTAAGCCTCCACTGCAAAAGCAGGGCTTTATGAAGCGGAGATGTCCTGTTTACCCATTTCTTTGTTCAATATACCAAAAAATCATACTGTACACAACTGAGTATTGTTACTTATTGACAACGTTTCGATGTCTGTCGGACATCTTGATCAGTCTTGTTGACTGTTTACAGCTTGATAGAGATGTTGTGTAGAGTAAAAAGTTTTTGTATACTGAATTGTACAGACTGAATGATTTTATTCAACACTGTTTGTTTGTCTGTTTGTCTGTTGCCTGCAACGTGTACTACTGATGGCAGTGATGCTTATAGCGTCAGCCATTCAGGCTGCACTGACTTGTCATGTAAATCATACATATTTATGAGGTAAACTTAATGATGTAAAGTGTTTATATTTGTACGCAAAGATCGAACTGTTTAATCTTTTATTAATCAGTTCTGATACTGTAACTTGGATTACTGCTGTCTTGTGGAAGGCTGTTCAGCTTGTGGTGTGCATTTATGCAAGAAATCTGTTAGCGATGGACATGTGTGGTTTGGAGAGTGATACTGCCAGGCGTCTTGCTGGCAGCAAGGTGTGTTTTATATTGTGCCGTTCAGAATTACTCTCTCTTTGTTGTTAAGTGTCGTAAAGTAAAGTAAACGTGTATTTTTGTAGCGCATCGTCGCGAAGCACCTCTAATGCGCTACCACTTTTCATACGTCGACACTGATCTCAACAAGCTATCCCTCCAGCCGGGCATCAGCAAACACTGCGAAACCACATGTGTGGCTAGTGTATCACGTGATATGCCTGTTTACTCCCTCAGCTTTCACCGGGTACTCATTTCAGCCTGCCACAGAGGGCGGGCTCAGGGTGAGTAGGCCTGGGTGCCTGGTTCTGCACCGAGGTGGTTTACCCGTCCAAAGATGGTCACCCACTCAGGCACTAACTGGACCTAGCGTAGAGTAACTATGTTGATCGAGTCCAATGTGTTACCACTGCACTAAACTGGGAGCAGTAGTGATAGTTTATTGCTGGGAGGCTGACTGTGCAAAGGAAGCAACTCTATACTGACTCATCTCGATGCCTGGAATGAAACTTTTGATGACAGTAATTACTAAAGTAGCAGTTAACCAGCTTCTGCTTGCATTGTCAGCTCGTGAATGATCTCCGTGTTCTGCGAGCGCAACGTCTACTATGGGGATGTCGTCATAAAGCACAAGGAGTTCCCTGTCGACAAGTTGTTGCCAAGCGTGAACCAGTCACGCATGAGGTACGTCCACGCAGCTCCACTCTTTACATTTATTTAGCCCGTCAGCTACTTTGTGTAGTATATCCGTGTTGGGAGATCGCATGATTTAGCTGGTAAGACGGTGGACGTGGGTTTGATTGGTAAGTGGTACCTAGCTGCAGTCATTTAATTGCTGTAGAAAATTCACACTCTACAAGTGCTATAATTTCCTTAATTGGTATTTAACTCTTAAGAAGTTTTCATTATTCCCTTTATGTAAGGTGTATATTGTCCTGGGACGTGCATTGGGCACGTTTAGAGGCCTCAGCACTGGGCAGCTTATACTGCCTGCCCGGCATGGAAGAGGAGAGAAGTGCACAGTACCGAAAGGTGTCTTTTCTGTGTCGCATATCAGTATATGATTTTGTAGAAATATGTTCTACCACGTGGTTTGGTTACTACAAAGTAGTGAGTAGGTAAGTACACGGCTTGTGTAATGTTATCTGTGACACTGCGAATGTGGCTGTTAGTGTAGCACTAGCTGTAGTGATGGTTGTGTGTGACATTATGTTGGACGTGTTACGTTTTTCAGATGTGCACGAGGATAAACAGTGCTGCACAGTTGGTGGACATTTTTCATCATTTTTCACATTCCATCGGCAGACTGTTGCCTTGTGATATGACCGAGTCAAGTGGTTCACTGTTTTCAACCTCTGCATCCTACGTCCGTGATGTCACCACAGCTCTTGTCAACATACTTGCATTCCGTGTGAGATTTCCTGCATTATTTGTATATCACTAATACAGGGCATGCCAAGGATTTTTTTCTAATTTTTCGCCAGGTACAACTATAAAATTATCATGAACTGTTGATGAGTTGTTAGTCAAAGAGGTCATATGGAGTGTACTTTTCTGGTGCACCCTGCATAATGAATTCAGCATGTTGCCCATTGGGTGACCCTTTCGTATTTGCTGTGGTTTGAGTCCAGTGGTGCATGACTAAGTTGAACTATGCTAGTATGTAGGTTTTTGAAAGAGACTCGGATTCGGTTCGGAATGAGTTTAATTCCGTTCGGTTTGAAAAAAACGCAGTTCGGTTTGGATATTATAGTTATTTACTACTTATGCCATACTTGAGTAGTTAATTAACAGCAAATGTTACAGCATTACTGCTATGTTGAATGAACTGTCCACACCCGACTTTGATACTGTAGTTAATAAACTGTAACAGTCACATTGTGTGTCATCTGCTTAATTTAGTGTTTTGTTTTAAAACGTTGTTTATCTGCACATTGAATGCAAGTAATTTTTTGTTACTTTTAATTTGAATTGCAGATTTTACAAAGTTTCTATTGGAAAACCGTCTGAACAGATGACAAATTTTTAGATGGTTCAGTTTTAAAAACTGAATCTGAGCCGATTTTCGCTTTCTGCACAGCCCTGCCAATATATACTTGTTTCAGTAAGAGAGTGACAGTCACAGACTCGCAGTCGCCACTTGATATTGACGGACTGTTTTTTCAGTGTATGTTTTTTAAACTTAAATGTTATCAGACACTTAAGTAAGTAAGTAAGTAAATGATTTACAGAATGCCGTAGTCCAGTTAGAGTCCAGGTGCATAGTCACGGTTTTACGGCACTAGACAGGGGACTGTAGTGATGAATTGCATTTTTCATTTTTGATATGGAATATATGCTTTTGCTGTTGTGACATCTGCATTGTAATTTTTGTTATGTTTTAGATTTGTTGTTTCATTCATGAAATTCTGGACGGTGTCTACCTACGTGATGATTTGCTGCTGTTACTTGATCGTCGTTCCGTGACCGATTTCATCGTTCCAGTGGAGCCGTCTGATAGTGCTCATGGTGAAACTAGTGATCAGCACAGCTCACGGCGTGTTTCATGTGATAGCTGTGACTTTCTGTCTAGAAATGACGACGGTCCATCTGCGCTGCATGTACGAAGCCGTCTGGCGTGCGGCAGGATGCAGTCAGGTGAAGAGTGTCAGGCCGACATGGCTAGTCCAGGCACGCAGCAGTCTCAGTCACACAGTTCCTTCAGCAGTTCGTCAGCGAATGATCTTGTCACGCAACTTCACGTCCGACTTGCGCCGCTGTCGGACTTCTTGACAGAGCACCTGGCAGTGCTGCGGACATGGCTGAGCTGTGCAAGCTATGGTCAGCTGGTCGTTGTACTCTGTCAGTATATTGCCGAGGTAAACTACATTGATATTCTTAACCAAATCATTAGTACTGGCCACTGTGATATTCTGTCTTTAGACCTGCATCCATAACAGTCAGGCCAAGGACCATCATGTAAAAGAATGCAACCGTGTGTTACACTTTTTTTTAAAATCCGGTTTTGGTATTTAAGGTGCTGCGGTTGTCCCTGAAACCGGGGTAGGCAACACCTGGCAACTTGAAGACTTGCCAAAATATTGAAGCAGGGTTTTTAACAGGGTGGCTGCTCTGCCTATCCCCCAACTCAGACGTGACGGCATCTGAGACTCCGCCGTTCCCGCACTTGGGCTGTGTGCCTGCCGTTGTC
>Ga0209428_1000268_pt1 | contig 10930 bp, 8 predicted proteins | sample OlaalgELextract1_2_FD_187377 | JGI IMG/M metagenome (GOLD analysis project Ga0209428, IMG submission 187377) | Olavius algarvensis symbiont microbial communities from Tuscany, Italy - Type G ELBA extract 1 (SPAdes) (version 2) | ecosystem: Host-associated > Annelida > Digestive system >...
TTATGCTTTTTCTATCTTAACAAAGTAATTTTTGCCGTTTTAGATGTGCCATCTCTACCCTTACAATAATGTTAAACTTCTACGGAAGTTTTTTTACATTAATTCATCTCTTAGAACTGCTAATACAAGCGTGCATACCACTGTGTATAACTGCAATACATAACACAGCACAGTTCTAATAATCTTCGCTTTTATTCCCGAGACAAACACAACAGCTTAGAGGTCGACTGTCAATCAGAGGAGAGGGGCCCATGTGAGCAGATTCAGAAAGAATGGACTTGTGAATTAATTCTAACTTAAATAACTAAGCTACAGTCACTACTCATCAGAAAATAAGGGTAAGAAATGATAACTAATAACTCACACGAGTGATGTGCTGAGCAAGACAGAAGCCAACCACGTGTGTGCCGGAAATGAACAGATATGTCTGCAGAATAAATCAGACAGATCCAAATATTTGCACTCGGCGTGCACTGTTTTCGCATGGGTCACATCCGACATGTTATCAACAGTTTAAATGTAAAAGTGCGAAATATACTGAAAACATTCTACCTGATTAACATAACTGCCTCATTCCAAATATGTGCAGTATACATATAGGTACACAAGGTCACAGAATGTCTGCTGTAGTAGCTAGTGTCCGGGAAACTGCACTAAAAATTGCAAAAAATTGTGCTAATTTTCCGAAAAATTGTGCTAAATTTTGACGAAAATTGCACCAAAATGGCGATTTTCATTTGTTACATAAATAATGCCAAGTGCATTACTAGTGTAAAAAGTGGGTTCCTATTAGTGCTCTATAGTAACTATAAGCCTAAGTCATAGTCTGCCTATGTGACAACCAACGACCAACCAACCACCGACATCATGCCATAGCCTATCTCACGTAGAGGTGGGTGCGGTAATGACTGATTCGATGTGTATGCAACAAATACAAGGCAGTAACGAATAATAACGATTTACGAGATCCCGGCGAATTCGTTACATATAACAATTTGCCAGAACGAAACCTATGCCTTGCTGTTGTGTCCTTCCTGTAACAAGATACCGGGCTGACAGGAGCAGCGCGTGGATGCAGAAATGACCTGTGACGAGTATCAGTTTCAGGGACAGTACTAGACTGCATGTTCCTGCAGTATATTCCTGGCGACTGAACGATGGCAAACTGGCGTGAGCGAGTGGCGTCTATGCCCTTCTCCATCAGGATAACAGTTGTCGCATTGGCCATTACTGGTTGATCCATTCCATCCAACGGGCAATTGAGCAAAAGTTGTGCAAAAATTGCGCTGTATGGCAAAAATTGTGCACTCCGTCAACAATGCCAAACTTGCGGAAAAATTGTGCAGCGCATAATTGCAATTTTCTGGGGGGGGGGGACTAAGTAGCTCCGCAGCATAACATACATCATCATACAGTTAAACTGACCTTTGAATGTGACGACAGTGAACCTTCAACAATATATCCAAGCTCTCTATCAACCAGCTTTTTAATTTCTTCCACCTTGCACACCAAAACAATGTAAAAAGCTCAGCTATGCAAAGAAACAGCCAACCTTTACTATGCGACATTCGTTAGTCACTTCTGTTTCGTGCTTACAACATGGCAATAACATCAAATCCGTTGTACAAACAAAAACTAACACTCATGTACTTTAGTTCTTCAAGGACGGTGACTGGTGTCATTTCGGCACAAAAATTGGAAACAAAAATGTAAAATCTCTTGAATAATGATTCGAGACAAAAGTCAATCAGCATCAAACAAATCAGTCAATCATAAGACTTGTATACACTACAGCATCATGTCACGGCAGAATGTGAGGTGCACAGTAGCAGAGAACAGGCTGAATGTTCACACTCATTCATTCAGTGCAGCAATGTCAAACAGTTCGGTTTTCAAATGTGCCTAGAAGTATGTGTAAACATGATACCCGTCGGCAGCTTCTCTTGTCGTCACAACTAACAGCAATCACACAACTGCCGTCGTCAAAGTCATGAACCACAGCTTTTTTACGCCAGCCCTGTGTAAAAACAAATGAAATTGTTGAAATTAACTCATGAACTGACATCACAGCACACCATAACGATATGTAGTTTCCGACAGTAAAGCAGAAATGAGTCTGGTATAGATACTGAATTTAATCCCTTCAGCCAAATGTCATATTTACTAGATTTGAAAACTCAATAAGTGTGATCTAAAATTCATTTACTGTACAGGCAATTCATATTAGCTCAAAATGAAACGTGCAATTTGGAAAGCCTGTAGTGAATACAAATGCTGGGTTTTATACAGAGAACACATTAACAGCAGTTCTTATAATAATAATATAATAATAATATGATCAGATTTGTATAGCGCCGTAAGTTCTGCCTGCAAAGTCCATGAACTGTGATCGCAGCTTGAACTCATAACAACTATCAGCATAACTAGAGATATCAGAATTCTGTGATTATGAGCATGCAGAATTTTGCACAGAACCAGCTATTCTGCGCAGAATCATAAGTCGCACACAGCCACAGATTCAATAAAATTACACAGCACTTACGCTTTGCCGTGCATATTTTTTTGCAGGTTTTTGTTCATTTATCAATCACAGCTCGTCACTAGTGAGCAATTCATACATGTGCTGCAATAGCAGGAGTCCGTCGAAAAAATGACATCACAAAACCATATAGTTGAAATCTTACCATGTACCACAAGTCAGCTAATAACATTCAGTTTATCATTCAGTGAACTTACTATGCTCAGTGTATTCAATATACATTCACATACATTTGGGGTCATGTCACTGAATGCTACAGAGTGCTAGCCAAGTTTATAAGGGTTATCACTCACAAAGATCAGCAGTGACTAGAGACTAAATACAGAAACTTGTATACATAGTGCATATTAGTACACAAGCCTATATAGTTTAATCCCGTTCAGCTAAAAAGAAATCAAATGTCAGTTCCAAAACAACAAATATTTGCTGTATTTGAATTGCATCCTCCATTCCGAGCAGTCACTTTAAAAAAAAATCTAAATCACTGTAACTGACCTGTTGTGGGTGGAATAGTAATGGGCCTGCGACTTTATCACAGAAAATGACACACAAAAAGACGTGCAGAATGCGCAAAGATTAGTAAAATCTGTGCACATAATTTGCAAATCACTATTCCCATTATTCTGAAATCTAACTGAAATACGCACACACCACAATCATAACAGATTTTGTTCATGACACTGACACATTTCAGGTCAACTTACGGTAAACTTCAAAGTGGCGAAGACTGTCTGGTGGTACTGCGAGTGCGTAAGTTCATCAACAGGTTCACAACGTATGTACGTCATACCGCAGACACCACAGTTGACCGTCTCATGAAGCTTCTGACCAAAGTCCTTCAGACCATCCACAACACCAACTCATCAAACTCAAGCAGTCACATTTCAGCTGACACTGGAGTGTCACTAAGTACCTTCACTGCACACACACAAAGGATAAAATGTTTTTTTTTAAAGCTGGACAATTTGTGTAACTTATTTGTGTTTGAATATTTAGCAAAAACCCCTGAGATGTTAATTATCAATATTCAATAACTCATGTATAACCTTTGTTGGTTTAGGGATTCTGATTTATCAATTCAATTTATGCATAATATCTAAGAATTTCACTTGTAGACAAAAATATATTAAGAAGAAATGTTCTAGAAAGCATATTTATACATTTTACCAGTAACATTTGATCCTTGTCTTTTTTCGTGGCTTTATGAACAGCGTCTTCCGATTTCCTATCAATTAAGAAATAACACAAGAAGTGCATCTATACAGAAAATCCATTTAATCTACAAACCACATTACTATCACAGTGTACATGGTTAACCCTTTAATAGCCACATTAAAACTGCAGAGCAACGGACCATTATACTGCAGTACAGTGATTCGTACACTGGCCATTAATGGGTGGGCTGTTACATTTGGTACAGCGAGGAGGGGCCACCGATCAACGGCCAGTGTACCAACTTCATATTATTTGATGTGGCACTATAATTGCCTCTAGACTCTAAACGGTTAAAGTAACTGTAATGTGCAATAATCAATATCAAAGGATGATTATACAATCCGAAAGGAATGCCAAATGATTGCATAACTTCAATACTACATGCCACATGTACAGTGTATACACCATCCCTTGTAACAGGTTGCTCTCAGCATCATATAGCAGTCCCTCCGATTGAATCTGATAGTAGAAATAATTACTCACATGTGACGTCGGAGTGTTGTAACCGACTTTGTACAGTACATAGACTGTACTTTTGCGATAGACAAAGAAACTGTTTCCTGAAATGACCTCCAAAGGGCACTCAAGGTCATCGGCAGTGTCATCCTTTGTTAGACTGGACTGGACTTTGTATCAGAAACTGTAGGCCAGACTTAGTTCAGACAGAAATAGCTGAAACAACTTTGAAGGTAAACAAAAGGTCCCGATGTTTTGTGAACATGGTGTACATTAATATATGTCACTATATGCAGTGCAGAAATAAAACATAAGTGCTTACTGTCTACTGGTTCGGGTAACATAGGAAGACATACGCAGACCTAAAAAACAAGGCTATCAGTCAGTCAAATGAGTGGCACAAAACATGCAGATAAATGCCAGCCATAATTACAAGACATGTAATGAAATACTGCATTACATTTTATGCAAATATTGTCAAACGATATTGACAGAAAAGTTAGTACGTTGTTTTCAACGAAAATATTACTTATATATGAGTGGCACTGTGGTAAATTTTTGCCGTGCAATGCGATGCATAATTAAGCGCGGCCTATGTCGGCATGCGGTGTCTGTCTGTCTGTCCGTCCGTCACATTTGTGGATCATGTCTAAACAAATAAACATATCTTCGAAATTTTTTCACCATCAGGTAGCCACACCATTCTAGTTTTTCCATACCAAACGAGGTGCAATATTCCGATGGGAACCCCCCTAACGAAGGCGTCGAATGCAGGTGAGGCAGGCAAAAAACGCGATTCCGGACGAATATCTGGCTGTATTGGACATGTGTGTATTGGTGCTTACAGTATATGTACCGCGTAACGCTGATTGGAGTCTTTCTTGGTCATTTCCGTATCAATTTGCACCAAACTCACACGCAGTATTCTAATGAGGGACCGCAACACTGGAACGCAGCCCAATTTCCAAAAACGCTTTCTAAATGTGGAATTTTGTCGCCGAAAAACAGTTGTTCTCACTTTTCTTCGCTGTGTCAGTAGCATATTTGCAGCAGTGTCAAAAATCAATAAATGACCTTATGCCCACTTCGGACACGCCCTCTCTTGGACTTAAGCATCATAGAAATTAAATACGTTGTGCGTACATACTTAGCGTAGCATTAAGAATGAGTGACGTCAGTGGTGGGTGTGTCAACATTGATATCGGAACTATGAATGCATTTAGTTGTAAAGTAGAATTTAGTTGTAAAATCGCAGCAAGATGATAGTATCAAATTCGGAACTTGTGTTGTGAACTTCTTGTCTACGTTTTCTGACAAAACGTCCTACAATACCTCAACAACTTTACAAAACAGCATCGCATGGTTTGTCAACGATAGCTGAGCTTCTTGTTACTATGTACATTGCCGCAATGTCATTGTGCAATCATATTAAAAGTAATCCAGTCAGCATCAGTACGGTATATACAGCATATGACGAATTTGTTTCACTGTATATTATCTGTTTTCACTAATGTGGACTTACAGTAATGTAATGTAATGTAAATGTCAATTTATATAGCGCATCGTCGCAAAAAGCGCCTCTAATGCGCTCATTAGTGTTTTCTCTAAAACTGTCACTAAATATGAAGCCATGCATGGCTTACAATGAAAACAAATTTTATTTCAGATATGGCTTTCCTAGACAATGACTACTACAACAAAAGAATCAACAGTAAAAAATATTTTGGTACAACTGAGAAGGCACAAACAACTTCAAAACTGAAAAGTGATTTAGTTGCACAGCCCTACATGCTGCCAACAAACCAACCAGGTTATCCAGAGGACCTGCAGCCAGTGCTGAACTAAACAAATACCAACATAAATGAGGACAACAATGTGAATTCACAGGAGGAGGAATAAATGTACATTTGAACAAAAATTCACGCTGATGCATACGTGTTGTACAACAAGCTGTCATAGAGACAGTGTGTGATGTTCCGTGTCATTCAAAATTCTGCTGTCACTCGAGGTCATTCGAATTTACACCACAGAATAGGGTATGTGTGTAAGTTCCTATTAGTATTCCATTTTAACTACGTCACTTTCTGAAATTTACTATGTCGAATAATGGCGTGCCCTTGAAATCTGGGTTAGAAGTCACTGAAAATTGCAGAATTCAATAAATCGCATATGACTTCCTATCTGCCTGCTATTGTAAGTATTTGACATTCAATCTAGATTACGGGGTCACTCAAGGATATTGGAAATGGCACTATTCGATATACAGCATATGAGTTCCTATTGTTCCACAGTAACTATGGCCCTATCTCATATCATTTCCGAGATAAAGTGAGGCATTGGTGGAAAATCACAATTTTTTGAACTGCACCTGCATTTTATGCCCCCACAAAAGGGGATCCTCTCAGAATTTCACCCTAATGTATTTTGTGTGTAAAAACTAGAACAGTGGGGCTACCAAATGGTAAAAAAAGTCTCTATGGTTGCTTGTTTTAATATACAATACACAAATGTGTCAAACACCGGGCCATGGCATAGACCGCACTATGCATAGCGTTGCATTGCGAAAAGTGCACAAGGAACACAACAAAGTACCATGCTTCAGGCTCGGACTTGTAACAGCACTGTCAGTATACAACTTTGGGTTTGACCAGTCTTGAGATGCTGCTGAACGGTCCACTGCATCAGATGAACTGTTAACATGAGAACACTGCTCCAGATCAACTGCTGTGTTACAGTCATTAGTCACTGCAGAGTCTGCATTACTCTCTGCAGTTGCATGGTTACTGTCATTTTCAACATCTGCTTCTGCAGACTCAACAGCCACTTCAGTGTTCTCGTACACTGCATCCTTACATATATTTTGATAAGCTGTGTCAGCACTGCATACTGTAGGAAGATCATTTTCACAAAATTCCTCACTTATTTGCTTGTTTCCAGGTTTTGAACAGACACTGGTAGCACTTCGACACAACGATTTGTTTCTCACAGCAGTATTTCTTTCATGTCGTTTTAAATGGTCCAACTTCATATGACCTGCAGGCAAACCACGCATGTTAAACGTAAACTGCCGTTGCTTACCGAAGGTGGCCTTGAAAAATCGTCCCGAGGTACCACCTCGCTTCTCTGAAACAGCATTACTATTACAATTATCTGAATGTATTTCGTTTTCCTTCTCCACGGCCAGTTCAGAATTCAATGTTACAGGTGTACTGTTTCTTACAGTTACATTTTCTGCATTTCCAAACAATTTCAGTTGTCCCCGCTTAAATGGCAACAGATTATACTTCGGCTTTCGGATTAACCTGTACTTAGACTTGGTGAACTTCGCAGATTCTATGCTTTTTGGCCGTCTCTCTACCACTTTACATTTATTGCCAGCAAAACATCTTTCGGGCTGCTGAAAGGTCTTATGTGTCTTCCTACGAGCAAAGGCACTCTGTGATCCTAGGCTGCCATCACTATGAGCGGCTGCTTTCATTTGCACATCTGGTACCGTCTTAAGATAACTACCAGCATGAGAACTCCGTGGGTAAAATGTCACACTATGCAGAACTGCATCAACTTTGCTACTTCCTGTTGTCTTGTCATCCATTTTCTCATCAGCAATACCTATAACACATAACTCGAGGGTTAAAACCTCCAACAATATAGGGAAAACAGCAATAGCTGTAATCAGTATTATAAAATCTGCAGCACGTGTACTATGTTATCGTATTGTTACCAGACCACCTTTGTGATCTCACAGCTTGCAAATTGCATCAAGCCTTCAATCCTTCATGAACTGAATGTAGCATACAAATGACAAGTTTAGTGCAGCACACTGCACCTATACTTATCGAAATAAGATAGCCGATCTCTTTTTTTAAATTTAATCTTGTAATGAACGTGTGGGTTATTATTATTTTGTCTAACCTAGGTTCACCTTCTGAATAACAACATCGTCAATTATACTTGGGTCACAGACAGGATCTACTTTGGGTAGATGATGATGATGACAAAACAGCATGCAAAAGTGGTTTAACTATACAAAACATAATATGGACTATCAGTTGTCAATTAAAACTTATGGAAACAAATAATTTGCACAAAAAGTACATGCTAAATACACTGAAAATTATGCACAGCACCACAAATAGGAAAGGCAATCCCTACCAATTTTTCCAATCCTGGATTTTGCTGTCTTAATTCAGGGATTTTGCCAAATGTTTTTTACATTGTTGTCACTAGATATGTGCAAAATAAACTTTTTTATTTCGGTTCGCTTTTCAAAAAACTTGGATTCAGTCCTGTACGAGTTTGGCTCGGTTCGGTTTGAAAAATGCAGTTCGGTTCAGACATTAGAGCTATTTACGGCACATTTTCTTTTTGCGACAGTGAATGACAACTTTGACATCACTGACGTCACTCACAACAACGACAACAAGTAAGTACTGTAATTGCATTCTAAAATCTATAAGGTAAATTGTTTCGGTAGTGTTTTAAAATGTTCTTTATCTGCACACAGAATACGAGTAGTTATTTTTTTCATTTTTAATTGAATTGTGGATTGCATGCAGTTTCCGTTGGAAAACCGGTTGAATCGATGTCAAATTTTTGGACGGTTCGGTTTTTAGAAACTGAATCTGAACCGATTTTCGATACGCTGCGCACTCCTAGTTACCGTGCGATGCTATGCATAAGCATGGCCTATGCTGTCATGCAGTGTCTGTGTGTCCGTCATCTGTCTGTCTTGCTGTCATGTTATGACAATATTCTGACGGGAACCAACCTAATGATGGCATTGAATGCAGGTGGGGTGACCAAAATCGTGATTCTCGACAAGTATCTGGCAGACGCTGAAATACACGTAACTGCAGCAGCGGCTGCCTCAACTGACACTGTGTCAGTGCAGGCAGCCGCTGCTGGAATAATGTCAGCGGCTATGTAATGCTGCGCAAACTGACAGACTGCTGCCGAACAAGTTGGAGAGCGGACTCTGCAATTAAAACAGCAGTGGCAAGAGACGTTGAGTTGCTGCTTTCTAATATGATGATGCCCATATGTGTTTAGACTAATAATTGTGTCATCTCTTACGGTTACTTGCATTCATAATAGAGGTGGGTCAATATCACCATGGCCAATATCGATATGGACACTGCTAGCGGTAGATTGTCGATCTACCGGTAAGCACCGAATTTATTACTAGGGATAGATCGGCAAGATCTGCCTATAAACTCTTGTAAAACTGCTACAGATAGATCAGCGATCTACCTTTAATGGCACAAATAATTGCTAGCAGTAGATCACACTACCTATCCGTGTGGTAGACTAAGCTGGCTACCCATCAGCTTTTTACTGCACGTTAAATACCCACTATCGTATCGTATCGTATAAACACTTGCTCCCTCGATCACTTCAGCTGTCCTCTCATTGTTTGCTGCTGCATTCACCTATTATATACCCAGGTAGTTGTCTGTTCCAGGACTCAGTTGAACGGAGTGTGTTGACTAGTGTGCAGGAAGTCTGTGCCATGTATAGGCCGAGGCCTGCTTTACAGACAGACGACATTATTCAAATATGCAATAGATAATGCTATTTAACATACACTGTTGGCTTAAACTATAACAAGTGTTCCTCTGCAGTTTTAGTATGTATTATATGGCAATATATTTTCTTTTCTTGTATGTTTATATTATTTGACTCCACTAACTGGTGTAAACTAAATGATGAATGAATACGTTGAAGCTTTTGTCCGACGTGGAGTGTGCCACGGTCTCTACTGGGCTAGTGACCAAACGCCGACGCAATTGACAGAAGCCAGCGACGACAATCTCTTCAGCAACCTACTAACAAACAGCAATCATGTTCTCAAAGAGCTGCTTCCCGACAAAAGCAACCATCACTACAATCTCAGACACCAGCGTCACACTTAGACTCTATCTATAAAAACTGATGCAAGGAACTTTGTTATGAGACAATTGTTTAAAGACATGTATTAACTTCCACTGTTATTTATATACGCCACTATCCGCAGAATGTCAATCTATCAGTCAACTTTAATATTTGTGTATTTTAACACTGCTTCTATTGCATTGTTCACAGTTGCATTTTGACAGCCGTTTTCTTTACAGAATGAATGGAATGGAAATGGAAACGTGTATACGTGGAGCTCAAAAGACATTACCTAACTCATTACCATCTATATGACACTAAAATATCATGCTCTACCTACCAATAGCAGTTATTAACGCCCTTAAACGTAGATCGCTGATCTATCTGCAGCAATTTTCCAGGTAGATCTTGCCAATCTATCCATAGTACGCCCCCTAAGTTCGTCACGTGATAGACTGATGCAGAGTGCTTTACAGGCATAGTTAGCAAGGGAAATGGCCGACAGTACTTATAATATAGCCCCGCCTTGTCCAAGTTCTCAGCATACACTGGAGTATCTCTGGGGATGGCCTTATGGACCCAACCGGCGGTCTCGGCCTATGGGCTGACCAAGCCCTGCCCCTCATTGATACGATACGACACGATCTATCCATAGTAATAAATTCGGTCCTTAATGGTAGGTAGATCTACTGCTAGAATTATAGTATCGGTATTTCTCACCCAAAATATCGGCGATATCGATATCGATATGCTTTACTGCAGCGCTCTTTGGCCTACCCATATATTTCATTATCGCCAGCAAAGTAGTCAGTGATGTCACTGTTATTCCTTAACAGTCCTTAATCCGTT
>Ga0209428_1000269_pt1 | contig 10930 bp, 4 predicted proteins | sample OlaalgELextract1_2_FD_187377 | JGI IMG/M metagenome (GOLD analysis project Ga0209428, IMG submission 187377) | Olavius algarvensis symbiont microbial communities from Tuscany, Italy - Type G ELBA extract 1 (SPAdes) (version 2) | ecosystem: Host-associated > Annelida > Digestive system >...
AAATGAAGAGAAGGCCAAATACATCCAATGACTTTGATGGAGGGTCTTATCTTAGAAGCAGCGAACAAATAGTAGCTTATGTCGTGTGACAACGTCATGAAGGGTAAATACACTTGCGTGTCCTTAGTAGTGAGCTGCAAGTATATACTAGTTGTGGGTTTGGTCATTTTAATTAAGATATTATAACCATAGCATAGTAGGATCCCGATTATGACTGCTGCACAGACAGCTGTGAACAGTATAGCGATGTCAACAGCTGAAAAGTGCACATCATCAACAGTAACCGTAGTGGTACTAGTCGACCCAAGAGGTGTTGTCCTGAAGAAATCTAGGTGCGTTGGGACAGCTGTAGATGGTCTGGCCATCGCAATTAACAAAGAAAATGCTCGTAATTTAACACCTATGATTATAGAAAACACAAAAGCAAATGTGGACAGAGCTAATGACAGCAATAAAAGTGGTGAGCTTGTTATACTTGGTAGGCTCAACCATGTATCTGTACTGTCGTCTACAGCAAGACTGTTTTTGTGACTTAGCATCTCTGCCATGGAACTATATGCAATCTGTCTTCGGATGGATAGATTTGCGGCACGGTCAAGCTGGAATTTAGTTTCATCTATGTTAGCTAACGCTTCGGTGCTGTTTTCATTGTATCTCAAGAATGCAGGAAGTGAAGCAGTCAAACGTGTTCGCAGCAGTGTACTGGCAGTGAGGTGACCAAGATCTTGCTCAGAAAAGAATTCCGATAGAACAGCGAGATTCGTAACGTGAGTGAACGGTGATTGGGTAGAATTACTAACAGCATCGCATTGAGACAGAAATGGCGGAATGTACGTAGTAGACGTATTGAACGTACAACCACATGGAAGGCTGTGAATACACTGTCGACAACCTGGAAGAGTTATCGGAGGATGATTACTGCATAGGCGCGTAATGTTACTGACATTACTGAACAAGACGGTGGACTCATCAAGCATAGTCACTGAGGTAGTCAGAGCATTATGGACAAGTGTGAACGAACAAAGATGACGTATCAGTGGCATGTCGTTCCGAAACAACGCGTATATACAAGACGGTGCCACTGTGCGCTGTAAAGTCTCAGGTATATTTGACATGTCCATAGTATGCTGACGTATACGTGGCATAGAACGAAATTCTAGGTAATGCACAAGTGACGGAGAATAAGCAAAGGCAACACTATTAGTGTTAAGCAGCGTTACATGGCGGCTGTTATCGGGCATATTGACTGCAAAGAGTTGCACGCTGTATAATGTGAACGTACGATGCAACGGCGTAACTGGAAACTTGACAGTTATGTACACATCACGATCAATACGACTAAGAATAAGATCAGTCGCCTGATAAGCATCAGACGTAGTAGCGTACGTCAAGTGTAAGCGAATATTTATAGCTCGCAATTCGGACACAATATTACGCAAAGTTCTGGCCATCGTGGTCTGAGGAACTAAGAAATCAGACAAATGACCATGTAAAGCATCAAACAAAGCTACTCTTAATTCGGATACTTGCACCAAAGCATTACTGAAGTCAGTTACTCTGCGTATAACCGCGGGTAGAACAGCAGTTATTGAGTTCATGTCCTCAATAGAACTAGTAAAATGTCGGTATTGTCGTATCATACTCTGTCGTTGTGCATTAACCAAATCGTATAACGCTGACATTCTAGTATTCGCCGCATGTGTCATGCTGGCTATTTCTGATTCAGTCCTGGACCACTGTGTATATGCCTGTGCTGTTGTTCTACGTATGTCTTCGATTGACCTCAATGCTTTCTGTATATCTGCAGTTGTTGCAGTGCCAGCTACTGTTTTAAGTGCATCTCCTATGAACGGTAGCCATGATCTGGTATGACGAGTACGTGGTGACGGCGGCGGACGGGCCGGTATAAGGTACTCTATGTGAGACAGTACATCAGTAAGCATGTGAGACATGTGCGTTTGTATCTCACTAAACTTATCAACCACGGGCTTCATGGCGATACAATGTGAGGCACTGAGATTAAGCAAGCGAGGTAACGACGTGCAATTAACAAGACTAGGTTCTAATATACGTGGTCTCGTAGGAATGCGTAAGCCGAAAGTATGAAGCCAATGTCCACTGATCGGCATGAACGTCTCTATCGGTTTGAATGTCACCCCGTAGTGTTGACGAACGATGGTTGCGGCATCGTGTGCCCAGCGGGATGTTGCTGCGTACGGCAACGTGAGAAGAAGTAAGCTCAAGATTACGTGCATCGCGCTATAGTTCTCCTGTGTTCAGTCGTTAACTGCGAAGTGCTCTGTAAAAATATGCAAATAAGACCGTTAATTTGAAAATTTAGATTTGCGCGCATGAGACACAAAGAGCTAAGACGAACTGAGTAAGCTCAACGATGCAGTAAAGCTTTAGTCTTCGAGTTTTTCTCTCTATGTATCGTATGTCTATCTCAATAGTCAATCTTCAAGTACGTTTAAGTCAACGAATATATACAAGTCGTCACCTGTATCGTTGCTGTATACGTCAATGTGAGAAGTCAACTGTAAACGTCAGACTCACTGTCGGCGGCGACGTTGCCGACTAATGTAGCTCTTCACAACGTCCGGTTGAATATCGTGGGCGGGGAGCCAGCTAGTGCTGCTGTCGAGCCACTCAACCTCATAAAGCCACTTGCCGTCGGCTCGGCGGCGGCGACGTGCTATGCGATTTATGGGAAGCCATGTGGTATTTGACTGCGGTTTAACGGATGTATTGTCGGCGCCCAACGTGGGGCGGGAATGTACTCTGGGAACATTCGTCATGGCACTGTCAGTGTTCGCCGGCGGATCCGGCGCGACGTCAACTAATCGCGGTGTGTTGGTCAATTTCACTGTGTCCGCCGACGAGGCGTTGTCATGAGACAGCGAATGCATCCGTTTCAAGCGGCTTGCGTGAATTTTAAATGGCAACAAGCGTTGGGTGGCCGGGTCGCGGATTTTGTAGCAGTAGTTGGGCAAGCATTCGGCTATTTGGACTTGACGGTAAAATCGATGAAGTTTCTTCATCACTCCCTGAGGTATGTGCTCGTCGTATAACAGAACCATCTCACCAACTGTGTAATTTGGTGTCAGTGTATTCTTGTTATGAAATTTGTCTGCGCTGGCAAAGGATAGCTCGGTGTTCTCCCGTATCAGCTTATCTGTAGCCTGTGTATTTTCTACAATCGCACGTAGCGTAGGGTCCTTACTATCCGTAGACACTGGTAGGTGTGCCAAGAGTGGTATCCGTATCTCTCTGTGATATAACATGTAGGCGGGACTGAGCCCTGTAGTTGTCACCACTGAAGAGTGAAGTGCAAGCAGCAAACCAGGTAGTTTATCTGGCCAGTGGTACTGGTCATCACATATTTTCCGTAACGCGGACAGAAGGATACGATGTACGCCCTCAGCTCGTGAGACGCTCTTATGGTTCTGACTAGAAGCAAAAGTGTGATTTATGCCATATAAAGTACACAGAGTTCGAAATAAGTCGTTAAGAAATGCTGGACCAAGATCTGAATGTAATTGTCTTGGGAAGCCAAAACGATTTATCCAATGTAGTGCAGAAGTTAAGCAACAAAGTGTGCAAAATGGTGGTAAGAATGCCAAACTTGGCAGATTTGTCAATTTTTATGTGGGGAATCAGGAATGATTAAGTGCCAAACAGTTTGACAAAAAATTTTTTTAACCTGTTTCTACTGTCGCTCCTCCTTTTTCCGGGCTTGCGACCGGCACTGCCATAATGGTGCAGTGGCGGAGTTAACATTTTTTTATTTTTCTGTTTTATTTACTTTTTTATTCTTTGTTTTCCTGTTCTTTATTTACACCAATTTACAGTCCATCCTCACAGCAAATCTCTACATACACATACAAATAAGCACAAAGAACAATGGGGGTGCAGTGTCTTCAATGAAGTCACTAAAGTCAGACAACGTACTGTGCAGATTAACTAGCAGGGATGTAATGCAGGCGACTTTACTACAGTAATACTTTTTGGCAAACCCAACTCTTTGGGCTGCCATTTCAGATTGCTAGACAACACTATATGGCGCTCCTCAATCAAACTTGAAACCAAGCTGCGACTCTATACTGTATATATCCTTCCTGTGCTCTCTTATGGCTGTGAAACCTGGACCACAAAAACCAGTCTCCTCCGGAAGATGCAGTTGATCAGTGGTGCCTTAGACAAATCCTCTGCATCCTGTACACATACCACATGCTCAACCTGGAAGTGAGATCGCTTACAGGTCAGCGTCCAGTATATGAGGTAGCAATCGAACAAAGAGTTTTCGATACATAGCCCGGACAAGCCCTGAACAAGTTCACAACAGAGTGGTACATGCCTCCATTGCTAAGCCACCAATCAGTTGGAGTCGACCTGGAGGCCGTCCAAACACCACGTGGACGTGCTCCAGTGAAACGAACCTGGAGCCTCTCAACTTCGGTCAACACACCGCATGGCGGAAGGCACAAGACAGTGATGCTTGGCGGAGTCACATAGCCACGGCTATGCTCCAAAGCACGGCATGCCCCTGACAACAATGATGATGATTTTGATGGTTCGGACTATTGCTACTATTGTTAAGCATGCATTGCTATCAGTGACGGAGTAAGGGACACAAGTCTCAGGGCCATGTAAAATTCAGAAAGACAGTCATACAAGTAAACGTAACTACAATGCTGACAGCTGAAGAACGTGTACTGAAAAATTTCAACGAATTGTGTACACTATTTTCTGTTATCGCTCAGCCACTACAGCCTTGTACAAAATACAGTTAAACTGCATGCATGATGGTTTTTATAATGGAGACTTTTGTGTACAACTTCATTAATCTAAAAGCAATCGAAAAAAACCTAAAAATCACTTTTGCACAAATTTTGTCTAGGTTCACTGAACAACAAATTTTCAACTAGTCGACTACATCCAATTCCTCAAAAATAGGGTCGTGGCATTCTCCTCCACAATTGCACAGTGACGTGCACTTCATCAAGGCTTTAACGCACTTGCAGTTTTTTGTGCAACCTTTCTTGCATCCACACTTCAGTAGTTCACTACAAGCTTTTGAAGCCTGGGGTAGTGTCATCCACATGGGGTTCCACTGTCCATTTGACAACTCCCATCCCCAGTTACTAGCATGTGGAATAGGAGGAGAAACTTTCAAGCACTGGTTCCAAACAAACACTGCTTGAAAACATGCTCGTTTTGTGTGCTGTATTAACGCATCTCTGGTCGGAGGAATGGACTCCATTGAGCGGCCCTTTCGAGCGAACAGATTCTTTCTACACGCATCTACAGATACAAGTTCACTGGTGCGATCATACAGCAACACGACGAAGCGTTCAATAGCTGCAAATGCATTACTTTGTTGCAGAGCTTCAGGGTTTTTACAGAGACTAAGCAATGCATCGGTCAGATCAGGATAGTCGGCCCAAGTATCATATGCACTTTTCTTGCCTTTGGTGCTGAAAAAGGACACTGTATCGCATCCAGTGAATGCATGAAACAGAGGCAAAACTGTTGATCTTTCAGGGCCAAGAATATGTGAAATTTCATGGATTGGCAGATAGCGCAGGTACTTTCCAGCACCGAACGCAATCCACAACTGGTCAAGTCTAAGTTCTGGAAAGCATGCAATGCTCAACACCACAACATCAGTGTCAACAGTACGCAACAAAACAGTTCTCATTCCACACTGTGATGCATCCATGGCATGCAGTAGCATGCGCGTGTCAGCCTCCTCATGATCGCAGGCTGACTGTAGAGACAGTGGTACGTCTCCAGAGGACACGACATTTTCCTCCACAGTAGCTATTATTAACTTGCCTGCAATTTGTCTGGAAGCAAAGGATCTCGCTAAAAGTGAAAACAACTGTGTTTTATTTTCATCCACTCTCAGAAACAATTGCCATTTTGGTGGAATTTTGCTCTCAGTTGTGACATAATGTCTCACACCATCTCCACGTCTTAACCTGGTTTGTTGTTTTAAACTCATTTTTCTGTACACATCGAAGACAACATCAACACGAACTGACTGCTGAAAGTATGGGTGGATATGTCTACTGAACACACTGTCTGCATAATCAGAGAAAGTCATACCAGAAGCAGGTTTGCACATCTGCACAACTGCTGCACCATCAAGAATCACACAGTCAACAGGAGGCTGAGTCACAACTGCACTGCTTCCTGTAGGAAGACAAGTCAGCAAATCAGACTTATTTCCATGCCGCATCTCTGCCCCGAGTGCTAAGGCAGGAGGGTATGGTTGATTCTCATGCCGAAAAAAGTTGTCAAGGTCACCATCTCGGCATTGGCTAGCTATATACAGCCGAGAGAACAATGCGCTGTCATTCTTTGCTGCAGTTAGGCGCAGTTTACCTTTTGATACACGCTGTGTATGAGAATTTGAAAAAAGAGCAAGCTTGTTTCGCTTAATAACAGCATTAACAGGCACTCTTGACTCACAAAGTCGTTGTTCAACAAACTCTTCAAACTGCTTCTGCCCCAAAGTATATGCTGTTTTCACAGTAACAGACACTTGCTCGTCGGCAACTACATTGCTGACCACAGAAATCAAATCTGTGTGATCAGCAGCAAACGGATTGTCAAATTGTTCAAAAATGTCGACCAACTTTGTAACATCTTTTTTAAACCTGCTGTGAAAACTCTTGGTTTGTTCATGATGTCTACTGTCAGATGTGTACGATACTGTCTCGAACTCTTCAATCATTCTGGTTACCTCTGGTCCAGCAATCATCCATCTCCTTAGTGCATGATCATTGCCTGTTAGACCAATTGCACCTCCCTCATCCTTTATGCTTTTGTTTGCTTGTTCATGTGCATGGTCAACAGCAATCGCAGAAAATGAATGCACAGATTTGCACACCACAAAGCCACCTTTGTCAAATTCTGCAGCTACAGGTGGGTGTCTTTCACGAAGACTAACCATGTCTCGAATGTGCACTGGAAGCCATCTGGCATAGTTCGTATGGTCCAGTGCAAAAAACCATGGAACTAACTCCAGCAAGGCTTTGCAGTATAGGCTGAAGTTACGCATACGAATAGCGTATACTACTGCTAGCACTGTCAGTTCAAACTCCAGCACTGATGTCCAATAGGCAAACTGAGGACTTTCATTGGTTCGCTCACCACACCAATCCTCAAAGCTCAAAATATTCTCACTGGCAATCACACTACTGCAATACGCATCATAAGCTCGTCGGCGTAAGATGTGAAGTGCTGCTACAGTAACAATATGTGCCTGCCTGGTACGCTTTACATGGCACGCTTTCAAGAAAGAATCAGCGGTACCAAAAGATGCAACATTAGCTCTGTCAAGTGCCTCAGTCCAACCACTGCCTGCAATCCAGTCTCCAACTGTCCTCCATGCAGCCATTTCGATATGCAGGCCGCCAAGAAGAAGCACCAGCTTTGCCTCTCCATATCTTTCATGCTCACTCCACTGGATCATTTTAGCCATAGCATAAAGCGGTTGATCAAATGCTATCACAGGTGTCTGATCAGTATTAAGCTTATTCACAGCTTTAGAAATGCAATCCATCCCATGTTTAATCATGGCAATGGAGTGTGCACTGTCTGCGAATAGAGGTAACAGTGCTATCTGGGCAGGCTTTGTGTTCTCACACATCTGAGCTTCAGGCTGACTAGCATGATAAGCAGCCCAAGTTAAATTTTCTGCCCAATTGTCAGTTTGTGTCGAATCTAAAACTAGCTGCATCCAAGGGCTGAACAACAGCACAGAGTGCAAAGGCAATTCACTGTTCATACTACTGGTCAAATTAGGAAATGCAGGTATATTTGACAACAAATGAGCAGTAGTTGAAGGCTTGACATGTGTGTAACTGAGTGGCAAAGGAGAAATTGTCCTTGAACTACTACTACAGTGCCAAAAACCACCAGCACTAGAAGTCGTGTCAGATTCAGTTGCACTGCCAGACCTATCTGCAAACTGGTTTTGCATAAGAGTCATGCTGGTGCCATGAAACGAATGCTGAGCAGTGTTAGATGATGGATTGTGATCGATGTTGTCAAAAGCTGCCAGAGTGAACAGCCCATGCTTCATGCTGGCAGGGCAAACTATATTCTCATGAGCGTAATTGGCAGAGACTTCATTGGCAACATCTGTTGTGATTTTTAGAAGTCTGTCATACGAAATACTGAGGCCAAGATGGTGAAACTTGTCAACCAGCTGCCGTTTGCGTGTCACTGAATGTAATACAAGAGACATATAGATGGGCAATGGTGTCTCCATGCATCTGTTATGTCGGACTGATGGCAGTGTGCTCTCAGACGGAATAGATTCAGCTATGGAAGAACGAGACTTTTTCACACTATTGAATGTAATGAGCTCCGCGAGCGATAATGCAGCTCTACTGCAATGCTCGTTAGCATCATCGATACATGGACCTTCAAGAATAAATTGCACAAGAGTCAACAAAGACTTTGACACAGATTCCACTTCACAGTCAGGTGAAAATCTGCCTGTAAACAAATGCTCTTTTGCAAATAACTCGCGGCGCACAATTTGAGCAGCACGAACTAAATGCATACCATCTGCATCAGCATCATACTGGCATGCTTTATGCAAAGTCTGGGCAAGATTCTGATCAAACATTAACAGAGTTTCATGACCTCGCCCTTCACACACAGCCAGCATATCAGGAAAATATCCCAAAATACGCTGTTTAAGTCTAGTTGAGTGAACATACGATTCAGAAGCAATGCCGTATGCTGCTAGTTTTGATGTATATAACTTTTTCAACTCTGTTAATTTGAAAACAGGTGCGATACTCTGATTACTACGAATGTCTTCAATGTAAGCTATTAGCTCTGCTAACACAATACCTTGAACATTCATGTCAGTGTCACTGACTGTGTCTTTATCAGTGACTTTTAAGCGCTTGGCACTATTATAGTACGCAACCAAACATCGTGCATGATAGTGTGCTTCAGTTGCAATCAAGTCGCCTTTGGAAAGTTTTCCTAATACTTTAAAGTCTTGCAACAGAATTGCACACTGACGAACACGTTCATCAACAGAGAACGTTGTAACCTGCCATAGTTTATCATCGGACTGCGTCGCTTCACAAAAGAAGCACACAGAACCACTACCATCAGTGCCAGGTTTCACGCCAGACTGGCGAGTGGACAGTGACGAATTACTTGGTAAAACATCACCTTCAGCGTCACTGTCACCTGAGTCTTGTGCAGCTGCTGCTTCACTGCACTCAACTTTGCGCTTTCTAGCCCTAGAAAGCTTAGTGGCATTTAAAGAATCTCTACAGCTCTTGTGCCAACATGCATTATTTTCACGCAGCGTGTTGGCTATGCCACTACCAGTGTCTAGTAGTGCAATGTTTATGTTACGTGGGAGACATGCAATGTCATGAAAACCAAGCAAATCCTTCTCAAGTGTAACATAGCCATCACCATCGAGTCGTTTTTTACTCTCTGAAGGGCGCACCAACGGTTTATTTGGGAATTCCTGCTGACAAATAATACAGCGCTCCCACAGTACGCGAACACCGACACTAGCGTCGGCGACTGTACCGCCGATGATACACAGTGACTTACTCATCACGCTATAAACAGACGTTTGCCGTAACAAACGGACCACAACCGGTAGTCCTATGTGCCTCAAAAGCTTAAATAAACTTCAAAAAATCGACATTTACAATTGTTTACATCGGACATCAAACTGGTTACTAATCGCGGTAAGTTACCTGTGCCCCAGAATACTGAAAATTTCCACCCAAAAATAGCCCAATTATGTCCATTGTAACTAGTTTCTTTGAGAACGGTTTAAACATTTTCAGTAACTGTACTCGTCTGGCACTTAATCGTTTTTAGTACTTTAATATCAAACTAACATGCATGCAAGTTTTTGAAATCTTACCACCAGTTTGCACACTTTTGCAAGTTTGGGTATCTTACCGCCCTAACTAATGGTGCTGTATGGCCAAAGCAGCAGTTTTAGCTGTGCAGTCATTAACAGGAACAATCTCACACCATTGGCTTAACTTGTCTACTAATGTTAAACAATATTGCACTGGTTGGCCAGTGGCTGAGACTATCGCCTTCGGCATAGATATATGATCTACCACGAGACATTCTAATACGCCGAGTAAAGGTGCATGTTGGAGCGGTGTATGAGGAGGTGGTCTTTGCGAAGATAGTTTGCATTGAATGCAGTTTGCTAAATGCTTGCGTACGCTGGCGTATAGACCTGGCCAGTAGTAATTTTGAAGTATGGACATATAACATTTGTCCAGGCGCCAATGTCCTAGATTATCGTGACTGGCGACTAAAACATCATGTCACAGAGCGACTGGAATAGCCAGTTGTTGAATAACCGGTTTAACCGAATTAACATTACGACGGCGTGGATTGTACAAGTGATACAAAATACCGTCGTGATCTAATGTCCAATTATCTACGTCGGACATCACTTTTCGTGCTCTACGCTCGTCGGTTGGTAAGTTACCGGTCTGCTTATAATCTATCATGTCGGCGAGATCCTTTGATTCGCGCTGCAGTCGTGAAAGTTCCGTTTGCACTGGCAACGCAATTATCTGCGGAGGCGGCGTATCCTGTGCGTTGGCGTCAATTACCGGATTTAGCGAATCGCTGCTGGTTGTCTGTTGTATAACAGTAGGTAATTGCGATAATTGCTTGCTGTCAAAAACCGGAGCTGGTGAGCTCTTGAGTTCGGTGCCATGTGGGCGTAAACTGCACGTGATCGTGCCGGCTGTTTTAAAATCAAAGCCGGGGCTTGCAGTTAACGCACAATTAGTCACTGACGTGTCCGCTAACTGACAGGTTTGGTCGCGACAAACAGAGCAATTAACGGCGTGTCTGTCGTCTGTATGCTCTTGTCTGTCCGGGTCGTGACAGTTTG
>Ga0209428_1000272_pt1 | contig 10865 bp, 6 predicted proteins | sample OlaalgELextract1_2_FD_187377 | JGI IMG/M metagenome (GOLD analysis project Ga0209428, IMG submission 187377) | Olavius algarvensis symbiont microbial communities from Tuscany, Italy - Type G ELBA extract 1 (SPAdes) (version 2) | ecosystem: Host-associated > Annelida > Digestive system >...
TATAGAAAGTCACACAAGTCTACAGTCATTCTATAGAGTATATTCAATGTTCTATAGAGTAATAGTGTATTTCTATAGAAAATCTCTTGAGCCTTGGACAGTCATATAGAAAAAAATATGTCCTATAGGAAGTCAATAGATTCCTACAAGATTCTACGGAAATTCTATAGAGAATTTTTGGCAGGGGGGGTAGGCAAAAGTTGCGATATCGGGCAATGCGCCTGTATCTCGTTAACCGTACAAGATAGACACTAGGTTACTATGTTACTATGGACGATGAACAGGAAGTTCTATAGGCCCAACACAATGATCATGTTTTCAATGACTTTGAGCGGCCCCTAACCCGGATTTCAAAATCACCTTCTGTTGAAAAGTCGAATATGTCCAAAATTAAGCCCCAAGCCCTAGTAGTATTAACAACTAATAGAGTCATACCAGAGGAAGCTAAAGGCACCATTTTCAATGACCTGGAATGATCTCTATCCTTCATTTCAATGACAGACGTTCAGTATGGCGATAATAGGCCCTGATTTCGGTTACTGTCACTGCAACAATGTGCTACGACCTAAAGCATAAAGCTAATAGTACTATATTTGGTTACTTCTGTTGGCCTTGAAATGACCTTTCAAGGTCATCCGAAGGGCATTTTAAGGTCTCTATAGAATTTGACTGAAATTCACTATTAAACAGCCAAAAGTGGGCTACAGCGATCAGAACATGGATGTAAAGGTTGTCTACATGAAGGGAGCGTCGCGCGGCCTATTAGTAGTTATGGCGTTCAGCAAATTGCGTCTTGAATTTTTACTGCCGATGCAACGCGTACGGCACTATAAGCGGTCATACCGTGTCTGACTGTGTGTCTGTGTGTCTGTCACGTTTACATATTGTATCAAAATGGCTAAGGCTAACATTATGTAGCCTGCACCAGATTGTAGCCCATGGACTCTAGTTTTCCTGTGCCAAATTTGGATCAAATAGCTTAAGGGGATCCACCCCATCGGGGGCGTCAAATGGGACAGGGGTGCGGAAAAGTGGAGATTTCGGGCCGAAACGGTTACATTTGGGCTTTGTGTATTCGGCGGACGCAGACGCGGATGCGGACTTTGTGTATTCGGCGGACTCTGTGGGGACATGTGACGATTGGTACACCAATGGTCATTTTTGCTGTTTTGGCTGTCTTTTGACTGTTGTTGACTGTTTTTGACGATTGGTACACTGTTGGTACAGTCTTGGTAGACATGTGATGACAAAAATGCAAAAATGACCATTAGTGTACCAATCGCCACATGTCTACCAAGACTGTACCAACGGTGTACCACAGTGCACCAATCGTCAAAAACAGTCAAAATACAGTCAAAACAGCAACAACTTTGCGACAACTTTTGGATATGTTTGGTGTCCGGGTGCCCTGCCTACCGGCACGCAAAATTTAATCGCGATCCGTTCACCCATTTTCGAGAAAACTGAGTTGGGACAAAGAGAGAAACAAAGAAACAGTAAACTTAATATCACCCACCCCCCATTAACATGGGAAAGATACTAATAACACAGTGGATAATGAAGACTACATGTCACATCTAAAATTGCTCTTATCCGCTTAGCGTTATCAATTTTTGACGCTCGCTTCTTAGCGTTGTGCAGATCTATGTTTAGGCGAGCATTATAATTGTAATTTTTGTAAAACAGCAGAAGTTGTGGATTGGCCTTCGTATTCTATTTTTACTCGCCTCCGTCACTAGTTAGCGGCGAATAGTGCGAGACACTTTTCGTTAGTTGGTCGGTTGGTCACGAACGCGAATTGTGGCTATGCGTCCTCGTAGCCCCATGGTTGCTATGGAACACTATTAGGAGACCCTACCCTGGGAATCTAACGGCACCATTCTCGACCCCCTACGGTGACCCCTAATGGGTGTTCTGGACCCCCACTTTGAGACACCGTCTGTATCTTTGAAAGTTATTGAGCTACGAAGCTGAAAATTGGCACGCGGGTTGGTATTTACAAGAACTCTAGCACCATTCAGAAACGCGCCCCCACGGGGTGTATAAGGGTCGCAGTGCCCCCAATCCAAATTTTGAAAACATCTGTATATATCTGAGAACAACCGAACTTAGAAGTTCCTATTCTGGATGCAGGTTGGACAAGAGCAACAGCTGCAGGAAACAACGTGCCTCGTAGAAGCGGTAAGGGGGCACAGTGCCCCCACTCCAAATTTCGGCACCTCCCTGTTTAACTCAGAGGCTAATCGATCTATGAAGTTGAAATTTGGCATGCAAATTAATATGGACAGAAACTGGGGTCTGTCGTTAAAACCTGCTTCCTAAGGCGTGTTCCGGGGCACAGTGCCCCCACCCAAAATTTTGGGACCCTTTGTATCTCCCAAGCTAATGGAGCAATGAAGTTGAAAGTTGGTTTGCAGGTTGATATGGACATAAGCTGGTGACCTGCTGAGCAACCGTGTCCCGTAGGTAGTGCCTGAAGGCACAGTGCCCCGATCCGAAATTTTGGGACCTTTCTTTATCTCCGAAACTAACTCAGCTAGGAAGTTGCAATTTAGCACACGAGTCGACATGAGCTTAGAGCGCTTTTCGAGTAAAATATTATATTTCTGTCCTTCCGAACGTGAGACTCGGCAGTAATGGCGATTTTCTGGCAGATGACGGAGGCGAATTTTGCCGTATTATTACGGCCTCTTGTTCGTTTTTGCGATGGTCAAACTTCGGTTATATTAACTGGTGCTTGTTGCACCAGGTATAGCCTATACAGTCAATAGAACAATGCCATTATTATGCAGATGAAGCTCTGAACCTGACACATGCCACTGCTCGCGGAGCGCCACTGCGGAGCTCGACCACTGAAGCGTATAACAATAGGACTCGCCTGTTACAACGCGGCTGGGGCCTAATGCTGCAGCTTACGCAAGTTCCAGTCGGTAAATGTATGTGCAAAATAAATCAAGCATTATCCAAACAATATTTTCGCATAACAGAAAAAAAACCTGTCAATAATCTCAGGAAGGGGATATAACCGCCTGGTGGGGTAGGATGTATCCCTAGTATTTTAACATGAAGAAATCAAAACTGGTTAGACAGGCCTACGGTATAAATAGCGATTGGATCATATTATGGTATAAATGTAAAAAAAACTGCAGTTTATACACAAGTTAACGTCGAGTGACACATCTAAAACTGCAAAAATCACAAAAAGGTGATATTACCCACCAGCACATCGCCTAAATGTCAATGTGCTGCTGAGATCACCTTTTTGTGATTTTTGCAGTTTCAGATGTGTCACTCGCCGTTAACTTGTGTATAAACTGCAGTTTTTTACATTTATATTTGCAGTTTTATTACATTTCTGAGTTATTACAGCAAAACTGCCTTTTTGGACTGCTTTCACGAATCATTCGTCCTAACCGGACTCGATCATGCTAATCAGTTGTTAGTCTTTTTCCACTTAAATTTTCTGTTTGATTCCACTTAGTAGACTAATCTGAGTACCCGTCAGTTTTTGATGGCATGTAGAATACACAGTTGCATCATCATCAAAATGGGGAGGGGAGTGGTACTTCACGGAACCGGAAGTCGCAGTTTACATCATAATTAGAAATTAGATATATTGTATAATTAACGTTATTGTTAGATGCGGGCATAGAGGCATCTGCCTGCGCTCGTAAATCCACTACGTCTACGTCTATCCTAATTCAGACCCTTTGGTCCTAAAACTTGTGTTTGGCAAAATAAACCTGAACTCATGTTGTGTACCAATTTTCAGTCGCTAGCTTCAACAGTTGCAGAAATAAATAGGGGGTCCCAATTTTTTTCGGTTGCTGCCCTGGCCCAGACCCCCGCCAATTTTGGTCCTAAACGTTGTTTGTTTTTGCAAAGCTAGTCCCAAACCCAAATTGTGTACCAAATTTGAAGTTGCTAGCTTGAACGGTGCATAAATACGTAGGGGTCCCAAATTTTTTGGATGCTCCCCTAGAGTAGCACCCTCCAATTTTGGTCCTAAACGTTGTTTTTGGCAAGCAGCATCCCTACCCAAGTGGTGTAACAATTTTGTAGCACATGTGCATGTGTGACGACGGCAACAGTGTGTTTCAAGCGAAAAAGCAATATTTGTATAGCAAAATTTGGTAATTTGGAGGCTAATGGGGTCAAAATTTCTAGTCGAAAATGTCATATTTGGAATCGCCGACCCTGATTTGCCTATTCGCTATGCAAGTTTTATGGGGCTACGATGATGATTAAAGGTAGTTTAGTCTTGAGCGCCCCTATCTTTAAGCATTTTTCAGTCTGAAAAAACTATCCCGTTTTGGGCCAAAATTTGACGCTTTTGGGGATTAATAGGGGTTTAACATTAAATTTAAGTTTCATAACCCCAAAAAGGCACATCTTTGCGTGATTACACGTCTTCTGAGCTATCGCGTATAAAAATCCTTCTACGGGTCTGACCTGTGCGAGTGCCTGAGAAAAAAGGTACAAATAAAAATATTTTTTTTTATAATTCACCCATTTGCCCAGAAGCCCTCAGTGGGTAAATTTGTATCAACTTTGATATAGTGGGTCCCCTCGCGGACGTAATCAACTGTGCCGATTTTTTGTCGATTGGTTCAGGGGTATTGATTTTGTAGAGAGTTGAAATTTGCCTATCTCCATAGGAATTGAAGGTCGCCGTTAACACTGCCTGAACTACCGTTCAGACTGTGATAGAAAAATGATGAAGCCCTACGTGTGGTGTAGGCTGCGGTGGCAAGATACAAATCAACCATCTGATTCATTCCTATATCCCATTCTTGCAAAACTAGACCGATTATTACAGGATTAAATCGTGTACGTAAGAGAAAATAGTTCAGTAGAGCCTAACAATCTTTGTAGTAAATATTGTGTCAGCCTGCAAAGTGTCGTATAATTTGCAATCCATTCTTATTGGCGACTGGACGAGGGGACGATCAAAATAGGCGATCGTCACGGGCGTCTTTTTGTTAGAGACGGCATTTGGTCCGAAAATTAAACTAGTCGTCCTTTTGAAAATCTGTGAACTGTTTTGTAAGACATCTTCCATTAAGCCGCCGCTCGCGACAGCGAGAGCGGCTTAGTGCACCGGAGCTGTCCATCTGTTTGTCCGTCTGTTTGTTTGTCTGTCTGTCTGTCCGTCGCCAAAATGCAAAAAAAAACGATTTTCTCAAAAACTAAGCAATTTAGAGCTATGGTCGCTATTGACGACCTATAGGAAGTCGTACATGGGCTTTTCAAAGAACGCATTATTGGACCCCTAAAAATTTGTCCGCTAGGGGGCGCCTGGGAAAATCAGCAGCCCCACTTATTATTTTGGGACCCTCTCTATACCTCAGAAACTACTGGAGCTAGGAAGTTGAAATTTGGTGTGCTTGTAGGCCTTTACGAGTAGTAGGGCTCTATGAAAAATTTGGCCGGTAGGGACGTCTGGGGAGATCAGCAGCTCCCAATTTTTATTTTGGGACCCCCTCCATATCTCCGAAACTAATGGAGCTAGGAACTTGAAATTTCGTGCACTGATAGGCATTTGCAGGTACTATGTCTGGGTGTAAATACTTCCCGCTAGGCGGCGTCTGATAAGATCAGCAGCCCCCACTTCTTCTTATGGCACCCCCTCCGTATCTCCGAAAGTAATCGAGTTTGGAAGTGAAAATTTGACAAACTCGTAGGCATTTTCGAGGGCTCTATATAAAAATATGTCCGCTAGGGAGCGTTTGAAGAGATCAGCAGCCCCCAATTTTTTTTTATTTTGGAACCCCCGCCGTATCTTTGAAACTAATGCAGCTAGGAAGTTGAAATTTGGTACACTTGTAGGCATTTACGAGTACTAGGGTTCCATATAGAAATTTGTCCTCTGTGTCTGAAGAGATCATGAGCCCCACATTTTATTTTGGTACCCCTCTATATCGCCGAAACTAATCAACCTAGGTAATAGAAATTTTGTGTGCTGTTTGGCATTTACATATGCAAGGGCTACATGTATAAATTTTTATGCTAGGGGCGTTTAGGGTATAAGCAATCCCCACTTTTTTACAATTTTTAAACAACCATATCTCTGAAATAAATCGAGCTAGGAATTAAAATTTGGTACGCTGGTGGATGTGTAGGCAACTACGGTAGCAACGACCGACCAGCTCACGATAGGGAATTGCTAATTGTGTAACAATGACGGAATTGGCGGGAACACGTGGTCAACTTGCTCTAAAATGGTAATAAAACAGCAAAAATTAATATTAAAAACTTCCATGGAAGTTTAACTACAGTTGTAAGGGCTCGGAATGACACCTCTAAAACAGCAAATCTCACTTTTTCGATACTCCACGTAGAACGTTATACTCGCCCTTACCAGCAAAGTCATGCTGGCAACTTGTGTGATGAAACTGTCTCAAGTGTGTGAGCATCATAGCATGTGCTGTGCGCGTTTCGTTTGTGATAATCCGTCTCAACACACAGAGTTTCGGTTAATTGTAGCAGTTTATAGGAACACTGTACAGTAAGCAACTGCAAGCGCTATCCGACCACTTTCGCTAAAATGCTTGTTTATTCGCATTATACAATGTAAATGAAAGGAGAGCATTTGCGTGGAAACAATCCGTCTGTTTCATGCAGATGATTAGACAGTGGCTACAAATTTTAACACGGCTTTAGGATTTTACTATTCATTTTGCTTGACTTTAATATTAATAAGTACTAATGCTAGAAGTTTATTTATAGGCCTAATACATGATGATCAAGTCGCCGAGAATTTGACGGAGTGGACGAACGAGGTGTGTTAACGATGGAACAATGCCATCCACCCGCTCCCCTCTTTGGTTGAAAGCGGTTTCTGCCCTGGTCCGATCAAGCAATAGACTCATTCCAATGCCAGACGCCGCAAGAAGTAATTAGCGATAGTAGCGTTACGCCTTACTGAGCAATTATCAACCGGGAAGTTGTTGCTTTGATTATCTACAGTAAACTGTAACATTATCTTTAAAGGTTAAATTGGTTGCAGCAGTATATTAATATACGTCAATAGTGTTGTGCCTTGTGGCTTGTGCGTTGTGTAGGCCTATTGCTGGGGTGAGGCACTTGACGATATAGTGATGTCCATGAATGATGAAACATTTAACTATAAAGTATAAATATATGATAAATTATAAGAATATCGTTAAACATTGCAGCAGAATATTAACAGATATCGATATTGTTGTGCGCTGTATTGCTGGTGGGGACGTTGACCGGGGGGAGGGGTAGTTGACCTAGGAGACAAGTGACCTGGGGGGCTCTTGACCTAGGGGATAGATGACCGGGGTCACTTGACAGGGGGCAATTGACCGTGGAGCAAATGACCAGACACCCCGGTACATATCTATTCTCTAATGATCATATATACATCTTTATTCACCATGGTAGCACAGCAAAAATATGTATAAAAGAAAAATGAACAAATTAACTAAAGTAGGATAGCATATTAATTATAGACAATAATAGCAATCACTTGCAACTGACTAGAAAAGAAACATCAAATTACAGCCATGATGCTAACAAGCTCTTAAACTTCATGTCGAAACGTTCTGTCCTTTGTTTTAGCATTTCACTTGGTAGCTGAAATGAGAAATACGACTGACATTCCTTGACCATTCCAATATTGTTTGTACAAAATAGTTTCATAATAAACCTATTAACCACGAAGTCAAGCACATTTAAATCAGCTTCCCTTAGTGGACAAGCCATATAGCAAAATTGGAATACATTTACTACGCAGCAATTGCAGCACAACTTCTTCTGTAGCAACTCTGCCGATGCAGCCAAATATGGAATTAGCAGCGCGATGAAAATCACGTCTAGATTCTTCCGTGGAAATTACATCATTACGAGGGCCAATTCTTATGCAAGAAGATTTATTGGGATTCATTACATATGACAGACTCAGCCCGTAGCCACTTTACTGCGTGCATTAAAGATGCAAACACTGGTTCCTTTTAATTTAGGCTGAAGACTTCCTTTTGGAAATTTTTAGAACGAAATAACACATGAAAACCATGAATAAATCGAAATCCACATGACTCACATAGTCTGCCTACGTTGAGTTATTATAGCAAGTGCTGCAGTTTAGAATCTTTTTAAACACCTATGATAAAGTTTATACGCCACCGGGCCGGGCCGGCTTTTAGGTTTGACCCGCAATGTGCTTGACACAATGGTCCGCGGCGTGTTACGTAATTACCGCCACAGTTCAGCTGTCCACACCACGCCACACGCGGAGTGAGCACTAGGCCCAGTGACCACTGGGCGCCTGCCCAGTGACCACTGCGCTCGGCAGTTGAACAACAGATACAATCTATACTGCTGCATGCCCATGCCCACTATCTGCAGTCATAGACAGCGAACTACAGTCTGCCCGTTACAGCAAGAACTGCTAGAAAAACTTCAATATTCATGAAGATGATAGCCTTCAAGTTGCAATCCATCAATACGTTAGCCCTAACTAATTTAATTAATTAATCAATGGATTTTCAACCACTGCCTTATATTAAAATATTATGTCACTGAAAGAAGCAACTATTCTGTAGTTCTGTATGTGCGTAGGTGTATACCGCGCGACGCGTATGCATAGCGCGGACTATGTCGTGGCAAGATGTCGGTTCGTCTGTCCGTCTGTCTGTCTGTCACACGCCGGTATTGTGTCTAAACGGTTATACATATCCGCAAAGTTTTGTCACGATCAGGTAGCGCCACCATTCTAGTTTTTAAGCGCCTCACTTTACTTTAGTAAAACAGGCGCTTATTGAGATAGGCTGTGTCGTGACGTCGTTGGTCGTTGATTGGTTGTCACGCTCGTGCACTGTGGCCAAACGGTGCATCCTAGGCCTATAGTTACTATGGAACACTAATAGGAACCCCTACCCCAGGAATTCAATGGTACAAATTTCGACCCCCTACGGTGACCCCTAACCGGGGAATGGGCCCCCCGTGAGGCGCTTTTTGTCAAATTACTTTGACCTCTTGTTTTCCGTACCAAACGGGATGGCGATATTCCGACGGAGACCCCCTAACTGGGGCACCGAATGCAAGGGTGGTGTGAAAAAATCACCATTTTCTACCAGTATCAGGCTTTATCTCGAAACTGCTGCAAGATAGAACCATAGTTACTATGGAAGGCGAATAGAAAACCGCACCCAAGCTTTCGGATGGTACCAGTTTGAATGATCTTGAATGACCTCTGACCCAGATTTCAAGGCCACGATATTTTCAGCGTCAAATTACTCGAAAATGGTACAAGGTAGAGCTATGTTTACAATGGCGAACCAATAGATCTATGATCTATCGAACGGCGCCATTTTCAATGACCTTGAACGACCCTTGCCCCCGGTTTCAAGGTCACGCCATTTCTGACGCTGAATATCTCAGAAACGGTACGATATACAACATAGTTTCGATGGAATACTAATAGGGACTTACACACGCCCTACTCAACAGCGTCGTTACGAATGACCATGAGTCACTTAGCAAAATATTCAATGACAAGAAGCGTTGCGCGGTCTCTCTGCGACAGCTGAGCTTCTTGTATGCTTAGGCCTACTTTTTACCAATGCACGTATGATGCGGATTGGTTTTAGTAAAGTGTCCAGTATCCTGTACGGTACGATACGATAGTGTGTATTTAACGTGTAGTAAAAAGCTAATGGGTAGCCAGCTTTTATAATGGTAGCCTGTCACTGTTTTTTTATCGCGCGTTAGTATACTGACGCGCGATAGCGATAGCAAATTTGTCTGTCCGTCCGTGATGTTTCGGTATTCTATGAAAACGGCTTAACATATTGTCATAGTTTTTTAACCATACGGTAGCCCTATCATTCTAGTTTTATGAGCAAACATCTTCACGAAATTCGGATGGATCACTCCCTGCGGGCGTGTTAAATACAGCACAGCTGAAGTATACAAGAAGCTGAGCTATCGCTGACAAACCGCGCGACGCTGTTTTGTAAAGTTGTTGAGGTATTGCAGAACTTTTTGTCAGAAAACGTAGACAAGAAGTTCACAACAGACTACAATGTAGCATAAGTTACACAATGTAGCGGTACACATGGGACACATGAAAGTTTGATTAGAGGTGTTGCAGTTAGCTTCACGGTTAACCTTGAAGTACCTGCGCAGGTTTATATTCTTGCTATTTTTACCACATTTTTGTTTCCCATTGGGACGCCCCTGGGGCAAACACGCTAAATGTTGTATCGATAGAAAAAGAATTCGATGCTTACAAATTGTCTCGCAGCATGTACGCATCTATCTTCAACAGTTTCCCAGTTACCGTATCTGAACCGCAAGTACAAAAAAATCGCCGTTTTCACATACCGCAGCCAACATTTTTGTTTCCCCTGGAGACGCCCCTGTGACTATTACGCAATATGTTGTATGGATGGAAAGACAATTCAATGCTTGCCAAACCCCTCGCAGCATGTACCTATCTATCTTCAATAGTTTCCGAGTTATACGATGCTTAAGTCAATGCGAAAGTCCAACAAGAACTTAGCTATCGCCAACAGATCGCGCGTCAGCTGCGCACACAATACGCTGAGGGCATCTATAGGCATAAATATTACACTGTAACCTTGAAATCTAGGTTAAGGGTCACTCAAAGTTACTGGAAACGGAACCATTGGATAGATCATACACGACTTAGTAGTAGTAGAGTTATTTGACGCTGAATACTATTGTGACCTTCAAATGTGGGTTAGAGGTCACTGAGGTCATTGAAAGTGGTACCATTTGAAAGCTTGGGTACGATTTCCTATTTGCCTTCTATAGTAACTATGGCCGTATCTGCAGCCATTTTGGAGATATTCAGCGTCAAAGAATGGCCTGAC
>Ga0209428_1000273_pt1 | contig 10781 bp, 6 predicted proteins | sample OlaalgELextract1_2_FD_187377 | JGI IMG/M metagenome (GOLD analysis project Ga0209428, IMG submission 187377) | Olavius algarvensis symbiont microbial communities from Tuscany, Italy - Type G ELBA extract 1 (SPAdes) (version 2) | ecosystem: Host-associated > Annelida > Digestive system >...
CGGCCGTCGGTCGTTTTCGGTTGCCGCATCAACTCTGTGGAACACTCTGCCATCTGAGATTCAGTCGTCACCTTCGTTGACTCTGTTTAGTCAACGACTGAAGACATATCTTTTTCAGAAATCATTCCCTGAAGTCCTACTCTGATGACTACGTCTCCGTGGACCTCGCAATAACATTTGTTATTCTGGACATGTTAAATATTTTTCTGATTGATTGATTGATTGATGAGTCATTACCAAGAGATCGTTAAGCACTACTATTTTGGTGCACCCTGTATCCTGGACAAAACTGTAAAAAGGAAAAGGAAGTCCAATACTCAACACTGAGCATTGGTGCTGGAGCTCAAACTCCTCATTTCCAGGCAGTCAATGCACAACTGACAAAACTTTCTGCCATGGCTGCATTTATCTTTTCAGCCACACAGCATCACCACTGTTAGATCACTTGTCGACGGGCAGTTTGTGAGCAGCTTGCACAGAGTCACTATAGATGAATGAAGATGAATTGTAATCTCTTGTTTGTCAGTCCAACAGCAGCATGCCAAATTTCAACAACTCAGTGACTATATTTCTAACATTACAGGCTTATCTGCCACCATTACGCAGGGCAGTTTTGTTATGGGATACGGATCACGACTGTATTATCATCGACAATGACGAGTTGAAAGAACATGATTTTAACGCAGCATGCTTGCAGCTAAAAGCCGACTTGCTGAATGTAATAATATGAAACAATAATACAAAAATACAGCATAAATGTAAATTAACAATATTGAAAAAGATGTGGAAATGGTTGAGATTTACTGGAACAAAACACAGCAGAAACATAATAGATCAGATAAGATGAAACATAATAGATCAGATAACAGAGACACAATCAATCACATTCAAATATTAAGCAAAACCAATATGAATATTAAGATAAGCATCGATAGCATTTTACTAAAAGTTAAATTAAAAGTAGAAATGAGCCAAAACTGAGCCAGAAAGAGAAAAATGAAATTTATAAACATTCGTTTAAAATTTTGGTCACAAATCAAACTCCACTGACATGACTAATTAACAATTCTTCTGCATCACAAATTCTGTCATCCAAACAGACCTCAGCATATTTCATTAACATATTTGCTCGTGGAATCCTGACGTGATTGAAACGTAGAAAACCATTGTCAATTGAATCATATCCAAACTTTGGTCCAATATCACCAAGCGTAATACCTGCAAAATGAATAAACAAGTTAATTTGCAACAAAAATTATTTCGTACAATAAAAGCTACCTACATGCCATGTTCTCACGGCAAACCACTCTTTTTACCAGGGGCACGATTTGCAAAGGATCTCGAGATAACCTTATGATTTGTGTATCATGAACTATGTTATCTGAACAAATACACTTGATGATGACGATTTCCTTCCAACTATGATCAAACTTACAACAATCTTAAGATAATCAGACGACAACGTCAATTCACAAAAGATCTTACAGCAGACTTAAGACAAACTTGTGACAAAACTTACAATAATCTTAAGCGCACCAATGTAGTAGTAGTAGTAGTAGTAGTAGTAGTTTGAGCCGTTTTATGATAATAATTTTGAAATGTCAACATAAACAAACGGTTCTTTCTACCTTTGCACTGCTATGTTTAATTACAATTACCTTATAACAATCTTATGATAAACATTAAGTCATGCAAATTAACAATTAACTTTAAAAAATCTTGTCATTTTAAATCTCAAGATTACAACAACTTAAAAATATGACTTAGGACAATCTTAACATAAATTTTAAGATTCTTTGTAAACTAGGCTCCAGATGTCAGAGACAAATGCAGTTAATTACATTTAGTGTAAATACATAAATACATTTTCCAGGTTTATCTTAGCCAGCTGGTTGGCTAGCAAAATATACGGAGTAGTTTTGCAGATTCTTTGTGGTAGTTTTATGGTGTTTGGCTTGTTAGCAAGATTATGTGTTAAACCTGAGCTTAAAATTTTTTTTGTAAATCTGCAGAGAAAGAAGCACTACACAGAACTGCATGTTTTATTACTGTGACACAAAAGACAAGTTTTTCATCAAACCTGGCATTGGTTCGTGTGTTTTCATGTCTCGAAGCTGCACAATGAATAAGTGTGTGCCATAATTCTGACCGAGACTCGACAGCATCGCGACAACGATGGCATGATTTGACGTCTTTCCAACTAAGCCAACAATCAAACTTACAACGGTAAGTTGTCACATATCCAACTGCTTTCAGCCGGTTCTAGTGGCTTATTGGCCAGCGGCTTATTAGCTAGTGGCTTATTGGCCAGCGGCTTATTCTTGGCTAGCAGCTTATTGGCTGAAGTGTGCATGTATCCCAGCCAGCTGATTGGCTAACATGCACCAGTGTTTTGTCACGTTGTCAGTGGCAGCTGCTTCACTGGCAGCTCAGCCAACTTTAACAAACACAGATCCAGTAACTTCAACAGTATTCCAGTCATGACAAAAGCTTTCAATTCATTACCCATCCGGGGTACTATGCCTAGGAGTGCACTATTTTGCATGGCATCATGCTGTGGGTCTGTGGAATCTATCTGTGGGTCTGTCCCATGTACTTCAACTCTTTACCAGATATTCCACAATGGTCCCACAATTGCCGCCATAACATTCTGAAGGTTAGAAGATCAAAGGTTAAGGACTCAAAAATTGCAAAAAAAGTCGTAATTGTTTTTTCGCCGTAACTCCGCTGTAAAAGGTCTGATTTAATTCATGTGAAGATCAAAATTTCACACAAGGTTCCCTCCACTGCCTCTTTATATTTGTGATGTTGAAAGGTCGAAGAGCAAGATCAAGGTAGCAAAAGTACAACAATATTTTGACCACAACTCTTCCAGTAGTGGTCAGATTCACTTCAACTAAAGACTAAAATGTTCAATTCCGGGGCCAGGCTTCATTGATGTGCCACACACTGCAGATTTTCTTATTACAATCTGTTAATTGTAGGATTTCATTGTGCTACATTCTCATCTATACTGTCACCAATCTCATACTGCCTTGGCCTGCACTTAACCTTCAACCTTTATTATATCAGCACACATGTCACACTTACGTCCGCCGGGCCACCACTTGCAGGCAGTCACTGTTGGTGAATGAAGAACAAATTCTTCAGTTTTTGGATCATAAACTGCTGTCGTTTCTAACCGCTTCAAATTTGTGCCTGCAACCAACAGGCAAAATCAGCAGCCAGACAAAATATCAGAACATAACCTGTATGAGTGACTATATAAAACAGAAATCTTTGCACAAATCAGCAACAATGTCAAGTTAAAAAAAAAACAATTTTTCCAACTTTTCCATGCAATACATCATCAGTAGCTGTGTACACATTAATTACAGTGAACAACTGCTGTCAAAATGTATGTAAATTCTTTGAGACATAACACGCATCTCACACACGTCACACATTAGACAGTTCTGTGGCAGCTTTCCAACTCAATCTTAAGATACACTTGCTCAATCAATGACTGTAAGCTGTGTGGCCATCAGCTAACGCCATTGTGACTATCAGCAATTGTTAGAACAGAAAACAAGTAGCTCAGCTGTCGCAAAGAGGCCGTGTGATGCTTCGTGTCATCGAATATTTTGCTGTCACTCAAGGTCATACGAAATGACACCATTGAGTAGGGGCGAACGTAAGTCCCTATTAGTATTCCATTGAAACTATGTCTGTATCTCGTATCGTTTCTGAGATATTCAGCATCAAAGAATAGCGTGACCTTGAAACCGAGGATAGGGGTTGTTCAAGTTCATTGAAAATGGCGCCGTTCGATAGATCGTGTACGACTTTCTATTAGTCCACCAGTACATATACATCCCTATCTTGTACCGTTTTTGAGTTATTTGATGTTGAATAATATCGTAACCTTGAAATCTGGGTTACAGGTCACTCAAGATCATTCATACTGGTACCACTTGAAAGCTTGGGTGCGGTTTCCTATTCGCCTTCCACAGTAACTATGGCCGTATCTTTAACAGATGGACAGACAGACAGACAGACATCGCATAATGACATAGGCCACTCTTATGCATCGCATCGCGTGGCAAAAATGATTTTACTTACTTGCTGTATCTACGAACATGTGTGACTGATAATCACATTAAATGACAGATGCAACAATATATGAGGACAAAGAACAAAAACTACACAGTGTCTCAAAAAAACGCGTCAACTTCGGCAAGCTGTAGCTTCGACAAGCATGGACCCATTTTGATGATATTCGGTCAACAGCATCAGCACACTTTCAGAAATGATATACATATTTAACTTTCCTTGTACGTTTACGTTTACTTACTGTATCTGCATTTAAATAGCTGCGATGGAAATGACGCGAAACCACGTGTTTTCCTCGGTAGACTGTTGGTGGCTCTGAAAAGAGCCGGTTGTGCAGTGTGTTGGCTGTGAAAAGAGAAGTTTTTAACAGATGTTCAAGGTGATGTCCTTTTGCCTCATGCTTGCACGTACCACTTTTCCCATTGACCAACTGCTTTGTCGATGATGTTTTGTGATGCTTGCCCATTTGTCAATGAGGCTCTGCTTCAAGTCGCTGGTCACAGCGGCTGGTGTCCTGTATCAGTCCACAGATTCTGTAGTCAACCAGGCTGTTGGGTAGACTCAGATCTGCAGAGATAAAGTCCAGTGTTTCTTGCTAAAGGAGCTGGACTGTTTCATGAGCATAGTGACATCAGAACCCATCATTTCTGCTGCAGCTATTTAAAACCAAATAAAGTCAGTAAAAGTGAAGGTACAAGGAAAATTGTAGATGCATATCATTTTAAAAGTGTGCTGATGCTGTTTACCAAAAAATATCAAAATTGGTTCATTCTTGTAAAAAAGCATTCCAAATTTGGCACGTTTTTTTGAGACACAGTGTACATCTGTTGAAACATGGATCTACAAATCAAGATAGCATTTACACACTGTATGTCTTCAATACTGCAGTAATCAAAATTAAGTGTAAGCAGTTCATCAGCAGACGTACCATGTCCTAGTTCAGTTTGGGCATATGTGCCAATTATCTCAAAATTTGCAGCTCTTGAGAGCCACTTTTCTTTCTGCTCAGGAGTAGCCAGACTCTCAAGTGTTGGAACAAACATATTAGTATGTAATGCCATTGGAGAAGCTTCATTTGGAAAAACCATACTGCAATTCCAAAACAAAACACAAAACAGTTGCAATGCACTTATAAAATACCCACTGCTTATACATATCACCAGCCGAGCAGTTCAATCCATGAGGTATGAGATGGCACTATACTGCAACATAATCTCTAATCTCTGCCGATGGTAGTTGAAGGTTATGTAATTGTTTGATGTTGTGTGTTTGTTTGTTTGTCTGTTTGTGTCTGTCACCAGGATTACTGCAAAAGTAATCCGCCGATTTGAGTGAAATTTGGTGTCATGATTGGGCCTACCAATTGGAAGATTGATTAATGGACTCGGATACGGATTCCAGAACACTTTTCCACTTCCCTCAATATTGCAGAACATGATTTGAATCAAGAATTACTTTTGCTTTTCCGGGGTCAGGTGCACTTGGCACTGGCGAAGGTATGCTGTCTCTGAGCAAATCTTGTTCTTAATAAAATGCAGTAAACATGCTACAGATTCTGTCAAATGTCATTCAACTGAGTTTGCTGGAACACTATCAAACTCTGTGTCATCACTAGAATGTTCTCATCTAAATTACGTGCTCTGGTTGGGCATCAGTAAAACAAGCAGCCTATCAGCTGAGAAACTTCCACTGTGTTAATTAGATAATTAGCAGTCCCATATTCAGGGGGACAGTGCAACCACCCCCTTTGGTCTGATCGTGAATTTTTTGGATATTTTTTTTCAGTATTTCTGTAAGCTTCATTACGCAATTGAACCGCAAAATGTGTATAAGTTTGTGTGCAATATGCATGTTTCTTGTCTTGCCTGTGATTTGCAGATTTACAACCACGCTTTCACTTGCCGTAATGGGACTGTTATTGTCTTCAAACACTCACAGTAGGTCACCTTGTGTGCACAGGAAATGGCTTTTGGACTGTGTTGTTGCACGTATAAGAGAACCAAAAAAACTGTATAAAAATGTACCCAAACTTATCACTTTGGGGGAATAAAATGATTTTTTTTCTCCCCCAATCCCCTACAGCGCCTCATCCCTTACTGAAATCCTACATATGCCACTGATAATTAGCATAAATAGCCTAATTAGCATGATTTATGCAAATATTCAAAATCAGTATTCAATATTCATTATCAATATTCAAAATCCGCACCGTGACTTTGTATCCCCTTACCCTCACATCGTTCATACCAAGCTTTATCAAAATCCGAAAAGAAATGAGACAAAAGAAACAATTTAAAGTTAATCAGCCTAATTACTAGAAATATACTTCGTAGTCCATTTCTGTCATATCATTCATGCCAGGTTTCATCAAAATCAGACTCAAACTGACAGAGAAAAAACAATTTACGGTAAGCAAAAAGTTGACTGACAGACAGACGACAGCTCACCCAGTAAATCCATCAGCCTCTGCTTACCTCTGATCACAGTAAACCAAAAAATCCCACCATAAGCAATCTCCACAGCTTATCTTGGAGACTTTTGGAACTCGGCTTAACCCAGAGTTTTTTTTTACAGAAAATACACCAGCTAAACAAAAATGACGAGAAATTCAAATGCATTAACTACAGAGAAAATTCAGAACCCATTAATTACTAAATGGAATGTCAGTGGTTTCAAATATTAACGAAACAAATGGTTGCAAAATTCAATGCGTGCTGTCATAATCTTACCATTTCTTGAGCAGTCATGTCAGCTGTACCTGTCACTTAATGCTGCACCCATGTTCTTCTTCATATAACCAAAAATACTTATCACTGCATTAAAAAATAGTGTACAGTTCCACATGGTTAATTAAATAAATCCAAGAAACAAATCTTTACTGACTGCCCAAAGTAATATGCATCAATTCTTCCATCCAAGGTTTTGTCTCGAACACAACGAACAAAATGACTGGCTTTACGGACTCCCTCGGAATATCGTTCTGGTCTTGACAGATAATGATAGTCTGGACCTTTATGAAGTTCACTGTCTTGTATCGCCTTCAATTCTGTAGACATTTTTGTACAAATGAATAGATAACAAATCCCAACAGAAATCAGAAAGTTATCAGTTAATCAGTATTCTCGTAAAATTTTGTATACAATATGCACTCGTGTATAATATGCCAGGCAACCTTTCATTGCTGTTAACGGGTAACATAAAAATTCACTTGTACAATACACACCGGCTTCTGCTAAAATCTTTCAATGATGGGCAATTGGCTTGCATCGCTTCTACCAGCATACTCGTCTCCTCATCCCAGTGTTAGCGTCATTTATGTGGGTGGTCTAGGTAAGCTGGTTAATGTGGCATCATTCTGGATATTATGCAAAGTGTTACTCATCGCCGTGGGTGAGCAGTGTAGCAGCTGCCGGCCGGGGAACAAAACCTTACTGTGGGCAGTCTCTGGGTGCGATGAGAATAGCTTTGATGTAGGCCAAGAGGGTGATGTGGATTGTGGATATCTAGAATTGTGAGTGTATGGGCTGTCTGCTTCATGGCCGGTGACAGCAACATTGTAACTTAATCGCAGTCTAACAGACACTCAGCTGCTGTTTGAAACTGTTGCATCGCTACACTAGCACTGACATGGTGGCTGGCACTATGATAACATTACTGTCAAGAGTGTGTGCCGGATTCCCATTTATAAATATAGGTTTTACATCATGGGCACAATCACTTGTCAATCACGCCTCCCGAAGGTTTGCCCAGGGCACCCTAACAACATGTAGGCCTAACTGCCGTGCCCTGTTCATGCGCTCCAGGTCGGTAATCCTAAAGAACGCAGACAATGCGGACACTGCTAATCATGGCTGTGATGCAGATGCGGACGCCGGTAATTTATAATATTACATGTATATAGGCCCATGTATTGCATTTTTTAGGGTTAGGGTTAGTAGGGTTAGGATTAGTAAGTTTAGTTATAGGTCTGCCGATACCGATTCGAAGCAAAAAATATGGACAGCGTTGCGTGGAGCAAGTCCACGTGCAATTGCTAAAATCCTGTCACTAACGGCAGATGAGCGGCAAGTATCGCTGCTTGCTTTGATCAATGTACCTGTCCCTTCTCCCAACCGTGTCAACACGCAGACGGCACGGGCAAGCCGATGGCACGAGTCTACTGTGTGGGCAGTCACACTGACGTCAAGGCAACTGAAGCGGGCAGTTTCAAATTTCACAAGTGTCCACAAGAGATATGTGGACGGTAGATGCATCCATTTGCGGACACAGATCCGCAAGAAATCTTGAGATCAGCATACCGTACTGATGCAGTTCACGAAATTCGCAGATGTGGACAGACGCGAATCCTCATTTTAAAAAAGCACAATTTTGGACATGTCTTAACTATGTGCGAAACCTCGTTATCTCACTGCACGATATAGCACTAAACCACGCTGATAGAACCATAGAGATAGTAATAAAATTCCTAGAGAGCAGACGGACCATCTTTAGTGCACACACGAATGTCATCAAAATTACTATCCAAAAAATGGCGGACACTTAAAAAGACGAGCTGCTATTGGGCGGAGGAAAATGCCACTTAACAGCTTCGTCGCAGTATCATGCACACAGAAAAAAGCTCCTGCTGGTGTTTAAATGCGCTAATTTTTGGCAACATTTGGACTGCATGCGTGAAAGAATATTTAATTGCTGCAATGTATTAATGTCAAGTTAAAGGTGAAGTTCGTGATTGAATAACAAACGGTTATCTCTGAGGTACTACTTATCTATGGACGCCATTTTTTGGGATGATTCCGGTGGTAACACTTTTTGTCAAAGGTGCGGGGGCTGTGGACACAACAGATAACTAACAACGTGACCACACAGCCATGACTCAGTATGCTTAAATTGTATGGATTGCTGAACGGATATAAATCATTGCGTACGCAGATTGAATATAGCAACTGCCTGTGGATGCGGATAAAATCTGCGGACTGACGCTTACGCAATATTTGAGCATCCGTACTGCTCTGGTGTCCACCTCTACTGCGATGCATTGCACTATATTTCCATGATGCATGGTCAAAGAGATGTACGGATTCCAGAATTTTTCCCCCTGCATCCCGTCCAGCATCTTGCATATGCGATCATGTCCCCATCGCCAAGAATTTTAAATTTACATGATTTCCCCAAAAAAACTTCGTTCCATCCACGCACGAGTCTGTGTCAGTGCTTCTCTCTGATGGTTACGTTGCAATCCACTGACTGAGCCTGTCTGAAGTGACTACGACAGCGATACACTGTGTACGGTTTCAGATTTCATGGCAGCTTACGGGGAAGGCAAATTGCTGACAAGACAGACAACATACAGACCCTCGGTGGCACGTGGTCTCTGAGGATACTACTCGCATTATCAGATGCTGACTACTGCATGATACTGCGAGTATTTGGCGAATGACAATACCCAGTAATCATGCTGATTGGATCGCCCAACCCTAGTCCAGACACTTAACTTGCATCACACTGATCAACAGTACTGGTCCGGCAGAGCGGCAGTATAAAGGCTGGTTTCCAACCTGTCATACTCGGCGCACGATGCAGGGTTTGAGACACAGTTATAAGAAGAACGAAATGAGCAACTCATGCACACGAAAAATGCTGAAAAACGCAACGCAAGGATAAGTATAAGGACAGAACTGATTCCATCCTTGCATGTGTTGCATTTTTCGGCATTTTTCATGTGCGTGCATTGCGTACGACAAGTTGGCAACCAGTCTTAAACTTCGGTATCATTATCAATATCGGCCGATTCGACCACGCTAACATCGGCATTATACCCGAATCGGTCGTTCTCTAATTAGTACACAAGATTTCTGCAGCTGGAGACAATTTTATATTGATTTATAACGAAAAGGTATCGACATAAGTTTCATATGTTTTTGCCACTCATTCGGTAGACTTGCCGTGTCATGTTTTAGCGAGACCCCACAACGGCGCCGTTGAGTGCCGTTGCGTGTTTTCTACGGACCTGGTTACGCTGAACTCCCATGTCAGTTCAACTCACCCAGTTCTCGGCGCTTGTTCGTGATCCATTCACCTCCATCTAAGATTTTCGTAAGTATCTCTGTATCAAACGTCCGTCTCTGCCTCTCTTTTGCCAAATCAGGGTTAACATTACTTGTGGAGAACCGTGCCGCCATTGCAACTCTCGTCGTAGTGTAGGCTACTTTTAGTGGTGCTCAGTCAATCGGCGACATGTGAACTTTGTACTCTCGAGACCTGCGTGATATACAGTTTACGTAATGGCCATTATGAAGCACTTTGCAATATGTGTCGTCAAATAGTAACAAGAACAAAAAACGTCAACCACCACAAAAATTAATTATTAATAAACTCGAAATCATCGAGCTCGAAACTACAAAATGTAAACAAATAAATCACGAATCACACGATGAGTTCCAATAAGTAAGTAAGCAAAAATTTCATCGGCAATCAGCAAAGTAGAGAAACGGTTGTAACTTGTAGCCACACACACACAGATGATTTATTAGCAAACCATATAAAACATAAAGTAGAAAAGTATGAGAAGGAATGCTAAGGGGGAGTGAGGTCTCAAAGGACTCTTACCACTCCCCTGTTAAAAAAATAAAAACAATTAAAAATTTACAAACTGAGTCAGATCGACAGTGGACAATCTACGTTTAAAAGTG
>Ga0209428_1000274_pt1 | contig 10770 bp, 8 predicted proteins | sample OlaalgELextract1_2_FD_187377 | JGI IMG/M metagenome (GOLD analysis project Ga0209428, IMG submission 187377) | Olavius algarvensis symbiont microbial communities from Tuscany, Italy - Type G ELBA extract 1 (SPAdes) (version 2) | ecosystem: Host-associated > Annelida > Digestive system >...
CCGTCCGGCCCATAACTCGAGAACGAATAGTCGTAGAATAATCAAAATTGGTAGTAAGGTTGCCCACGACATGAGCAATATTGCAGCTATGTTATTGCACCCAGGCGGGGGCATACCGTGATGGCCAAACCCGGCGGCCACACCTCTTGTTAAAGTTGGCAATAGTTTGTAGTGAATGTCTACTTGCCGTGTGTGGGGACTACCTATCGGCAGTTAATCTGCGACGGCGTTTTGGGTGAAATTGACGCTTGGCTGCTAAGTAACTGTGATTGTAGTGTTGTTATGGCTGGCGATTTCAATGCAAATTTAGACTCTACTGATAGTGTTGTTGATAACATTTGTGCGTTCACTAAAAGTCATAACTTACTGCGGTGTGATGACTTGTTCCCCTCTGAGAAGCATCCTATCTATGTTAACGAACCTTTAAACAGGGAAAGCTATATTGACTACATATTTGTTTCACGTGAATGTCAAGTGAATAAATTCTCTGTCAGTGATCCTGATATAAACTTTTCAGATCACCTTCCACTCCTAACCACTGTTAGTTATATTGCCTCCCCAGCCGTTGACAAGACTAAAGCCAAACAGAGCAATGGTATAACCACTCAGATGCAGTTGAGATGGGACTGGGCTGACATTGGTTCATTTTATAATTATTCAGGCGATCACTTGTTAAGCTCGATGATATACTTTCTCGTTACAGATGTGGTGAAGCTGATGGTGTTTGCGATAATATGGATAATTTGTATCAAGATATCGTTAACATTCTGGTAGCCGGTGCCAATCTTTTTGTCCCTGTACGTCACAAACGTTTCTTCAAATTTTGGTGGGATGAGGAATTAGACATTTTAAAAGAAGCCGCTGTCGATTCTCATAGACTATGGAAGGCCTCAGGCAAACCGCGATATGGTCCCATTTTTCATAGAATACAACAGGCTCGGTTGCAGTATCGAAAACGGATCAGAGAGGGTAAGAGATTTAATGACGAAATGTATACCAACGAACTGCACGATGCGTTGCTGAGAAAAGACGGCCCCGGCTTTTCGAAATGTTGGCGTTATGTCAACAAGAGTGTAGAGGTCGACGGTTGCGTGGATCCCGACATCATTGCGGATAAATTTGCAACATACTTTACCACACATGTTACTCATGCAGTTCTGCCAACCAGACAGATATATTAAAGGATGAATTCACGAAATTGCGAGATCATTCCTCCGGGTTTCCCTCTTCGGATATCTCATTTGACACTAAGTTAGTAAGCAAAATAATACTGGAACTTAAACGTGGCAAGGCAGATGATATAGAAGGTTTATTCAATGAGCATTTCATATTATAGTCATCTTATCTTGCCGGTTATTCTGTCAAGGTTCTTTAATCTAATCTTGTGTATTCTCGCTATATTCCAGATGGTTTTAAACGGAGTTACATTGTACCAATCCCAAAACCGAGTGATGTTCTTACTAAGGCAATGACACGCAATGATTTTAGAGGCATCGTTAGCAGTCCCATAATATCTAAAGTTTTTGAGTATTGCCTCCTTCATAGTTTTCAGTCTCTCCTAGCTACCAACGATAATCAATTTGGATTTAAGAAAGGTGTTAGTTGTAGTCATGCCATTCACTCTGTCCGTAAATTTACTGACCGTCATATTGTGGCTGGCTCCACCGTTTTATGTGCTTCGACTTATCGAAAGCGTTCGACAAAGTTAATCACCATGCGATGTTCATTAAACTTATGAAAAGACATATACGTGTCCATTTATTGGAACTGTTAGAAAATTTATTCTCCGGTTGTTACAGTTATGTTAAATGGTATAATGTGTGGTCGTCAGCTTTCGATATTAACTTTGGTGTCCGGCAAGGCTCTGTACTCTCACCATTTCTGTTTGCCTTATATTTTATGACCTAAGTAAATTGGGTTCTTCATTTAAAGATTGTTGTATGATATTATATGCTGATGACATTTTGATACTGTCAGTCTGTTAGTCAACTTGAACATCTTTTGCATGCATGTGAGAGCGAGCTTGCACGGTTGGACATGGCTATTAATTTCAGCAAATCTTGCTGTATTCGTGTTGGTTCTCGATGCGATAAATCTTGTGCGAATATTAGCAGTAAAACGGGGAGTAACATTCCGTGGATAACTGAAATGCGTTATTTAGGGGTCTACTTTGTGCAATCTAGGTATTTGAAATGTTCGTTAACTGTCGCCAAGCGAGGTTTCTATCGGGCAGCTAACAGTATCTTGGACGCTGCGCCTCGATCTGAGGAAGTTATCCTGAAGCTTATTTCAAGTAAATGCATACCGATTTTACTTTATGGTCTGGAGGTCCTACCATGCAAAAATATCAGTTAAATTCATTGGATTTTGTTATCAATAGATTTTTTATGAAGTTATTTAAAACCAGCAACATTCGTATCGTCCGATTATGCAAAGAACTGTTCAATTTTGAACTGCCAAGTGTTCAGCTTGCTCGTCGTCGAAAACTGTTTTTAGATAAGTTTTGCGTTTGCATGTAAATGCTTATTAGTTAAGTTTTTTTTTTGTTATTTTTCTTTGCTTCTTATCATTTACGATGTTATTGGTGAATAAAGATTTGGAAATATCTGAAGACACTGCATTATTGCTTTCACTGGCATCTTCTTTACGCCGCTGATAGCAAAGAAATTTAATGAAATAGACAGTTATTTTCAGATGAGAATCACACAGCTAATTCTGAAACTGTCATTTAAATTGTTTTTCTAGGAGCTGTGGTATCCGAACATTTGTCTCTGGACATATCCCCCCCGCGACATGTTCCCCCGAGCATTCCCCCACCCGGACAATTCCCCTCCCTTTTTTCATGGTGTACGACATTTTCCCCACCATCACCACCATGCGCCGATCTATATAAAGCGATCTACCGTTAACGTGTACAAAATTGATAGCGGTTAGGGTCAGGAATATGGGTTAGTGTCAATTTTCAGATAATTCGCCGTCCCGTGGGTCGGTTATGGTTAGGGTTAGAGTCAGGACCGCACGTCGTGGGTCAGTTATGGTCAGGAATGCGGGTTAGTGCCAGTTTTCAGTTGTGGTAGATCGCTTTATGTAGATTGGCGCATGGTGGTGGTGGTAGGGGGAAATGTCCTACACCATGTAAAAAGGAGGAAGAATTGTCCGGGTGGGGGAATGTGTGGGGGGGTCCAGGTGTGAGTATAGTTTCTTAACGGCACATCAGCACAAAAAGGCTATTTAGTGCCAGGGGACATGTCCTACACTCATATATAAGCCATCTGTGATTACTCTGAATTGTGGAAGCGTTTCTGCGCCTGTGCTTCCGTTATTCAATTAGGCTACACAAAGCATAACCCCGTGTAACAGCGTGTAACATTCAAGCGCGATCTACTTGACTCGAATGTTCCGGCGCCATCGTCTCCGTCGCACTGTCTGTCTCCAGTCGGCAAGACGGTCAATATCAATAAACGGAGAATGGAATGCAGTCGCCGACGCAGACAGAAAAAGCAATTATGTTTGTCAGATGAGGCCAGCGAGCGAGCGACATTTTACGGAGCCGCGTCACGTCGAGTACGTCGTGGGGCGAAGCCGTGACAGTTTGAGTGACAGCATCCGGACACAGCGCAGAATTAGGCGGCGTGATGCGTACGTCGGTGTGAATAGATAACCATGTGCAGCCGGGCTACGGTTGTGCGATATGGGATGAGCGTTTTCTGATAGATTTAAGTCGCCACTGTGTCTGATGTCGACGTCTGGCCTATGGTCCGTCAGCTGTCATTGTGGATGCGGCATTAACCCTTTACAAAGGCAATTATAGTGCCACGTCGAATAATATGCAGTTGGTACACTGGCAGTTGATGGGTGGACTGTTACATTTGGTACAGGGAGGAGGGGACTGGGCGGGACCGCAGACTGCCCAGGCCTGTCCTCGCTGTACAAAATGTAACAACCGACCCATCAACGATCAGTGTACCAATCACAGTATTGCTGTACAGTGATCCATTGCTCTGCTGTTTCAGTGTTCCCATTGAAGGGTTAAGCTGATGAGCGAAGTGAAGCTGCTGCATGCGGCTGCTGCACTCTGAGTGTCAATGTATTAAAGCTTGGTCGTCACTGAGTTTTTAAGCGCCTCACTTTACTTTAGTAAAAGAGGCGCTTATTGAGATAGGCTGTGTCGTGACGTCGTTGGTCGTTGGTTGTCACGCGCGTGCACTGTGGCCAAACGGTGCATCCTAGGCCTATTGTTACTATAGAACACTAATAGGAAACCCTACCCCAGAAATTCAATGGCACAACTTTCGACCCCCTGGGGTGACCCCTAACCGGGGAATGGGCCGCCCGTGAGGCGCTTTTTGTCAAATTACTTTGACCTCTTGTTCACTCATATCGTCAACATTTTCGATTTCAAGTTAAGTTTAAGTTCAATTGTCATCTCTGCGTAAGTAAGTAAAGTAGCGCAAGTAATGCTTAGTTGCACATGCAAACTAAATAGTCGTCACTGGTACTGACAACAGAGGTAACAACAGCTTAGCTATCGCAAACAGATCGCGCGTAAGCTGCGCACACAATGAGGGCAGCTATAATAACCCCGTGACCTTGAAATCTAGGTTACGGGTCACTCAAGGTCACTGGAAACGGAACCATTGGATAGATCATACTTACTATTAGTCGAGTTAGTTGACGTTGACTATTATCGTGACCTTGAAATGTGGGTTAGAAGTCACTCAAGATCATTGAAAATGGTACCATTCGAAAGCGTGGGTACGGGTTTCCTATTCATATTCTATAGTAACTATGGCGCTATGTTGTATAGTTTGCGAGATATACTGATCGACTTATTGGTCGAAAATCGCAAATTGTGGAATGCAGTGATTGGTTAATCTGAACTCGGGACTGAGACTAAAGTTGAGCCGTTTGGTCTCAGACTTTGGTCTCAGCGAAAAACTGATCCAAAAAGTGAAATGACCAATTGAACCGGTTTAATTTAGATTGGCGGAAACTTAGTGGAGATAGTTTTTACATAGATTATAGATATAGCAGTAAAAAGTACAATTAGCTCTGCTGTCGCAAAGAAGCCGCGCGATGCTTCGTGTCTGTCAGAAGTTAACTTCAATAGAACAAAACGTCGAACAGAGTCTTTTTATTGTTAGTTACGTAGGCTGCAGATTTATCACTGCGTGCAATTAAATGCTGTTCTGTTGTCTTTGGCGTAACTCTGAAACTTCTTGTCATAAACATTTCGCCGTCCTTTCCCGCCATCAACAAACACCGCCGCTTACTACCAGCGAAGTGTCATAACTTGCGGGACGGTGGTCCGACGGCGTCGTATTGACAACACTTGGCCGGTAGCAGCGTTAACAGCACGCCGTGAAGCCAGATATTGGCTCAGAATCTCGATTTCTGCCTACCCCACCTGCATTCGACGCCCTCATTAAAGGGGTTCCCATCGGAGTATTGCCATGACGTTGGGTATGGAAAAACTAGAATAGTGTAGCTACCCGAGGGTGAAAAAATTTCGAAGATATCTTTATTCTTTTTGACAGAATGTACGAACGTGACAGACGGACAGACGGACACCGCATGACGACATAGGCCGCGCTTGCATAGCATCGCGTGGTAAAAAGACTGCGCTCGACGTTTTGTATACTATTGAAACTAACCACTGACAGACACTGAGCATCGCGCGGCCTCTCTGCAATATCAGAGTTACTTGTACTTTCAAGTTTCAATAGCCTATTAACTATAACGACCAGAAGCTCAGCTGTCGCACAGAGGCCGCGTGATGCTTCGTGACATTGAATATCTTGGTAAGAGTTATTTGACGTTGAATAATTGTGAGCTTGAAATCTGGGTTAGAGGCCACTCAAGGTCATTGAAACTGGTATCATTCGAAAGCTTGGGTGCGGTTTCCTATTCGCCTTCCGTAGTAACTATGGCTCTATCTTGCATCATTTACGAGATAAAGCGAAATATTGGTCAAAAATCGTGATTTTTTCATGCACCTTGCATTTGATGCCACAGTTAGGGGGAGGGGTCCCCGTAGAGTATTGTCATCCCGTTTGGTATGGAAAAAACTAGAATGGTTTGGCTACCCGATGGTGAAAAAAGTCTGAGGATATGAGTACTCATTTCGACACAATGCACGAACGTGACAGACAGACGGACAGACAAACACACACAGACGGATCATGGATGGACACCGCTTGATGGCATAGGCCGCGCTTGCATAGCATCGCGCGACAAAAACTGAAACTATATGATTGTAGAAAATCCAGAAATCGGGAAAGTGGTCGAAATTTAAGTGCGATTGATCCGATGTGTAAAATAAACGGTATTTGAGAAACATCGCCCACAAAGTAACTTCTCGTGCGGTATTATATACAAGAAACTTAATTATCGCCAACAGCTGGTCGTATTTAGCATCACGTAACAGTCCTTCCGGTCGAATGCGACGGTAGAAATAATTGCTCACATATCACGTTCAATCGTTGTAATCGACTTCGTACTGTGTTCAGAAAAAACACCCACTTTTGTTTTCTTGCATAACTCTCAGAAGTATCAACCGATTTACGTGAAATCTCAGACAATATAACTGATGGAATGACGCATGTAAGAGTCTGAAAATAGTTTGTATGTTGATTGAATATTCTTTGTTAGCAGCGATAAAATTAGGACGTTAGTAAAACTGCCGTTACAGCAATAAGATTTACCATTGAAGGTCAATATTTAATTAAATGCTCGTCAATAAATAAAAAGAATGAAGCAAATCGCTTTCTTAAGTGTTTCCTGGCAGATGATAAAGTTTTAATTGGTTAAAACATTTACGGAGAAAATGACAGCAGTGGCAGCGTTGACTCGTGTTCGGGTTGTGGTCGACCACACAATGCCCACCCCCACTGCAAAGATCAACAAAGTTAAGGATCTCGCACTGATATTTTGATCAGTGTCTTTAGCCCATCAAGACTTTATCTTATGTTAAAAATATCTTGAGCAAGCATTTTTCTACATAATTTTTCACTCACGTCCATTTAATGAGATGTTTATCGTCAATTGAAATCTCATTGTTGTAACGGCACTTCTACTGACGTCCTGTTTACATTGCTGCAAACAAAGAATATTAATCAAGAATAGAAGGTATTTTTATGCTGTTAGAAACAGCATTTCATTAGCTATTTTGTCTGGAATTTTCATCTACATTGATTACTTGTTCTAAGAGTTATGCAAGAAAACAAAAGTGGGTGTTTTTTTCTGAACACGGTGTATATCCTGCATTTTTGAGATACAGACAATGCAACCGTTTACAGTATCTGAAATGACCTTCAAAGGTCACTAGTCTCAAGGTCGTTGGCGGTGACACAATTCAATATTCCAGATATCACTTTTTAGTGGTATATAGTAACCGTGTGTCTGTCTTGTATCGTTTCAGAGATATTCATCGTTGAATAATGGCGTGATGCCCTTGAAATATGGGTTAACGATCATACAAGGTCATTGAAATGACACCATTCGATATATCATGTACGACTTTCTATTAGTCTGCTTTGTTAGTATAGCTCTATCTTGTACCATTTTTGAGATATTAGACGTTGAAAATATCGTGATCTTGAAATCTAGTTGAAGGGTCATTCATCCTGCGAATTTGTACGCGATCTGTACATCGCTGAAATCTTTTTGCCGCTGATGCTATAATGTAAGATGGTGCGTTATGGTCGTTCAAGCTCATTCAAGGTCATCATCATCATCATCATCATCATCATCATTTGAAAGTTTGTTAGTGCCCCTATTACAGTCAAGAACATAGGTGCATGACAATGTACGTGTGGGAAGAAGGGCTACGCGAAACTACGTGAGAACAAGAGTGTTTTAAGTTCTCGCTTGAAAACAGAGAGAGACGACAGTTGTCTGGTGTGCTGTGGAAGTTGATCAAAATTGGTACCAATCGAAACCCATTGTGTGACTTCCTGTAGGTCTTCCACTGTAACTGTGTCTATCTTCTATTGTTTCCGAGATACAACAGCGAAGACGGGCCTGCCTGGGCGGGCTGCGGCCCTGCCAAGTCCCCTCATCGCTGTACCAAATGTAACAACCTACCCATCGACGGCCAGTGACTGTACCAATTTCATATTATTCGATGTGGCACTATTATTACATGCGAGCATTAAAGGGTTAAAGAAAGTTAAAGTAACAACTGAATGAGCAACTAAACAAAAATCTTGTTATGAACGAATTTTATCTTCGCACGCGGACTCCAGCTATCTGCAAAGTAATTGGTCGATAATTCTTGCTGGTAGCTCATCTTTAAACATTACTGACGCCGTGAGAGTTCAGTTCAGTTTCACAGCTCGACGTACTGTTGGATACCGTGACACTCTTTTTCAATCCGTTCCGCAGACCTGCCTAATTCATCACTGTCTGCTGGATGCGTGATCGAGAGCGGTCTTCAAGTCTGTCCATTTACGTTTATTTACTAAACGGCAAGGGTTAAACCATCGAGTGCAGTGACAGTACCACCCACAGACTTCATGCCAGAGACCGGGAAGCCCCTTGGGAAATCTGGCTGCAGAAACTGTAACCTTTGGTCTTTTAACATCCATTAAGTCACTCTAGACACTCACGACTCGAGCAAGGTATCATCACGTCGTTTAGAGAATTAGCGTTTTAGGCGCAAAACAGTCTAGAGTCCTATACACAACGCAAGCATATACATGTAGGCCTGAAGTAAGAGATTCGGCTATCGCCGACAAAGCGCGCGAAATTACTTAGACTTATAACGTGCACAATGTCGGAGTATAATGACCGAATCGGAAGCGCAAGTACGTGCATTACGTGCATTTAATGGTACAAAGCGCATTACGCACGTGCGGAATTACACTGTGTGCCCGAAAAAAAAGCGGCCCCTAATAGAGTACAGTAACACTCATAATACTGAAGAGAAATCATTGAAAATTACAGAAACACACTGACATCCATTTGAACATTGTGTGCAAGTGAGTTCAGTTTCAGGATCGTGATATTCTTTATTTGCTTTCAGCGACACACCAAAAATGCAATGTTCCAAAACGAAACTGTCAGTGTTAAATCCAATGAATAGTCTGCAAAGCAATTACGGTTACAAATGGTGTTCAAAATGTCCACCGTCAGTGTTTACACTCTCTCGCAGTCGAGTACGCTACAGATAACCATGCTGTTTTGAATTTTGATAAAGTGAAAAGTGCGTCAATGTTGACGTCAGAGTGAGCAATATTGACGTCAGTAAGTAAACAATATTGGAAACTGCAATTATTTTCAAGTACCAATTTATAATTGCTAATATTTCAATGACGGTAAGACGGATTATCTCGAAAATTCGTTGTTTTATCGAAAGTAGATGCTTTTTATGCTGTTAAATGATAATTAAATAAAGTTCTGTATTTTTGAAGAAATTTAGACATATTTAGGGGGCCACTTTTTTAAGAGCACAGGGTTAAATTACTTGCGTATATTTAGGCCCTACTTAAGCAGAAAATGGTCACATTGCAGTGTTGTGTTCCACGCCCACGTCCAGTGGTATGATATTTTAGGGATGTTGAGGGTCGTCAACTGTCGGAACAGTCGCAGGACCGTATGCGATTTTCTACTAATGAACATTATAGTGAGGTTGATCGTATTTTGCACCGTTTCCGACATAGCCTAATTGAGAATATTTATTCACCATAAAATGATAGCAATGAGCTGGCAACGGTTCGATTGTACTGTGCGAAAATCGCTGATTACCTGTCCGAATTTATGCACGATCGCTGAAATCTACAGATATTGGCTATCTCTGCCGCTTTAGAAGTAGCCTACGGGTCTACCTTCATCTTTCATAACAGCAGGCTCTTGAAAACGCGATGTGTAGTGTAATAGACTGCTGTGCGTTGTAGGCCAGTACTCGCGGCTGGCCTGCGAGTTCTACTTTGTTCGCAGTCTCGGTTACTACGTCATACACATCTACGTTCCGTCGTGTCTCATCGTCGTTTTGTCGTGGATCTCGTTCTGGCTGCACCGCGACGCGTCGCCGGCGCGCGTCTCGCTCGGCATCACGACCGTGCTCACGATGACGACGATCCTGTCGAGCTCCAACGCTTCGCTGCCCAAGATCTCCTACCTCAAGAGCATCGACATCTTCCTCGTAACCTGCTTCATCATGGTCTTCGCGTCGCTGCTCGAGTACGCGTGCGTCAGCTTCCTCGGCCTCGTCAAGCCGACGTCGACGATCAAGCCGGGTCGCCAGCAGCAGCCGTATCAGCCTCACAACTACAGGGCACGCGCAGTCCGACAGTCGCGTGACTACCTGCTCGACATGCCGTCCGACCCAGCCCAGCGTGGCGTCTTTATTACCGGTGAAACAACGACAACGGACAACGACTCTGTGCCGCCGGTGACATCCTCAATCTACGACACTGTGTCCCAAAAAGTAGTACACCAAACTCATGGCGATAACTTTGTCAATTCTTAACGGATTTTCAAAATTCGTTCACTGCTGGAAAGAGAAGTAAATTTCCAACAAAATTGATACAAGTGCGTCAGCAAGACGCATATCTCACCATACGCCCAGCTTATCCCCGGGGGTGTTGTCCACGGGCCGCTAAAGGGGACAAAACATATCTGCAACCAGTATTTCTACACAGTTAATTTTTGGCGTTGATCTGCTCACGTTTCGCCCAGATATCGCTTACAAATGACCGAATTGGGAAAAAAAACAAAATTGTACCAGTTATGTTTTGGCCCACCGTGTATAAGTCTCAGGAAAGATAC
>Ga0209428_1000276_pt1 | contig 10755 bp, 5 predicted proteins | sample OlaalgELextract1_2_FD_187377 | JGI IMG/M metagenome (GOLD analysis project Ga0209428, IMG submission 187377) | Olavius algarvensis symbiont microbial communities from Tuscany, Italy - Type G ELBA extract 1 (SPAdes) (version 2) | ecosystem: Host-associated > Annelida > Digestive system >...
TGGGCGGGTAAACTATCTCGGTATTTAACCGGTATTTGATGCGCTATATAAATCGACTTTTTACTTACTTACTTACTTACTTACTTACTTAACCAGCCACCCAGCCTGGCCATCCCTCTGTGGTAGGCGCAATGAGTACCAGCTTAGGCTGGGAAGGTAACCGTAGGTCTGGCGTCGCGCTGGCCATGCGTCACAGACAATAGTGGTTTATCCACCTACGGGCTCAACGGCCTATGAAAGGGAGGTGAGCACCCCGCCTACGCTCCTTTGGAGTATGGCCCTCCTTTACCTTTACCTTTACATCACTCGAATGATCTTCAAAGGTCATTCCAGCTTTTCTAGGTTCAGTATCTTTACAACAGAAAGTTAGCATACAATCTTTTGACCTCGAATGTTTGTTTAAGGTGCTTCTAGGTCATTTCACACCAACTTAGACAAAGAAAAATATTTAGTAAGAAGACAGGGTGGTCCAAAAGCGACGCCACTGTTTTGATTGCCGACATCTTAAAATACTAGAAATGAATTAGCATGATTTTAATTTCTATTGACTGATGATCAGTAAAATTGGCCTCGTTGCTGATTATTAGGTATACGTCGAGTTTAGTAGAGCGTGGAGTACGGCGTTCAGTCCAGTTGTTAGCAGGTGTGCATGTATGTCTGTCTGTCTGTCCGTCTGTTCGACTTCACAGACAAAACGGCCAAATATGTTTCGACCATAGTTGGTAAGCAGGCTATTAGTATTTGACGACCCATCTCCATTCATTTTCAGGTCAAAGGTTAGGGTTGGGTTAGCGTGGTCGGCGTGGGCAAGCATCTCTGTAGAGCGCCCTCTAGTTATTTACTATTTTTGGATCAGTGCCAAAGTCGTACAAATCAATCGAGAAACAAAGTGACTTCACATTTTGAACCACCGTGTATAAAGATGATGTACGCATAATTAGATAAGTGCTGTAGTACAGGCATATCTATCGCCTATTGGTTTATCTCGCATGTAACTCATTTTCTATTGGCTAGCATTAACTCCGCCTATCGCTATTGTGTCACTTGCAGATAGCTATTATTCCAGTACTCAGTTATCATTCTGCTTTGGTACTGACTACATTGTGGATTATTATCGTGTCGATTGCGCTAATAAAACGAGCTCGGATTGTTACGAACAGCTGAGTGTTGACTACGTCTTCTTCTGAGTTATATGTTATGAGTTACAACAGTTAAAATCGAGAGTCAACCGGAGCTCGGCTTTTGACAATCCAGGTCTTGGGTAGGCCTTCCATTCCCCGAGGCCTCACCCAAGAGATGGTGGAGAATAACGGCTGCCGAACCGTTCCTTCGTCGCACTGGTCACTATTGCCAGAGTAACGGCACCCAAGAGAATGACGGATGTCGACTCGCTCCTTCGTCGCACCGCCAGCGAAGTCCACACGTAGCCGGCGACCGCCGATCTTTCCGCCTCGCCAAACACCAAAACCTCCAACTCGACGTCATTCCATCTCATCGGTGGCGAAGACTCTGACCGCTATGGCTACTGACGCTCTGTCACCAGCTATTTCTTCGGCGGCTTCAGGTTCGTCATCTTCCTCATCCTCGTCAGCAGCGTCAGTTAGTACCGTCGTGCATGACAGTTCTTTAGCTCCCTCGCCTTTCAAGGGTGATGGTTCTGACGCCCCAATCGACTGGTTACAGTACTTTCAACGTTACGTGGCATTTAAACAATTGCCAGTAACCGCGGCTTTGCCACTGTTCGCGCTGCTTATGCGAGGTCCAGCTAATACATGGTTCACCACATTGTCTGACGAAGTTCGCAATAACTATGAGCAAGTATTGGCAGCTTTCCACACCAAATACGATCCTACTCCTACCAGTTTATGGAAAAGAGCGTCTGATTTTTGGAGCAGAGATCAGAAACCCAAGGAGTCCGTTGAAGTTTATGTGGCAGACATGATTAAGCGTGCAACTGAGTGCCATGCTGCAGACGACATGACTCGGTATGCGATCATCAAGGGCTTACGTCCGGAGATCCGCGCGTACGTGTTACAACAGGCGCCGATTTCGACGTCAGCTCTTTTGGAAGCGGCCAAGATCGCTGAGGACACCGTACCACCACCGACAGCATCTATCACCGAAGAAGTCTTGGAGGCCATCCGTCGTCTCGAGACCCGATCAATCGCCTCACTGGACGATCAATACCGACCGCGCTCGCAGTCGCCAGCGCCTCGTCGTTACGGGCCAACACCGGGCACGCGTCGTGTACATTTTCAAGGTCAGACAACATCACAGGTACCATCGTGCGCGACACCTGCGTACTCGCCGCCGTACGGGCGACAGCAGTGGTCTTCGTCGCCATGGCAACCGTCCCCGTACGTCGCGACACCCACCGTTGCCGCTAACGTGACCGGGCGGTCGACACCGTGGGGATACGGCAATCAACGAGGTTCACGCAGTCGTCCCCGCGGTACGCCCATGGGCCGTGGTCAACGCTACTCGACGACATTACAGCGACCCGCACTGGACCGCTCGGGCACATGTGGCAATTGTGGTCGTGAGCACCAGGCTGGTGCCTGTGCGGCTCGAGGACAAACATGTCGCTTGTGTAACAAGCGCAATCACTTTGCGAGGTGCTGTCGTTCGACTACATCGACAACCTCGCATTTTGAATAGCAGTCAGTGCACCAGCACCTGAAGCCAGTCGACCAGTCATCGTCACATTTTACTGATAAGTTTCTTGCACCTACATGTTCTTCGGACAGAATTACTAATAATTTTGTTGATGTACACATGTGTAGACGTCGTGTACGTGCTTTGGTTGATACAGGTGCTTATTACAATTGTCTAAATGTGGATCTTGCAAAACGATTGCACATTAAATATGGTCCTATACCGGATGACATGCCAGTTTCACTAACAAGTGCCAGTGGAGATGATTTACCGATGTATGGTACGACTACCATGAACATCATAATAGGAGGTTATGCTTGCCCCGTTGATTTTGTTATAACAGGCAATTTAACGGTATCATGCATTTTGGGATTGCAGATGTTGCAAGCTCAGCAAGCTGACGTTAGGCTGTCGGATGCCACACTGTCTTTGGCTAATGGTCTTACAGCTGTTCCACTTATAACGCGTTTCAGTAACGCAAATGTTTTGCGCACAGTGCATGCTATTACCGTTGATGCAGGTACTGAATTACGTTTTCCAGTTAAAATAAATGCTACATATAAGTTGCAACCCAGCATAGTCGAACAATTACAGAGTCGTTATAACTCGCGCATTGGAGTTGCTAAGATATATGTTGAGCCGAAAACTCGTACTACCGTGTGTCAAATTGTTAACTTGACAGAATCGCCTATTACTATACCGGCTCGTACAGCTCTCGCAACTATATTTCCGGCTCAGTTATTGCCATCAGCTGATTTTAATGAGCCTGCTGCAAAGACTAACACTGTGCATCACATAACAGAAACACTAGGACAGGTTTCACACGCGCAGAAGTTGCAGACGCTGACAAATAACGGCTTTCAATTTACAGCCCACCATCTGACGACTGATCAATTTTCTCAGTTAGTTGACTTGTTGTACGAGTATCGTCATGTATTTGCTAAGGAATTACATGAGCTTCCAGGGTTAAAAGATTTCGAGTATGACATACAGTTGAAGGAAGGGGCGCAGCCAGCACGTCCGCGCCAATACCGGTACCCACCGGCCCAGCAAAAGATTATTCAAAGTCAATTAGACGAATGGGAACAAGCTGGTATCATAAAAGAAGGCTCTCCGGTTTGGACACATCCAATTGTACTTGTGAAAAAGAAAGCATTAAAACCTGGGGATCCACCCAAATATCGCATTTGTCTTGATTTACGAAAACTGAATGAACATGTTGTTATACATGCTCATCCCATACCCACCTTTCAACGGATTGTGGAGTCTTTTCAAGGTCATTCACCAGTGTATATGTCACTTATGGACGCCCACGCAGGATATTTACAAGTCAATATAAGCCCGAAATCATCTAAGATGCTTGGCATTGAAACGGACTACAAGACATATGAAATGTTGCGTCTACCTTTTGGGCTTTCCGTGTCACCAATGGCCTATCAACGTATTATGAATAAAATCACCGCAGACTACCTTTATCGTTTCTGTGTATCATACATAGACGACTTACTTACTTATTCGCAGTCGTTTCCGGATCATTTGCATCACCTGCGTCTTGTTTTAACACGTCTGTCTGATGCAGGCTTGCGCATGCGCGCCGATAAGTGTATTTGGGCGCAACACAAATTGCCATATTTAGGTTTTATTTTAAGTGGGGATGGCATAGAGCCTGACCCTAAGAAGTTGACCTTAATTTCTGAGGCACAACCTCCACAAAACGCGAGAATGCTCAAAAGCTTTTTAGGTATGACTGGTTTCTATAGACGTTTTATTCGTCGTTACGCGTCTTTAACTGAACCTTTTAGACCGCTTCTTCGTAAAGGCGCAAGGTTTGTCTGGACGGAAGTCCATCAAACAGCGTTTGACCGTCTCAAAATAGCTATGACATCATCACCAATCGTTCTGGCGTACCCGGATTGGGAGAAAGATTTTGTGCTCATAACCGATGCCGCCAAAAATGGTAGCGGCTTTATAATATGCCAGCGCGATGACAGTAAACGTTTACGTGTGATTTCTTATGGAGGCAGACAATGGAATAAACATGAACAGCAGATGAGTGCCAGTGAGATGGAGTTAGCTTCAATACTGTACGCTATTGAGAGTAATAGCCAGTTCTTTTTGTCCAAACGTTTTACGATACTAACCGATCACATTAGTCATTGTTACATACGCAACTTGAAGTTTCAACATGGTAAGTTATACCGATGGTCCTTGCGGTTACAAAATTATGTTTTTGACATTCAACATATTGCTGGCAAAGTAACGCCAGCTGACTATATTTCTCGAGCAGTTAGCTTTCATGATCCGAATGCTAATGACTTAGAGGATGATTCTGGACTGGTTTGTGCAGCCGTGATCAACTGTGATGGGACGGACAGACTGACAGACAGTGACACGTGCAGCACAGACCGCCAGCGTACACCTGCACCGGCAATGCGTCATTCGAGACGGCAAGGCTGTTATAATAATATAGCAATGGAGACCCCAATAGAATTATTTAGTGTTTTATCGTCTCCATATACTAGTGTTGGACAGAACTCTCAACTTGGGACTGATGAGTTACGGATGGGCGTGGTACCTCCGTTACAAACGACTAAACAGAATCCGGTAGCAAATTCTGAAAACACCGGCAGGCCGATCGCCGTTAACACTTCGACAACGTGTCATGCGGGTATCAGTCAGAGTCGGAGTGCAGATACCAGTTGCGGGGTCCATTTGTTGACTACGGGGCAACAGGATCTCAATCACGACCGACCGACGATTAACGACAACGCTCAAACAGGATCAAACGTTGTTGATGGTAATAGTGCAGAGCGACCAACGTTGCCGCCGCGACTGTGTGACTCTGTCCCTCAGCTCCCACTCCCACAGCCCCTGATTAATGAAAACCAGAACATTAACAATGCTCACAATACTTGCGGCCTACAACGCTATCTTACTCAGTTGCTAGCGTCTGACTTTATGGAACACCAACGACAATCTGATGACCTTAAGCCCATATTCCAATGGCTTGATAGTGGTATATTACCGACAAACCGTAAGTTAGCAGCGACGCTACGTGGAGAGATATTTCAAGTCGATGTTAATGGTATATTATACCGTATATATCAACCGTTAAAGCGTAACGTTAATAGCGTTCGCCCGATAGTACAGCAACTGGTCATACCAACTGATATGCGTCAGGAAGTGCTTTCAATTACACATGATAGCATGTCACATTTTCGACTTGAGAAAATGTACGAGACATTGCGCCAATCAGTATACTGGCCCGGTTTGTACAAAGATATCCAGACCTTTCTTACGAAATGTGAGCCGTGTGCAAAAGCCTCACAGAGACCACCGAACAAGGTAACACTTCAACACCCTGACGTTACTAAACCGTTGGAAACTTTAGTGTTAGACCACTTGTCAATGCCGACAACTAGTCATCCTCTTACTGGACAATCAGTAGCCTATGTTCTTACAATGGTTGATCGTGCAACAAACTTTACAGTCTTGTGTCCTGTTGCTGACACTACGGCTCGCACTACAGCCATCGCACTTCTCTATCATTGGATTCCTCTTTATGGTATTCCACGATTTATTCACAGTGACTTAGGCTCGGCTTACACGTCAAAACTAATGCGGGAACTCTGTCTTTTGTTTGGTATAAATCACATATTTGCTGCTTCACAGAACCACAAGTTTGTATCCAGAGCGGAAGGTACCCATCGTCTAGTCATAACCGCTCTTAGGAAAGTTTCTGTTGATGCATCAGAGTGGATAAAACATTTGCCAGGCATACAATTTGCCATTAATTCCTCTGTTCTCACAACAGTTGGTTTATCACCAGCGGCTTTGTTATACCATCGTGATTTACGCACACCTCTGCTCGCACAGTTGCCGGTAAGACCACAAACAATTGATGTTACTATGTCCGAAATGTTGGACACAATGCACACTACTGACCAGTTAATAGAGGTCAACACTAGGCAGTCCTTTGCAACAACGGATAGATCGTACAACGTTAAGGCTACAGTGCCGAATTATAAACTGGGACAACGACTTTTGTTGTACGACGAATATGTTCCGTCTGGACAAATGCGTAAACTACATCGTTTCTATCGCCCTGTAGTTATTACCGAGTGTTTGCCGCATTGGTGCTATCGAGTACGGGACGAACGGACAAATCGAATTCTTCCCTTTAAAATTCATGCATCGAGACTTAAGTCGTTACCAGTGGAAACACACCTTAATGGCGATGTACGCACATCGGCAACAACACCAGTGACCGTGCAACCGGATATGCTATCGTCATCGTCATCAGTACCACAAACGGATAGAACACAGGCGGATACGTCGCCTCAGCCACAGCAACCACAGCGACGACCTAAACTGCCTATGTCCGGGAGACAGCCTCGACAGTGGTATACGATTAAGAGTGTAACGGCACGAAAGCGTCGACATCGAGGTGCACCCTACGTCTATAGAGTTGAATGGCAAGACGGCTCATGCTCTTGGCTACCTGCTAGGGATATTACGCCTGCGGCTCTTTCGGCATATCGACAGCAACATCGTCAAAGACGTCGCCATCGACCATAATCCTTGGTCATCATGCACATGCCAGCAGGTCAGTCAACTTAAAAGTTTACTATGAGATAAGACTCTATATGTCTTCTCACAGAGGGTAATGCCAATGTCCATTTGCTAACAAATGATGGAGCAGGAAGTTTGGGGTTTCTTTTAAATTTAAGTGTTGAGACTTTTGAACATCGGAATTCGAAATATAATGCGCGCAACTTTTGGCATTGTTTCAGGTGCCCCAGACGGATTGTATCAAGTTTGTAACAGCAGATTTCGACAGCAATACATGGCAATCCTACTGTTAATGATGAGCGTGATCTACGTGCACTCTACACATTTGGCAGTCTCCGACCGTACACTACTTCGGCAGCATTATGGGGTCGTGTTCATTCCTCGAACCACCGCCATGCCGATCACTGGATACTGGGTTCATACCTTTGGTATCCGTTTGCCAGACCGACCGGTTTATGAGGTTTTGCACAGACGTTTGAACTGTACAGATGTACATGCCGCAAATGCTACTCATTGCGAACGTGTTAAGCCTTTCCTGGATAAATTGCAAGAATTACAGACGGACATGACAAATGTTTTAGCTGACGCAATGTTAAGCATTGAACGGCTTGTCCCGCATACTTCTATGGCTCCACAGCGCCAATCACGTAGCTGGATACCGTTTATAGGACGCATTCTTAAGACGGTGTCAGGCACAGCCACCGAAGGAGACATTGACAAGGTAAATAAAGCATTGAAACAACTTCAAGCACAACAAGCTAATGCACATGACCAATTTGTGCGTACTGAGCACCACTTAGCTAGCGCCGTTAAATTGAGTAGCCAGAGACAAGATGCATTGCAGAGTTTGGTTCGAGCCCAGCGCATGCATATGGCGCAGCAATATTCTCAATTGGGTAATATGTTATTGGATGTAGAATCCATGGTTGATATTGTACCCACAATGTGTGACAGAATTGTGCGGATGGCACAGGTACTGGTGCATATGACAGAGATTCGTACGTCTATTTTTAATGCACTTCATGGTAGCTTGGATAGTTATTTAGTTTCACATTCTCAGATGGCTTCAGCTTTACATCGTATACGCTTGCATTTGCGTGATATACACCCTAGCTTGTATTTAGCTTATCGTTCTGTGGGCGAGGTATATCAGATTCGTGATATGCTTGTCAGTAGAGTGTCTAGAGACATCTATGTGACTATTAAGTTTCCAATCGCAATTTCCGAACGACCGTTGACCATATACGAGCTTCGAACTTTTCCAGTATTCATGCCAGATAATAGTTCACATACTACTCAATTGCGTACTGATACACGCGCTTTTGCATACGACGCGTCCTTAGGCGCATACATGGAATTTAACACGATGCCACATGTTCAGCATCATATACTAGACATTACCACACTTTCTGAGAATTTTCATCGCATCACTCACCGTGCATGTGTTGTTGCGTTGTACAGCAATATAGCGGTCGAAATCAAAAAGTATTGTACTTTTCACTTCAACTTACATTCGGCCGTGTCTTCTGTAATAATGTTGGACGCCTCAACCGTTCTTTTTAACAATGCACCTACTATCACTCGACGTTGTAGAAATTCCCCTGTAACTGATTTACCAGGTTGTAGACAGTGTATTCATCGCATGACATGCGGATGTTCATTGGAGACTGATGATATTTATATACCACCAACGATTTCCAAATGTGGAACTTTTCGTACAAATGATACTTATCGCGTTCATTCTCATGTTGTTAATCTTGCTGTTTTGAACCAGTTCTTTTCTGAAGAATCATTGACCGAATTAGGAGCTCATACGATTCTGCGAAGGCCAATTTCGGCTAACTTGCCCCCTTTTGATATTTATTTGCATGATGATGCTAAAGATATAGCAGCGTTGGATTCTGCTACTTTGGATCTGCATAAAGCCGTTAACATTTCACTTCGGGATGAAACGGTATATCAGTCACGAGCCGATTTGACGGCTTATTTGCAAAGTAATTGGGCACAACAACAGTTGTCTGAATCATTATTTTCCGGTTACTTTTCATTTCAGGCTATTTTGCTGTATACTACGTCTACTATCGCGTTGCTTTCGTTGGGTAGTGTCGTGATACTGAGTATGAGATTAAAAGCTCTTTCAGTTCTTTTCCTTAATATCAAGCCATCAGCTGCGCTGCCTGTTCATTTTGATTATTTTCGCACTTCTACAAGCAGCGTGCAATCAGGCATGATCACAGACACTCCGTTCCCTTGGTCCACGTGGTTTCAGGAGCTATTTCGTATAGAACTTTTGGTAGCCTTGCTTCTGATTCTTTCTTTACTATACATAATTCTACCTTGCATACGTAGAGCATACCAAATTTGCTGTAAATATTGTGAGGTCAGTAAGCCGAAATATCAAGTGTGGATTCAATTCCCAACTAAACCACAGGCTATAAGTGTACCGTACATTTGTTTGGATTATGACATTTCGTGTTATTCATTTCATGGTTCTGATACTGATGTTCATGTCAAGATACTTGGATGTTGTGTTGTTACAGCGATGTTGAATTGGGATTTTACTATACACAACAATTGGCTTGATGTATCTGTTGTACTACCGCAAACTATTGTTCTTACATGGCGCCAGGCCAAAGCTTTACGCAGCTTAATGACGAATGGAGATACCGTAAATAAACTGTATGTTTATGCCACTCAGTTGGATTTTAATATTGTACCCATTAATTTTAGTAAACGGATTGATGATCACACGCCTTCAGCATTGTCGGCTACTGCACCAGCCGAGGTTTCTGAATGTCGCCGTTTATACCCTATCGTGTAGTTCCTACATAATGCCATTTGTTCTTGTTAGTCATATGTAGCGGCCTCCTCATACTTTTCTTTCTCTGCATATACAGTGCTTTTCGCTACGTTTGCCTTGACCGTTTATAATGTTGTTTTAAAGAATATTCATTGTTCAGCTTTTTGATGGTGGAAGTGTTCTGCTTCATTTTACTGCCTGATGACACATGTATTATTTGTATGTTCAAGGAGACAATTATCTTCTTAGCTTGACGATAGGTAAGTTGCTTCTGTGCATGCTTAGCGTATACTAATTTCATATGCGTCTTTATCGTTTTGCTTTCCGATCGTTGTATATGAATGCTTATTTTATGAACACTTTGTTATCGTAATTTTTTTTTCTTGTGTTGATTGTGCTATTTGCTGAACATGGACTGTTCACTATTGACATTTAGTATACATATACATGCATTTAATGTTGTTATCATGACTTTCCCATCTAAATTTGAGGACAAATTGTGTAAACACCGGCATGTAGTACAGGCATATCTATCGCCTATTGGTTTATCTCGCATGTAACTCATTTTCTATTGGCTAGCATTAACTCCGCCTATCGCTAGTTGTGTCACTTGCAGATAGCTATTATTCCAGTACTCAGTTATCATTCTGCTTTGGTACTGACTACATTGTGGATTATTATCGTGTCGATTGCGCTAATAAAACGAGCTCGGATTGTTACGAACAGCT
>Ga0209428_1000277_pt1 | contig 10726 bp, 8 predicted proteins | sample OlaalgELextract1_2_FD_187377 | JGI IMG/M metagenome (GOLD analysis project Ga0209428, IMG submission 187377) | Olavius algarvensis symbiont microbial communities from Tuscany, Italy - Type G ELBA extract 1 (SPAdes) (version 2) | ecosystem: Host-associated > Annelida > Digestive system >...
AGCGGCACCTCTTGTTTCAATCCACGCACCCGCGAGGGGTGCGACAGCAGTGCACGCTGATGTGTTGGCCTTTAATTTGTTTCAATCCACGCACCCGCGAGGGGTGCGACAACAAACCAAAAAAATCACAAGTGAGTTACCCGGGTTTCAATCCACGCACCCGCGAGGGGTGCGACGTCGAGCGGGGGGAGCGTAGGCCCGCTGCTTTGGGTTTCAATCCACGCACCCGCGAGGGGTGCGACACGCGCCGCGCGTAAGAGCGCCTGCTGCGATCCGTTTCAATCCACGCACCCGCGAGGGGTGCGACAGCTTGCGGCGTTGCCATCCTTATGGCCTGATCCAGTTTCAATCCACGCACCCGCGAGGGGTGCGACGATAGACAGTGCCGCTTAAATCCACAGCGACATCGGAGGGGTGTTTCAATCCACGCACCCGCGAGGGGTGCGACGCTATAACACGATTGAAAGAGGTTGCTAACGGCGGTTTCAATCCACGCACCCGCGAGGGGTGCGACGCCAAGCTGGGCACCTTGACGGTCACGACCACATGTTTCAATCCACGCACCCGCGAGGGGTGCGACGATGGCATTCGTTAAGACGGTCGGCTAGGATGGAGGTTTCAATCCACGCACCCGCGAGGGGTGCGACATTATTAGCGGTTTTACAGTTTTGATAATTCTCGCGTTTCAATCCACGCACCCGCGAGGGGTGCGACCAGGTGAACGAGCAGAACAAAACTGGCGTTGATGTTTCAATCCACGCACCCGCGAGGGGTGCGACGATTTTTGATTCATTATTCGCCATCTTGCACATAGCGTTTCAATCCACGCACCCGCGAGGGGTGCGACCTAACAAAATTTCCATAACCCGGATAGCCATAACGTTTCAATCCACGCACCCGCGAGGGGTGCGACGTGAATTTAAAGCAAACTGGTTGTAAATATTTAGTTTCAATCCACGCACCCGCGAGGGGTGCGACGTACATCATCTTGGGCAGCCTGGGCCGCCCGACGTTTCAATCCACGCACCCGCGAGGGGTGCGACATCTTCATTATACTTCATTTCTGTACAATGAAATAGTGTCTCGAATTCATGAACCTCTTCCATATATTGTCCCTACCCTGTTCTGTCAAAGAGCTAAATTCTATAAATGCTTATTATAACATAGATTACAAGTTTTGCGAACGGCCCATATTTTTCTGTTTCTGCTATGTTCGCGCAGTGAATTATTTGCTGAGATTATTTGGAATATTCATGAAATTCAAAAAAATGCATAATAGCTGAAGCACCGACACTTTGAGGGAAAACACTGATGAATTATACAATCAAAGTCCCTTCCGGGTTATAGGAGGGTTTTGCTCCTACATGTTCTATTTTGCGTTTCCAATTACTCCCCAGGTAATAGTACCGAAGGCTATCTTTTTCAAAATCAATAACACTCTCTAATTTCTTCTTCATTTTGAGCCAAAGTCCAGGGTCTACCAGACATTCAAAAAGGGAGTACTGTACTCGCTGACCATAATCTTCACAAATCTTTCCTACACGCCGAAGCCTCCTGGCTCCTAGTGAATCTCCGGTTGAAACATCATAGCTCACCAATACCAACATGGTTTATCTCCAGAGGAAGGGGGGGTATTCATCAAGATCTCCCCGGATAAATCGGCAGAGCAACAGAGCTTGATAATAGAAAAGCAATCCCAACGGCATTTTTTCCTTCAGAAAAGGATGAGTAATAATTTCCTTTTTCCGTTTCTGATACGCTTCAATAACTGTTTTCCGGGAATTTTCCTTCATGTATACAGCACCACTGGCATACTTTTTGAAATCTCCCTGGTTGATCTGTTGCCGATTAATCAAGGAGAGTACCAGACGGTCGGCGAAGAAAGGACGAAATTCTTCCATCAGGTCCAGAGAGAGGCTATTGCGTCCGGGTCTGTCCCTGTGGAGGAATCCCACTGCTGGATCAAGTCCAACAGATTCGCAGGCTGAAATCATATCGTGATACAACAATGTGTAAACAAAGGAGAGTAGCGCGTTAGTCTTGTCCATGGGAGGGCGGCGACTCCGTCCTGAAAAGGTGAAATACTCAGATTGTTGAATAATCAAGTTATCGAAGAGAGCAAAGTATGCAGCCGCGCTATCTCCTTCAATTCCTCGCACAATCTCCAATCCGGGAGTTTTTCTCATGTGGTTAAGGGAGGTTTTGAGATGGGATATGGTTTTCTCTATCTGCCCCTTCTTATCTTTTTCAGAATGATCCCTTAGGAAACGCTTGAGGACTGAATTGATATTGAAGATTTTTCCGATTATCATGTTTCCTGCGATTTGTGCCGAGGTTTGGAGTGAATCAGCATAACGGTACTGCTGTCTCCGCAGAAGGACATTCCCCGACACTTTCCCGCTGAAGCGCCCAAGAAATTTGCCATTCTCACTTAGATAGCTGATGGTGATTCCCTTCTCCCCACAGGCCCCGATTAAGTATGGGCTGAGTCGTATATTCCCGAAACAGATGATTCCGTCTAGATTATGCAGAGGAAATTTCTTCTTCTCTTCTCCTATGTAAATTGCGATGGTTTCCCGTTCCCGAGCCAGATAAGACTCTTGTGTGGTAATGAAAAGCGTATTAAACAGGCGCCTCATAGCGCCCCCCTTCCTTGTCTAAGATTCTGTTGATCCAGCTTCGAACGGCTCTCGGCTTTGCCGAAAGATTGGGCTGGCATTCCTCCTTCAAAGAACAGGACTTGCAATGGGGTTTTTTAATGGGAGGGGGCAGCTGTTCTTCCCGAAGCATCTGATGGATGCTATGGGTCGTGTGGGCAACTTCTTCTCTGAGATTTTGGCTCATCTCAATAGGAATACGCCGTCTATCCTTACCGTAGTAGAGATATCCTATTTCAATACTTATGCCCATCATTTCTTCCAGGCATAAAACCTGAGCGCATAGCTGCACTTCGTCTTCCGTGCTGTGTTTGGGCTTTCCCGATTTGTACTCCACGGGGTATATCTCACGGATCTCTTTACCCTGATAGCGAATTTCAACAACATCTGCTTTCCCCACAATACCCAGCTCGGAAGAGCAAATTGGCATGGAGAATTCCGTTCGGAATCCCTTTCTCTTTTCGATCGGATAACTGTCCACCCGGCTGTGAAAGAGATCGCCTTTGACAGTAAGGTAATTCTCCGCCCAGCACTGGTCTTTATGAATCAAGGCACACTGCCTGGGACAGAAGGTGTAGTGCTGGAGGGAGGAGAGCATTATGAATTCCTCTTCGGAATAGGGCATATTGATATGCTAGAGCATTGCGATTACTTCAACTCCCTGAGGAGCGGATTCCGTATCGACAGTTATTCTATAATCTGAAATCGAACGGGGGGGCTTCTCCTTATCTATACGTTCAGTTTTCACTAGAGCAAAAAGATTCTGAGCAGGGGCAGTGCCCAATTCGGAATCGTGTTTGAATACAATCAGTTTCTGGGCGGCCATTTCTCCCCGCGATGCGGAATGATCGTGTTCAAACATATTCATCAGAGCTTGCCAGAACAGCTTTAAATCTTCCTCGGAGAATTCTGTCTGCTTTGCAAGGGGTGCGGAAATAAAACCGTGAACCCGATAAAGCCCGTAGGGGATATAGGCCTTTTTCCCCATGGTACGATTGTCCCCTGATTGTTTTTCGGCTTCTTTTGTGGTTTCAACAGCCATTCGCGTTATGGTGGCCACCAAGGGGACAACCGGATCGATGCTCCGTGAGAAGGAGAGCTGAATCGGTCCGCGGACCTGCCCGCAGTCGTTGACCTTTGTGCTCATTACCGCTCCGAACGCGCGGACATCAAAGAAGTTCCTGCACATCCAGATTCGTGCCTTACTCACCTTTTCCGATTTGTCCTTCACTTCTTCCACCGAGGCATAGGCGGGCTTCCGCCGTTCGGCTAGTATGGCTTTCTCCTTGATATATATGCTGTTGGGATAACTATCTTCATGTAAGAGTTCAACATAGTTTCTCACCTTGCGCTTGAGACAGACATCCGTTGTAATCCCATGACCGGTTTCCGGATCGATACGAGGCAAATTACCTCCGTCGGGGTCCCCATTGGGATTTCCGTTTCTGACATCAAATAATAATACGAATTCATAGCGGTTTTCAATCGGCTTGCTCATTGTTTTCTCCTTCGGTAGCAGTTTCTTTCTTCCTATAATTTTCATTTCTTTGTTGGTAGTAGGCGATGGCAAAAAGCCCTTGATCTTTCAAGTCCATGAGAGGGGGGAAGCCTTTGATATTCTCCATTATTTCGCCAATTCTCTTATCGGAAATTAATCCATACTCGGCCTTTTTAATATGATGCTGAGAGAGTTGAAGCAGTCTGGGGAAAACGCTGCCCGGAGTTGATGCGGCGGCGCTGAAGAAGCTATCTCTAATAGTTGTGTTGATGTTTCCCAAAGCATCCTGCTGGGCCTTTTCCAATACAGCGAAGAGCCGGCCCAGTAGATAGGCCGTTTCCAGATTTTTTGTGTCTAATGGCATACGAATCTCCTTGTTAAAATTTCGCTCCAATACCGCTTTCAGTATGGAAGCTCTTAAATAGTTGATGCGACCATCTGCACCAATGCGCCCCATTACTCCATGGTAGAGGCTCATGGGATATGGAGCACCAGTAAGAATAGCGCGCATCAAGGCCCCTCCCAGAACTGGAGAAATATCCTTGGTCTCCCGGGCCGTTTCCTTCAGCAAATCCCAGACTCCCGGATATTCAATATCTCGTTCTGAAGATTTATCAATCTCTAGATGTTTGAAGTGATTTCCAAGTCGGCGCATCAGTTCCTCTACTGAGCAAACATACCAGAAACGGAGGGCCAGCCTCCCTTGATTCAAAGCCAATCCCAAAATATAGAATTTCACCTCTCCATCCTTAGCATTGGGCAGAAATCCCTTCTTAGCCGCTTCCAGGAACTTCTGCACGGGTTCTATTTCATCTTTACTCCTCGGATTTATAATCTTTCCAAAAAAGGGTTCAACAGGCGTTTTTCTCTCTGTCCAAAAAACAGTCGTGGCATCCCCTATTCGCAGACACTGGGTTTCGCTGCGAAGCAGGTATTTTAAAGCCGTGGAGCTTTTGAATTCCGCTTCCACCGAGATGGGCGCGTTTTCTCCCCTGCTTTTTCCGTAGGATTCATAAGCCGCTTTATTGAAGGACACTAAAGAGGCTCCGGCACCGAAGGAAAATTGAGCGTATTTGTTTTGAATAGGGTGAGTAAGCCCATCAATGAGGCTAATTCCTCGGCGATACTCTTTGCGGCCGACAAAGTTTTCCCACAGTTTTTGTACCTCGGGGCGTTCATGAACAAGGCCTCTATCTCCCTCCAGCTTAAATGCCACCCATTTCCCATCCTTGCCGCAAATTTCCTGCCAATAAGGGAGTGAAGTTGATTTGGACGGATCCCATTTTCTCAAGAAGGATTTGACAGCCAGAACCCCCTCATCCTGTGAGTTGCCGCATACTTCATCTATCAACTCTCTAAAAGAATTTTGATGCACATTCTTCCGTGAAGCACCGGACATACCGAAAATATAGTCCGCCCTATCCACCATGAAGTTTGGAGTTGTAGAGGAATTATTTGAACGGACATTTACGTGATTGGAATAAGGGACTTCGGAAAGCCTGTATTTGTAACTCTGGGCACTTTTTTCCCCTCTTATATCTTCAGGATTTCCTATAAGATTTCCATTCCTGTCTATGTTGATGCAAAAGCCAAGTTTTTCCATACTGAAGCCCAATGGGGGTATTTTTGCCCCTTCATTTTCCGAATCCTCGTGTTGTTCTTTGTATAAGCGGTCGTAAAGGGTTATCAGGGATTGAAGAATCACGATACCACCTTCTGATGGCAATCGATTACGCCGTTCCGCATCAGGACCCGAAAAAAATGAGGTGTCATCTTGTCGGCAAAGTCTATGTCATGCAGCATATAACCCAGATTCTGTTCATCCTGATTGGCAAATTCTGAAGGCGGAATGGTTTCACACCATTCAAAATTCACTGGAAACTCGCGGCAGCCGAAATAGGGACGGTGGAAGCACTGTCCTTTTTGAGCTCTTCGTTTGAATATTTCAATATGTTTTCCCTCGTTTTGATCATCCGTATCCGTTAATTCAAAGTGAGCCTCAATTACATACTCAACATTTCGAAGTACTAGCGAGGCCCGCTGTTGACGATCATCTTCGATAAAGCGGCATACCAGTGTTTTCCCTTCCATGTCCTTCTTGTTTATAGAGGCCCGATTTGCCAATTCATTCCGGCGGATATTTTCGAATTTTATGGGTTTAAGCACATGGATGCGATCGATAATCCAACGGATGGCAGGTTTCCAGTAGATGGCCTCCAAAATGCCCCGGGCCGCCGAGGGGGTTATCACATCATAGGAAACTCGTTCCGCCTTCATTTCGGGGCGAGTGAATAAGGCATAATCTCCCCAAATTCTCAGCTTAATTCCATAACTCATCAGCGCCTCCTATAGAATAAAAGCTTCTCCCTCGGGAGAGCGGCATTGCAAACCGGTTTGCTTCGAATAAAGCTCACTGTTTTTAAGAACGAAAATTCCTTTTGCTGGAGATTCCAGCCATTCCTGAATTTCTTCCTGTTGATAAGGATAGATTTGAACCGTGAATTGCTGAAGACTGCGAAGGACTCCTCCTGTCTGCTTTGAGTCCTCCAGGGATTCCACCAGCTTCAGGGATTCAGCCTCAAGGGCTATAATAACAGGCACGGCCGCCGATTCAATCATTTGGAATTCAGCGATTTCTTTGAATGGTATCTCGCCTCTTACTGACTGATGGCCCTTTGCCAGGATACTATCAGAGTCCATTTGCTGCTCATTCTTCCAGAAATAGTCGTTAAAGTACTTTTTGACGCATTCGGGGCTTGTTAACCTACCGGAGAAACGATCAAACAGCTTCTCGGCTGATTGAGCGGCCTTACGGAAATAGGAAGCTCTTCTATTTTCAGGAAGCTGAAAAATGAAAACAGGTTGAGTTGTTTTACTCTTCCCATTCCGATTACATCGCCCGGCCGCTTGGGCAATACTGTCGATTCCTGATATCGCCCGATAGACACAGGGGAAGTCCACGTCCACTCCGGCCTCGATAAGCTGAGTGCTTATCACGCGGCATGGACGGTGGTTTTCCAACTGCTTTCGAATCTTATTTAGAATTTCTGTCCGATGAGCCGGATACATAAGGGCACTAAGGTGGAAATTATATTCTGATTCCGGCAGGGCCTTATATATTTCCAGTGCCTGCTTACGGGTGTTAACTATGCAGAGTACCTGCCGGCAATCAGACAGTTTAGCCGCTACATCCTCGATATCCAGCTCTCCTATGAAAGTCTCATCTGTTCTTCTTAGATTGGTGAAAAGAGTGGTCACATCCCGCACAATCTCCCTAACATTTTTCAGCCCCGATTTGAAATGATCGGAATGTCCCAAAGCCGGCTGGGTGGCTGTACAAAGAAGGGAGGTTACGCCGTAGCTATGAGAGAGTTCTCTAATTACTTCAAGACAGGGTTTGAGCTTTTCTACCGGGATGGCCTGCACCTCATCGAAAATCACAGTACTCTGGGCAATGTTGTGAAGCTTGCGGCAGCGAGCGGGACGGGAATTATGAAATGAATCAAAGAACTGAACATTTGTGGTTACTACTATGGGGGCATCCCAATTCTCCGCGGCCAGACGGGTTTTCCAGTCCGAGTTATCATGGATGTAGTTGCAATGATGCTCCAGAACTGAATTTTCTCCCAGCATGTTTCTAAAGACACGGGCGTTCTGCTCAATGATGCTTGTAAAGGGAATAACGTAGATTATTCGCTCTTTACCGTGCATCTTTGCATGTTCCAGGGCAAAAGCCAGAGAAGCCAGGGTTTTCCCTCCACCGGTGGGCACTGTTAAGGAGAAGAGTCCGGGTTCTTGCTTAGCTGCCTTTATACAATCATCCAGAACAAACTCGCGTTGTTTGTTGATTTGCAAGCTGGGATCAGCTTCATTTCTCAGCTTGTTAAATGAAGTCCAAAACTGATCGTAGAGTACTTCAAGGGCAGGCCAGATTCCTCGTTTAACGGCCTTGTCAGCATCCAGGTACTGTTCCGTATCCAAGTAATCCGAGTCTACTAAGCACGAGAACAGCATCCGAGTAAAAAACTGTAGCTGGTAGCCAAATCTTTCGTTGTCAGAAATGTCAAAGGGAAGTCCTTTTGGGAAATCCAACGATGGAAGCGGAATTTCAATGTTGGGATTCTCTTCCTGCAAACGTGCCTTAAGTCCGGTTCCAGCCCTCTCACCTTCCCAGGAGGGTAGTCCTCCATGATGACCGGCAACCGTGTAGCTTAGAAGCTTACCGGCCTCTTTGGAAGACTGATAGAGATGGCACGCTCCTACATCGGCATGTTTCGGATGTCCTTTGTAATACGAGGAGAACTCATCTTTAACGCCATTTACTTTTCTCAAATAGGCTTGCCAGGCGCGAGTTCCTTTTCCCAGATCGTGAGTGCGTCCCGCAATCTCAGCCCATTGCTGAGCTCCGAAAGACTTTGCGAAATCTGCAGCTCGGCGTGCAACGCCCTCGAGGTGGTCTTCAAGTGAATGCCAACTTTCGGGAGAAGTGTCTTCCTTACTGTGGGCGCAAAAGAACATAAACTAATTATTATCCTTTTCCAAAATTGAGGGAAGAGCTAACCAAAAGATATATTTCCGCTGACATCTCGGATCGAGTTGTTTGAGCTATTTGACTTCATAGAGTGAACCATAGTTGTCTGGTGCCGGTATATTTGCCAAACTTCCGGTTCCAATCGGGTTATATGGATGCGCTGCACTCTACTCTTGATTAGTGTCTACATCAGTTCTCTCATTTGATATTAATCGAAGAAAGCACGCACAAATGGAGCTGGAGCTAACTCGACAGCTACAAAAAAATCTCTCATCATAAGAGCGACGGAGACTGGCCAATGAAAAAAATCGCATTGCTTAGCGTATATGATAAAACCGGGATAGTAGACATTGCACGCTTCCTGATGGAAATTGGGCATTCAATAATTTCGACTGAAGGAACCTTTGCTGCGCTCGTGGCGGCGGATGTGAAAGCAAGCGAAGTTTCCAAGTACACAGGCGCGGACGAGATATTAGATGGACGGGTGAAAACTCTGCACCCCAAAATCCACAGCGGCCTCCTTGCTCGAAGAGGAAACAGGCATAACATGGAGTTTTTGGAACAGAACCAAATCGACCCAATCGATGTTGTTGTCGTGAATCTCTACCCCTTTGTCGAAAAAGCGAAAGAGGGTTTATCGCTAGTGGATCTCGTGGATTTTATAGACATAGGTGGACCAACCATTATTCGAGCCGCCGCCAAAAACTGCGACAATGTTGTTGTGATATCAGACCCTGGCGAATACTCTGCGACAATAAATGAGTGGCGGAAAAATGGCGGACTTTGCATTTCAACTCGGAGGCGACTGGCTGGAAAGGCCTTCGCCCTCTGCAGTGCCTATGATGATGCAATCGCTGCACGATTCCTGAAAAGCATGGATGCGCAGGCTGATATCACCCCGGGAAATGGTTCGGAGTCATGCGGGAGTATAGTTTCGATATCTGATAGAGGCGCCGCACCTAAGCCAGGGGGCAACGATTTGCCTGATAGACTTGAACTTGCCTATAGAAAAGAGAGCAACCTTCGTTACGGCGAAAACCCGCATCAAAGGGCAGCATGGTATCTGCCTGTTACACGGCCCAATTTTGGAACGCTCAGCGAGTTCATTCAGCATCAGGGGAAGGATTTGAGTTTCAATAATCTAAGAGATCTCGATGCTGCTTGGCGGGTTGTTTCCGAATTCGAACAAATAGCTTGCGTTGGGGTTAAGCATGCAGCACCCTGCGCGGCTGCCCTCGGGACATCGATTTTCGATGCTTGGGAAAAGACATGGGCGGCTGATTCGCTGTCATTATTTGGCGGTATAGTGGCCTTCAATAACTTGTTGGACGAGGAAACTGCATCCTCTCTGGTGAAGCATTTTCTGGAGCTCGTTGCGGCGCCGGAAATAACCCCGGAGGCGCTGGAAGTTTTCAAGCAAAGAAGAGGTTTGAGAGTTCTTACTATCCCACAATTTCCTACTGACAGATGGGAGCTTATTCCCGTTGGTGGGGGTATTTGCTTTCAGGAATCTGATTGTGATTTTACTCCCGTCGAGGAATGGTTTTATCCAACAAGGATGAAGCCGACAGACGAACAGATTGAGGATTTGGCCTTTGCGCTGCGAGTGGTGAAGCACGTGAAATCGAATGGAATTGTAGTTGCAGCGGCAAAAAAGACACTCGGCATTGGAACGGGTCAGCCCAATCGGATTGGAGCAGTTGAACTCGCATTGAAGGGAAGGGAGCTTCGAGGTGCTGTTATCGCATCGGACGCTTTTTTCCCGTTCGATGATGCAATCCGCATCGCGGGGTTAGCGAAAATAGGAGCTATAATTCAACCGGGTGGTTCCATCCGGGACCGGGAGGTTATCGCCGCATGCGATGAATCGGGCATCGCGATGGCCATAACCGAGCGCCGGCATTTCAGGCATTAAGGTTGACCTCTGAAACTGTCTTTGAAGATGTAATAAATCAATCTCGGTTTCGCTGTTAGTCTAAGATGTGTGAACAAAACCAGCCTCAGCTTCTTCAGTTTTGTCAGGTTTGTGTTGCGCGTAAC
>Ga0209428_1000278_pt1 | contig 10697 bp, 11 predicted proteins | sample OlaalgELextract1_2_FD_187377 | JGI IMG/M metagenome (GOLD analysis project Ga0209428, IMG submission 187377) | Olavius algarvensis symbiont microbial communities from Tuscany, Italy - Type G ELBA extract 1 (SPAdes) (version 2) | ecosystem: Host-associated > Annelida > Digestive system >...
AAAACTACCCCCGCCTGAAAAACCACCCCCTTCCCGTGGAATTTATGATTGTGGCAGCGGCCGGCAACAACGGTGTTCCATGTGTTTCCTCCTCAGTGAAAAACTTTTCACACTGACATTCTGTGGTTGCGGCGGACGCTCACACGTGGCGTCCATAAACGCACCACAATTGTTGAAAATTTACAGTTGTTACACTGTATGTGTACGCAGCTTACGCGCGATCTGTCAGCGATAGCTAAGTGTCTTGTAGTACAACCTGTTGAGAAACCGGTAACGGCTTACTTTTGTGGGCCACCCAGTATTTAACGTCGGGCAAACGTTCATTTTCTCGACTTTCCACTGCGCTTGTTCTCAGTTGCTGCCATAAATTTGTTGTGCAACTAACTCATAGCAGCATCATTTTGTGGCCATTTTAACTTTTGCAACATCTTTGTTAATTTTTGTGCAGCCTACGGTACTTGAATGCTGTTTCACGTTCGATTGACCCTTTATAGCGCAAAAGCAATTACATGTATAGTGCCACACCGAATAATATGAAGTTGGTACATTCGCCATTGATGGGTGGGCTGTTACAGCGAGGAGGGGACTGGGCGGGGCCGCAGCCCGCTCATGCCCATTTCGCTGTACCAAATGTAACAGGCCACCCATCAACGGCCAGTGTAGCAGTCACCGTTTTGTATAATGGTCCGTTGCTGTGCGGCTTTAATCTGCCTATAAAGGGTTAAGGAGCGTTGTGAGATGCTTGCGCTATACATGCACGTAGTCGACTGTTACAACTTCAGCTGTTGCGGATGTGTCGAACAACACGTTTATAGGCGATTATGTGCTAATGATGTATTTATGTATGTTACATTATTTATTATTGCTATGTCATTATTTTCGTGATTAATCTAAGAGTTCTGAAGGCGTAACAATATGATTATTTCACTCCGGTGTAATCCGTGTCGTTTACTTTGAATATCACAAAGTTCAGCGGCTTTTCATTATTACCTTCCACGCCACGAGGTGGACATGGCAGGTAATGTGTTTGAAGTTCGTGACGGTGCATGATGTCTGTCTGTCTGTCCGTCTGTCTGCCTGTCTGCAACGGCGTGGTTCGCATTATCTTGTTTCACGCTAATATTTTATTACGAAATCGTATAGAAGAAAACGGAAGAGAAGCGGCTATTACTAGTATACACATGACTTGATAATGAAATCGATGCCAGTAAAGTCCAACAGCGACTGTGTAACGGGCTAATTAACCATTTAGAGCCCAAAAATAATTGCCGCATCGAATAATACGAAGTTGGTGCATTGGCCGTTGATGTGTGGCCCGTTACGTTTGGTACAGCGAGGAGGGGACTGGGCGGGACCGCAGCCCGCGCAGGTCCCTCCTTGCTGTACCAAATGTAACAGACCACCCATCAACGGCCAGTCTACCAATCACCGTATTGCCGTATAATGGTTCGTTGCTGTGCGGTTTTATTGTGCCCATTAAAGAGTTAAATTTGACACATAATCTCATCTAACTCGCACAGAAGGTAGCCAGTTTTGTCTACCACACGCCAAAAATAAATAAATAAATAAATACCACAAACTGACCATGCACGTTACTTTCTAATAGCATCAACTTATAGCACTCAGATATAACATAATACACATTATGTACATACAGAACAATATATGCTACATATCGCGATCAGATAAACTCAATCGTCTGATTTAGAATCGATACTTTTCCAAGAGTACAACGGTGCACGAGAAAATAATCAAATACAATGATACAGTAATTATACACAAGCAACGACTGTCGTCCCGCGACAGTCTAAATAAGTTGCAAATTTATTTTAAAAATTTTGTTAAACAAAAGTGAAACGAACAGAACCATCGATAAAAACAGCATCATACAAAACGGTCACAACCAGGCGCAGCAGCATCTGAAATATCAAAATCATATAATAAAAAGATAATGAAACAGACCAGCTATTTCGCTGAGCAAGTTATCGACGGACACACGCTAAGACACTAAGCTACAGTTGTAAAGGCCTTGTTGGTCAAGTGCTAACATGGAATATAGGTGTGGACCAACTGACGTGGCAAGAATGCCTCCAGGATGCGTAAGTAGGTTGCTAATTGGGTGGCAGTGCGCGATGATAGAATGTTGAACTAGTGATCGAGAGTTGACGAGTTCGACTGCCAGTCACGTCGCAGAGCCATGACAGGACGATGTTCACTGGATCTCACCTTAATTACATTAATTGGGTTATTGCCCAAATAAAACGAGAGCTGAAGCCCTCTCTCAGTCATACGATGCCTCCGCATTCGCTACGCGGCAGCACCGGTTTGACGTCGATTGGAATTTTCTGTCGTATTCTGCTACTTGCTTGTCCTTGGTACAGTTTCGCCCAAAATGTAATCGGTTTATCTGTTGGTGGTTGTGATTACCTCCTGCAATTTTCATCAAAATCCGTTCAGTATTTGTACGAAGTGAAAGAAAATGTCGCTGTTGTCACGGGACACACATCGGGACAACGGGACGTAGTGAAAAAACAGCTTCCGCCGCGCACAGCTTGGCGGAAGCATAATTATGATAAATCTAACTAATGCTCAAATTCTAAAATTTCAAGAGGCACTTCACCTTGTGCAACTTTATTACACTTTAGGTTATTTAGCCTATACGGTTAAATCCGGCCTAGCTTAGTTCAGAATCAAGTTCGACGACGCCTGAGTGGCGGAAATCGATGTACGTCGTCGGAACGCGAAGAGTCCGTGTCGTCGACGTCCTGGATGTGACGTTCTCGGCGGATCATGTAGCGCTCGACGACTGCCGGCAGGTCGAGCTCGTCGTCGCGGCTGCTGACTGACCCGCAACCGACAGAGCCGACCAACGACAGAGTGGGAAGCGAGCAGGAGCCGCCGCCGCCGCAGCCTCCCAGCGCTGCAGGTGCGCTAGAAGCCGACTGGTGACGCAAGTGACGGAACGATATTGCTGACGTTTGGTCGCAGACGCGCACGACCGGTGCAAATCTGACGCACTTACGGCCAGCTGCGTCGGCGACGTCATTAGTCTCCACGCCTAGTAGAACCTCCGGCGAACGGCCAGTCGTACGACCGCCGACTACAGGACCACCGCAGCGCCGCAGTTCCACACCGTTGACGAAACTCCGAACGTTCTCCATACTGCAGTCGTGGCAGCGGTCGACGACAAGGATTGGCTTGGCGGTCGGAGGAATCACGGCGTCACAAGACCGTGGACGGTCGGCGTCGTATTCATCGTCGTCCAGTTCTGCGCTGCGGCCAGATCTTCCCAGCGGCGGGAAAGTGAAGCCATGGCGCATGTTGGGACTTAAACTCGCCGGCTTGCCTGCAGCGAGTCCGTTGATGCCCGGCGCCGGTCGCTTCGACAGCTTCGCGGAGATTGAGGGCGAGTGTGGCTCGGCCAGTGCAGCCGCAGCAGCCGCCTGCAGCTTGCTACGACACGGGACATAGTTACGACGATCTTCATCGTAGTCGTCGTCGTCGTCGTCGTTGTTGCTCGTCCGTGTGCGCCGTACATCAATCAGTTGCTGCGGCCGTCGTCTTGACGACGGTGACGCTTTGTTGTCTGATGACTGACGAAACTTGCTGATTGTGCTAGGGACTTCTAACATCTATCCTGTAACACGTCACGACATAGTCGTCGATTATTCACCACCATTATGTAAACTACGTAGACAGGCACAGGTTATTATGCCGCCACCCCAGGGGCGTATTTAGAGGGGGCCGAACCGGCGCGCGCCCCCTCCTCCCCTAAACTCGGCAAACATCAGGCCTAATGCAGATTGTCTGGCATGAAAGTTTGAAATTTGATCAGTTGACTCTCGGGAAAATCATTAAAATTGTTGCCACCAAATGTCAGATTTTAAGGCTAAAATGTACCAAATTCAATTTCGGCTGCGGCTCCGCCCCAGACCCCGCTGGGGGAGCTTACAGCGCTCCCTTAGACCACTTAGCTGGATTAAGGGGCCTACTTCTAAGGGGAGTGGACGGGAAGGGCAGGGGAGGGGACGATGGGAAGGGAGGGGACGGGAAGGGCAGGGGAGCCTAGGGGAGGGGAGAGGACGAGACCCCACCCATTCACGCCCCCCAATCCATATTTCTGGATACGCCCCTGCACCCTATAGGTGAGGACATAAAGCACTGCCTGTCTGTTTGTCTGTCTGTCGCGTACATAATGTTGGTACCACTAAATACCATCGCCGTGTTGCAGTACGCGTTGCTCTAAGGTTTCAGTGTGCCCATTAAAGGGTTAACGCGCAGTAGGCCTATCTTTACAAGAAACATCATCAACAATGTTTGCCCACGACAGCGAGACATCGCTTGTATGTAACGCGATGGACATAACATATGTCACCACTTTTTTGTCAGTTGCAGTTGCGGTTCTATGCCTTTGCACTTTGGGAGAGGAAAGTAAGGTCGTCATTACTGTAGTTGGGGGCCTGAGCACATATGTATGAACTATTATTATCCTTACTTGAGGGAACAGGGAGCCAGGGTTTTAGATGGGGGGGGGAGCGTGGTCCGTTGTCTCCACGTAGAATCGCCACCCCACTGGTCAGCTGGCCTGCCATGCAGTTTCACTGCAATGCAACCCATTTCAGCCTGAGAGACTGGCAGACACACATCATCCATCGCATAGTTTCAACAGACGTATTACATACTCAGCAGCATTATTAGCAGACGCATTAAACATCGATTATTACTATAGTCGTTACAGTTAGGCCTACAATATAATGCTTTAACTCGTTACTGGCACACCGCAGAGCAACGGACCATTATACAGAGAATTACGGTGATTAGTACACTGGCCATTGATGGGTGGGCTGTTACATTTGGTACAGCGAGGAAGAGCCTGGGCGGGCTGGGGCCCCGCCCAGTACCCTCCTCGCTGTACCAAATGTTACAGCCAGTGTACCAACTTCATGCCATTCGATGTGGCCTTATAATTACCTTTGCACTCTAGGCCTAACGGGTTAAAACGCGATGGACTTACCGCCGGCTGTCGCAACAGTACAACAAAGACGGCTGGATGACTGTTTTCTGAGATGTTGCTCTGTAGACAACGTCGTGCTCCGCTTCGCTCCGACTCACGACTGCTGCTGCTGCAGCTGTTTAGAAATTCGCCATGACAACGGCCAATGACGCTCGCATATAATCCTATCTGGCTTATCTGCCGTAACCTAATTAATAACGCGGCCAACACCCGATGCCAACAGGGAGCGAGAGCCCGTGCGACTGTGCGAGGTAGTGAGAGCGATTTAATCTTGGACTCGACATGCACACCAAGTCACTTCCAGGACCAGTGTTGTCGAAGTCCGATGCCAGAAATATATTAATAAAGTACAACGTCTTGTCACTATTAGTATGTCGACGGCAACTCGGCGATTGATGGGCAATAGACAGGCACATGCTGACGGTGCTTGTTAACCGGATATTTCATGGGATAAGCAAGTAAGTATAAGTAAGAGTATTTTATAAGGCGCAATAATCAAAAAATAACGATGGTGGTCAGTGGCCAACACCCTGTATAAACGTACAGCAGCAAACAGCAGCAGGCATGATTGGTACACGTACACAACACAGGCCGTTGATGGGTGGGCTATTACATTTGGTACAGCGAAAAGGAGCCTGGGTTGGCTGGGGCTCCGCCCAGTCCCCTCCTCGCTGTACCAAATGTAACAGCCCACCCATCAAGTTTGGCATCAACGGCCAGTGTACCAACTTCATGTCATTCGATGTGGCATGCACAGCAAACGTCACTCTCAGAATTTCAAATGAATGGCTGTCAGAGTAATCTTTGTCGTCCAGATTTTGGCAGTATTTCTATTTCCACTGTCACCCAACACCGTGCTCACCGATACGATTTCTTACAAAATGTGATAATTTTGGCGATTTTACAATTATAGACGCCTAGTGCCCATCACGGGTTCCATGATCGCTTCTCTATTTTCTCAAGATCATTGCTTTTTGTTTTGTTTACAATTTCTTTTCGCTATTTTATTTATTTTTTGGCCCGTGTGGTAGACATAACTGGCTACCCGCCAGTATTTGAGCGCATAATAAAATAACGAGATATCAGGGGATCCCAAATTTAAGTTAGGGGCTCTGTGCCCCCTGTACGCCGATAGCGAAAAAAAATTGAACCCGACGCGAGTGCTTTGCTATATTTAATGGCATTTTTAATTTCAACTTTCTAGCTGTAGTAGTTTCCGATATATTAGGGGGTCCCAAATTTACACTACGGGTCCCTACGTCCCCTGGACGCCCCTAGCGGAAAAAAATTAGTACCCGAAGCGGGTAGTTCACAATATCTAATCGTGTTTTTAATTTCAACATTCTAGCTCCAGTAGTTTCCGAGATTTTAGCGGGTCCCAAATTTACGTCAGGGGGCGCTGTGTCCCCCTGTACGCCCCTAGCGGAAACATTTTTGTACCCTAGGCGAGTACTTTACTATGTCTAATGTCGTTTTTAATTTAAACTTTCTAGCTCTTGTACTTGCCGAGATATTAAGGGTCCCAAATTTACCCTAGGGGGCCCTACACCCCCTGGACGCCTCCTAGCGGATAAATTTTTGTACCCGAGGTGAGCACTTTACTATGTCTAATGGCATTTTTGATTTCAACTTTCTAGCTCTTGTACTTTTTGAGATACCTAGGGGGTTCCAAATTTACACTATGGGGCCCTACGCCCCCTGGAAACCCCTAGCGGAGAATTTTTTGTACGCAAAGCGAGTACTTCACAATATCTAATTGTGTTTTTAATTTCAGCTATCTAGCTGTAGTAGTACTTACCGAGATATTAGGGGGTCCCAAATTTAGATTAGCGGGCCCTGCGCCCCCGGGAGACCCCTAGCGAAAAAAAATTGACATGCGCACAAGTACTTGCCTATATCTATATAATTGTAAATTTTCAGCTTTGTAGCTCCATTAACGCGGGACTAACGGAGCGCTCTCTCTATAATAGGTTTTGCATTGAAAGGTCAGCCAAAATTGGGTTTTGGGGGGATTTTGGGAGGGGCTAAGATATTTGGTGGGAACCCCCCTAGGAATGCAATGACTGCCGATCTACGTCGTTTGGTGAAAAAAATTGTGGAGATGCTCTAAGTACCCTAGTCTGTACGCGCGGCAAAAAAATACAAAAAACGGAATGTCTACGCCGTGAGGGTTACATGTCACCCCTGTACAATGTACAGTGCTTACCCCCTAAACCCCTAGTTACCCCGTTGTGCGTGTGGTGTCCTATGGGCGACGTAATCACTCATGCACTATTTCAGCTCAACCGGTTCAGGGGTTAGGGAGCTACGGTAACCCCAAATTCCCGATTTCCTATACATATCGATCATGACCCTTACAACAGTTAGCACTACCGTGCTATACTGTGATTTGAGATCAGAGACGACGACGACGAAGAACGACATTTAGCGTGGTCGGAGTCGAGGGATTTTTAGACTCGCCAGAGTCAGAGCAAAAATCCCTGAGAACGGCGTAAATATAGCTCCAGACATAAAGATTTTACCATTGAAAAACAACGTAAGTCTTATTCCCCATAATGCGTGTAAAAATCAACAACTGCGGAGTCGATAAACGATGCTATATCACTGATACGTGACTTTGATTCAGCGCCTCTGATTCGGCTCCCGATACTGGCGCTTTATAAATTGTTTTTAGATTAGATTAGATTAGATTAGATTAGAATAATTCACGTCTTTCGTGCCGGCGGATCATAAACAAACATCGCCAATAAGCTTATTACGTCAGTGAATGACAGCATCTCGTCGAACTCATCAGTTATTTAGACGTGTCTCTGACGTCGATCAACTCCAGGCAATATACAGGGTGCGGCTAAAAACATATCCCGGCAAAAACTGAAATTTCCCAGAAAGGCCTTAGTATTTCAATACGAAATTTTTCACGATTATTTGTAGTGGTTGTATTATATTAAAAGCGAAAATTTTATAAAATTCTACAGATCTGTGTAGAAATGGCAAAACCTGAAATACAAAGTACGATTTTTTGCAAGTCGCCAGTCAGTATCACAGAGAGATAACACATTTGATTAAAGTCGAGTAGGCCTACCAGCAAAACAGTGATATCATTAATAACGTCGCAAATTACGTTTTGTGCTGCTGTGTTTTGTCTAAAGAACTGTTTATAAAAAAATTACTGTTGTTAGTACTATGGGTAAGATATCATATGAAGACAAAATGCTCATTCAAACGCTAGGTGAAAATGAGCTTTGGATACAAAGCTATTGTTGCAAAATTTCTTACAAAAATGTCGCAAGAAGCCTAAATAATCTTAAATTAGTGGCTTAAATAATTACTGATTTTTTTGCAAAATGCCCTGTTTTTTCTGAGAAAATTTAGTTGATGTACGTTATGCGTACGTTGTTAAATAAATGTTCTGTGTTGCTGGCTGGCGACTTACAACAAGAAGAACTGCTGTTGCAAAGAGGCCGCGCGATGCTTCGTGTCTGTCAGTAGTTAGCTTCGTTGCGTCAATAGTACAATACCTCAAGCGCAGTTTTTTTATTATTAGTTACTTCAGCTTCAGATTTACTAGTGCATACAGTTCGATTCTGTTCTGTTGTCTTCGGCGTAGCGTCAAGCCTTGCTGTCATACATACGATCTATCGTGATTGTGTATAGTGCGAGAGCGCGCTTGGTCGCTCTCGCGCTGAAGAACCACGGAGACGGTGACTATCGCGCGTGGCGCTTGGTGGTCGAATACCCGCAGTATACGACCAGCGATATAATTGTCACAACTTGCGAGATGGTGGCCGTCGTCAACCGGCGACCATGTTTACAACACCTCGCCTGTTGCAGCGTCAACAGCAGGCATATAGGCTCAGAATCGCGATTTCTGCCTACCTCACCTGCATTCGACGCCCCCGTTAGAAGGGTTCCCGTCGGAATATCGCCATCCAGTTTGGTGCGGAAAAACTAGAATGGTGTGGCTGCCCGACGGTGAAAAAATTTCGGAGATATCTTTATTTGTTTTGACACAACTCACAAACGTGACAGACACACAGACACCGCATGACGGCATAGGCCGCGCTTATGCATCGCATCGCGCGGCAAAAATCGTAATTTCAGATTCTGCCTTTCCTATATATACTGATAGAATTTTATAAAATGTGCCGTAATAATGCCGTCAACCCTTGAGAATAATCGTACACAATTTCGTAGTAAAACATCTAGTGAGTTCAATGAATATTCGAAACCGCTTTCCCCATTGCTTGTTATGTAGACGGGCTATGAAAACAATCGCGATTTTCGACCAATATCTAACTTTATCTCGGAAACGATACAAGATGTGGCCGTAGTTATAATGGAAGACGACCAGGATCTCGTATGCGATCAATCGAGTGGTGTCATCTCCAATAACCTCGCGTGATCCCTTAATGGCACGGCAATCTTCAACGTCAAATAACTCGAAAATGGTACAAGATAGAGCTACACTTACAATAGAAGACTGACAGAAAGTCGTATATGAGCTATTTCATCATACCTTTATCAATGACCTTGACTGATCCCTAGCCCAGATTGAAGAGCACGCCATTATTCCACGTTGAATATTATTGTACAAGATAGAAATATAGTTAGGCTACTGTGAAACGCCAATAAGAAATCGTATGCTTCCAATGGTCATGGTGACATCTCCAATGACGCTGAGTGACCATGTAACCTAAATTTCAAGCTCTTGATATTCTTCGACGTCACGTAACTCGAAAGTGGTACAAGATAGAGCTATACTTACAATGACAGACTAATAATAAGAAGAGCTTTGGTTACGCTCGAAGTATTTCACTGTTGAAGCAAACTACAGAGTCGCGCGGCCTCTTTGCGAGAGCAGAGCTTCTTCTTTGGTGTATGATCAATCCGTGCAGCTAATATAAGCGTTCTTTATTGGCTGTCCAATGCTATGCATAGACAACATATAAATTTACCTGTGTGTGTGTTTGTGTGTCCGTCCCACTTTCTGTTAACTCGCCTACAGGTCATACCCCTCAACGGATTTTTACAGTTTTATAGGCCTAGCTTAAAAGACGCGGATTTACGCAAGGGGTCTCTTTGGAGTCTCGATGATGAATAATCACATTTATGGGTCCAAAGTCCCCAAAACCCCCATTTTGGGGCCTGAATAGGCATTTCAAGCCAAATATGCGAAAAAATTCAAATAGCTATATCTTCAGATATGTGTATCAGATTGACATGAAATTTTACAGGCAGCTGCGGCCAGCAACAGAGACTTCGTGGGTGGTCTCGTATGGTGGTAAAACAACTCCCAAGATGGCGGACGGCCGCCATTTTGAAAATCGTTATATCGCCATATCTCAGCGAAAAAATTATCCGATTTCGATGAAATTTTGTACACAGCAGCAGATTTTAAACTGGATAAACGTCACGTGATCAAAAATGAAAAAGTTGCATTGGACAGACTACGAGTTCGACAGAACGTATTTCTTGTATTAATACTAAAGTCTAAAGGGCCCAATAAGTTGACGGCACGTAACGTTCGGCTATCTAATCCACTGATTAGTTGTTACGATAACTCAGACAAATGCAGACCATTTTTGGCCGACCGTTAGGTCTAGGCCTATGCCATAGGAAATCCGTCCGTCCGTCTGTAACGTTGGTGTATTGTGGCCAAACGGTTTAAGCGATCGGGATGATT
>Ga0209428_1000280_pt1 | contig 10666 bp, 6 predicted proteins | sample OlaalgELextract1_2_FD_187377 | JGI IMG/M metagenome (GOLD analysis project Ga0209428, IMG submission 187377) | Olavius algarvensis symbiont microbial communities from Tuscany, Italy - Type G ELBA extract 1 (SPAdes) (version 2) | ecosystem: Host-associated > Annelida > Digestive system >...
CTTGCCCCCGGACATGAAGGCCAAGCAATGGGTCGCTCTGGCTGGTCTCGATCCGCAGGTCCACGACTCCGGCTCCAGCGTGCACAAAAAACCACGCCTGTCCAAGGCCGGCAACCGCTACCTGCGTATCGCCCTCTACATGCCCGCCCTGAGCGCCGCAAGCCATAACCCCCATGTCAGGGGCTACTACCGCCACCTTATCGAGGACCGGGGCCTCAAGAAGATCCAGGCCGTCTGCGCCGTGATGCGGAAACTCCTGATGGCTATCCACGCCATGCTCAAGACCCGCACAACCTTCGACAGCAGCCGCTTCTATTCCTTGACCGAAACGCCTGCCTGATTCGTTTATTTTATGGACGGGAGGCAAAACTGGACTTGCATTGGAACAGAGTATCTACCGGAGCTATTCTGCTGGTAATTGGTAGCTGGTAGCGGTTCTTGCATGCAAAATGTTCTGAAATGTGGTACTCGGTCGCTCCCTCAATCCTCACCCAGCAGGCGGGCGAGTCCTTCCTCGCCCACCAGGGTAATACCGAGTTCCGTGGCCTTGGTCAGCTTGGAGCCGGGGTCCGCGCCGGCGATCAGGTAGTCGGTCTGCCTGGAGATGCTGCCGGTCACCTTGGCGCCGCGGGCCTGCAGGGCCGCCTTGATCCGGTCCCGGGGTTGGCTCAGGGCGCCGGTGATGACGATTGTCTTGCCGGCCAGGGGCAACTGGTTGGGCGCCGCGGCGGAATCCGTGGGGGTTTCCCGATGAAGATCGATATTGGGCAACAGCCGCTCGATCACGGCCCAGTTGCGCGGCTCGGCGAAGAAGTCTTCGATCTGCTCGGCCACCACATTCCCGACGCCGGGCACCCGACTCTCCTTCCGATTCTCCAGGTCCTCCACCCGCGCCCGGCTCAGCGCCTGGAAAGTCTCGAAGCGATCGACCAGGACCTTGGCTACCTTGGCGCTGACGCCGGGGATCTTCCGCGCCACCAGCCACGCGGACAACGCATCTTCGGGGGTGAACTCGGGCTTGTCGTCGAAGAACTGGCGTATGGCCTGCGCGGTCTCGGGGTCCACCCCTTTTTCCCCCCGTTGCGACACCAGGTCGCGGTTTTCCATATCTTCTACCTGCGCCCGCCCCAGGTCGTCGAATGTTTTGAAGCGATCGACCAGGGCCCTGGCTACCTTGGCTTTGACGCCGGGGATCTTCCGCGTCACCAGCCACGCGGACAGCGCATCTTCGGGGGAGAACTCGGGCTGATCGTCGAAGAATTTGCGGATGGCCCGCGCGGTCTTGGGGCCGACGCCTTCTACCCCCCGTTGTCGCACCAGGTCTCGGAGCCGAAGCTCCATTGATTGTTTCAATTCCGATAAGGTTCTCTCGAAGGCCAGGGCGCGGGCCTGGGCAAATAAGAAGGCCCTCGCGAGGGCCGGGTCGGCTGACAGGAACTCCGCGAAGGGCTGGGCGGTGGTCTCGCCCACTCCCCGGATGCCCAGGGCGAAAATGGACCGGGCCAGGGTCGTCGCTTTGCTCGCCTCGATGGCCGTGAGTAGGTTGTCCACGGATTTTTCGCCCATCCGTTCGAGGGCCGCCAGCCGCTCGGTCTGGTCGGCCAGGTGGTAGATGCCGGCGGGGTCGGCGAGTATCCCCTGGTCCACCAGTTGTTCGATGAGTTCTTCCCCGAGCCCCTCGATGTCCATGGCCCGCCGGGAGGCGAAGTGCCGAATCGCCTCTTTGCGCTGGGCCGGACAGGAGAGGTTGCCGGTGCAGCGGGCGACGGCCTCTCCCTGGGGCTTTTCTACCGGGGAACCACACTCCGGGCAGGTCGATGGGAGCGTGACCGGCTTGGTGTCCGCGGGCCGGCGCTCGAGCAGGACCCGCACTACTTCGGGGATGACGTCTCCGGCCCGGCGGATGAAGACGGTGTCCCCGACCCGAACGTCCTTGCGCCGGACTTCGTCCAGGTTGTGCAGGGTGGCGTTGGAGACGGTGGCGCCGCCCACGGAGACGGGTTTCAACCGGGCCACCGGGGTCACGGCGCCGGTGCGGCCGACGCTGAATTCCACCGCCTCGACGGTGGTGAGTTCTTCCTGGGCGGGAAATTTGTAGGCGATGGCCCAGCGCGGCGCGCGGGCGACGAAGCCCAGGGCCTCTTGATCGGCCAGGGGGTCGACCTTGAAGACTACGCCGTCGATGTCGTAGTCGAGGGCTTCGCGTCGGGTCTCGATTTCCCGATAAAAGTCGATGCAGGCGTCGATGCCGTCCAGGACCCGCAGTTCCGGGGAGGTACGCAGCCCCCAGCGGTTCAGCAGCGCCAGGCATTGGCTGTGGGTCGGCGCCGGGGCGCCCCCCTGCACCGCGCCCAGGCCGTAACAGAAGAGGGTGAGGGGCCGTTGCGCCGTGATTGCGGGGTCAAGCTGGCGTAGGCTGCCGGCGGCGGCGTTGCGGGGGTTGGCGAAGGTCTTACCGTCTTTTTCACGGGCGGCCTGGGCGTTGATGGCCTCGAAGCCGGACTTGGGCAGAAAGACTTCGCCCCGCACCTCGATCAGCTCCGGCCAGTCCGTGCCCTGTAATCGCAGGGGTAGGCTACGGATGGTGCGGACCTGGGCGGTGACGTCTTCCCCACGGCGCCCGTCGCCACGGGTGGCCGCCCGGTGCAGCCGGCCCCCGGTGAAGGTCAGGCTGATGGCGAGGCCGTCGAGCTTGGGCTCGGCCAGGTAGCGGATGCGCTGATGCTTGAGCCGTTCCCGCACCCGGCGGTCGAAGTCCCGCAGTTCACCCGGGTCGAAGGCGTTTTCCAGGGAGAGCATGGGGACCCGATGCTCGACTTCGGAGAAGCCCGCCAGGGGCGCGGCGCCTACCCGTTGGGTGGGCGACTCGGGGGTCACCAGTTCCGGGAATTCGGCCTCGAGGTCCTGGAGTTCGCGCAATAGGCGGTCGTATTCGGCGTCCGGGACTTCCGGGGCGTCGAGGATGTAATAGCGGTGGTTGTGGTGTTCGATTTCCCGCCGCAGCTCCTCGGCGCGGGAGCGGTCGGCCGCCGGGGCGCTCATCGGGAACCCGTAAGCCGCCGGGCCATCAGTTCATGGACCTGTTCCTGCATGTACTCCGCCGCTTCGGGCGTAAGCAGGTCCATGGTCTTGTCGCGGATCTGCCCCTGGAGCTCGGTGGCCAGGCAATGCGCGGTAGTGAGCATCGCCACCAACCGGGACGGGTCATCGGGGGCGCCTTGCACCAGGGAGAACAGGATTAGGCCGGGGGACTCGAACTCGGCCATGGCGCCGAAGGGGAAGGTCCCGGGCTTGACGAGGTTGGCGACGCTGAACAAGGGGTCTTCGGGGGACTCGGTATCGGCGTAATACTGGAAGATCCCCTTCTCGCCGGGCTCGATTCCACAGTGATCGGCCACCTGCGCGATGGCCTCGCCGGTAAAGACCCCGACCCGCGGAGTGATATGCAGCAGCAGGATCAAAGGATTTTCGGGGGGCGCCGGCCCATCCTCGACCACCGGCGGCTGGTCCGGCGACTCTTGCAGGTCCGGCTCCCATGGCGCCCCAGGTGGTTGTTCGGGGGCTATGCCATCCGCCTCATCATTCCAGGGACCCAGTTGGGGCTCGAGCTTGCCTGCGTCCGGCTCCCTGTCCTCGCGGGGTTCGTCCGCGCCGGGACGGGCCCGGCGACGCTCCCAGATGTAGAGTCCGACCAATAACGAGCCACCGGCTATGATCAATAGCAAACGCAGGGTATCGGCATCCATTCGAAGACTCTCGGGCTTGGAGGATGTGAGCACGGGGTAGGTAAGTATAATCTCACAACCGGGCTGGGATCACGCGGCTACCCGGCGACCCAGGGCTTCCGAATGATAACCTCTGTTGAAACAAGCACTTGGCCTGGGCAAGCGTAGGTTGGGCAAAGGCGCGTACTGCTGAGCCGGCGATCTAAGAGGCTGCCTAGGAACTCACTTTAGAAATTCCCTGAAAATAGGCAGATTGGATAAAATTAACCCTCTGTTTTAAAAGGTATTTTTTCATAGAAACTGTCTAAAAAGGCAGTCTCTAAGGTGTCGGGCGTTGTCGCGCCGTGCCCAACGCAATGGTGACGGTGTCCACGGAGGTACGAAGAGGAAAAGGTTTTCGTGTCTGCGTGAGAAACTGTTGGGCTACGGGCTAGTAGCCGGAACCCGACGTACCGGCAGAGGCTATGAATTTGCAATAGAGTTGTTCCTGTAGATAACTTTCTGATATATAAGAATATTATTAGATTAGACAGGCCAAATTGAGAGCAAAAAGAACCGGTTCGTTAATGAATCAGTTCTTTTTGCTCTCAGTAGGCTCATGAAATTTATAAATATCAGAGAGTTATCAACGGGAACAAGTCTAATATCGAGACAGGAATGGGGTACTCGGCCGCCACGCAGGGCATCGTTGCGTTTTCCCACGCTGCCCGCCAGGGAAGCGCGAAGCGCGAGGCGGGTAGTCCGCGGTAGGCGTAGGCGCGAGCGGCTGGCCGAAGTGGCGAAGGGGCCGTAGGTCCCGGAGCTGACGCAGGCCAGATGCAAGCGCATCCGATACGCCGTCAAGCCATTCGTCGTAGGGGTCTGGCGGAGGCGCGAAGTGCCGAAGCCGTGGCCCCGGAGCGGGGCGTCCGCGGCACGTACAAGTTGTCGCCCGAGCGCAGGGCGAAAGGGGGACTGGGATGTCCCGTTTCGCATCCCGAGCACGGCGACACTCTGATGGGAGATCGGTCTCCAACCTCTGCTGAAAATCCGATTCGCGTGATTCGTCGTTTTTGTTCCCGGACCGATGGCCGGCGACTGTTTTCCCTCAAGACACCGCCGCCAGTCTGACCGCCTCATCGACATCCACCGCGACCAGACGCGAGACGCCCGGCTCCTGCATGGTAACTCCCAGGAGGTGGTCCGCGATCTCCATGGTCAATTTGTTGTGGGTGATGAAGATGAATTGGACCCGATCGGAGAGGGAACGCACCAGCTCGCAGAAGCGCCCGACATTGGCGTCGTCCAGGGGCGCGTCCACCTCGTCGAGCATGCAGAACGGGGCCGGGTTGAGTTGGAAGATGGCGAACACCAGGGCCACGGCGGTCAGGGCCTTCTCGCCGCCGGAAAGGAGGTGGATGCTGGCGTTGCGCTTCCCCGGCGGGCGCGCCATGACGGTGACGCCGGTCTCCAGCAGGTCCTCGCCGGTGAGCGCCAGGTAGGCGTGACCACCGCCGAACAGGCGCGGGAAGAGCTGCTTGAAACCCTGATCGACGCTCTCGAAGGTGTCCTTGAAACGGCCTCGGGTCTCGCGGTCGATGCGTCGGATGGCCTGCTCCAGGGTCGCCAGGGAGCGGGAGATGTCGGCGTGCTGGGCGTCCAGGTAACGCTTGCGCTCGAACTGCTCCGCGAGCTCGTCGATGGACGCCAGGTTGATGTTGCCCAAACGGGCGATGCGCGCCGAGACCTTTTCCAACCGCTCCCGCCAGGTCTCCTCGGCGGCGTCCGCCGCCAGGTCGGTGAGCAGCTCCCGTGGGTCCAGGCCCTTCTCGGCCAACTGTTCCTCCAGGGTGCGTCCGCGCACCAGTTGTTCCTGGTGGGCCAGGCGCAGGGCATCGAGCGCGCCTCGGCGCTCGCCGAGGTCCTGCTCGACTCGGTGACGCTCCTGTTCCAACGCGCGGGCGCGGGTGTCCAATTCCTCCATCTGCCGCCGCGCGACGCCCAGTTGCTCTTCGACCTCGAGGCGCAGGGCCAGCTGCTCCGCGAGCTGCTGCTCCTGACCGGCCAGCGGCTCCAGGGAGACCTCCAGGCTCAGGCGTAGCGCGGCGTAGCGCTCGGTGAGCTGTCCGCACTGCTCCCGCGCCCGTTCCAGGCTGCGCAGCCTGGCTTCTCGGGAGGCGCGGCGCGCCTCGATGCCGACCTGGAGGCGATGGGCCCGCTCCCGGGCCGCCCGCTCCTGTTCCCACGCCTGGGCCACCTGGTCCCGCAGGGTCTCGCGCTGATCGGACAGGACCTGGCGCCGCTCGGCCAGGGTCTCCATCTCTTCCAGGGCCCCGTGTAGGCGTTCCCTGGCCGCCGCCGCCTCGGCCACGGCCTCTTCCCGGCGCCCGGCCAGTTCCGCCCGTTCCGCCTCCAGGGTGGCGCGACGCTCGTTCCGGTGCTCCAGTCGGGCGCGCTGTCCCGTCAGGTCCGCCTGGACCTTGGCGAGGGATTTCTCGAGCCCGGCGGTCTCGGCCCGCACCGCCTCGCGCTCTTCCTCGACCCCGCGCCGGCGTTCTCGCAACTGCCCCTGCTCTTGCTCCAGGGTCCGGACCTGGGCCTCGAGGACCGCGACCCGGCGCTCCAGTTCCTTGAGGTCATCGGCCCGCGCGAGCACTTCCCCCAGGGCGCCGTCCGCCTCCGGCGTGCGCAGCCAGTTGGCCCCCACCAGGACCCCGTCTCGGGTGACCAGGATCCCGCCCGGATCGAGGGTAATCCGCCCGCGCAGGGCCTCCGGTAGGTCCTCCGCTACCCGCACGGACCCGAGCAGCCCGTGCAGGGGCCAGGGACAACGCACCCGCGCCAGGAGTGAGTCGGGGGCCGCGGGGTCGGCGGCGGCCGACCCGTCGAGAAGCGTCAGGGGGCCGAGCCCCGTCGCCGTCGCCACCGCGGCCCCGACCCGGTCCAGGGAGTCGGTGCGGACGGCGCGCAGGTGATCCGCGAGGACCGCCTCCACCGCCTGCTCCCAGCCGGGTTCGACCGTCAGCTCGTCGGCCAGCCTCGGGGCGCCCGCCAGCCCCTGACCACTCAGCCAATCGGCAACCCCCGCGTCCGCGTCCCCCAGGGCCGCCTCCTGCAGCGCGGTCAGCGCGGCCTGACGACCCCGCGCCGACTGCAACTCGGTACGCGCGGTATCCAGTTGTACCCCCAGCTCGCGTAGCGCCCCTTGCTGCTCCTGCAGGGTCGTCGTCAGGCGTTGCGTCTGTCCCTGGAGGGTGGCGACCCGCTCCCCGTACTCCCGCGCCTGTTCCTGGCCGGCCCGGATCCGGACCTCCAGTTCCTCCGTATCCTGCTGTCCCAGTTCCTCCTCGATCCGGCCCCGGCGGGAGCGGATCTGCTCCATGCGCTGCTCCAAATGGTCGATATGGGTACGCTCCACCTGGGCCAGCTCCGCGGGGGCGGCGGCGCGCCGGTTGAACTCGTCCCACTGGGTCTCCCACTCCCCGCGCCGCGCCTCGGCGGAGCTCACCCGGACCAGGGCCTCCGCCAGCAACCCGTCGGCCGCTTCCTGCTCGGGCCCGTCCGTGGCCAGGGCGGCGTCGATCTCGGCCATGGCCTGCTCGTCGCGGGCGCACAGGGCCTCGGCCTCGGTGCGCTCACGCTCCAGGCGCTCGGCCTCGGTCTCCTGGCGGCGGCGGCCCTCCTTGGCGAACTGGATGGCCTGCTCGGCGCGCGCGATCTCGGAGCCGACGGCATAGTAGCGGCCCTGAACCTCGTTGAACCCGTCCGACGCCGCGACGTAACGACCACGCACCTCCTCGCTGTCCGCCTCGAGTTGCCGTTGGCGCGCCACCTGGCCCTCCAGGGCCGTCTCCCGCGTCCGCAGGGCCTCGTCCCGCGCGCCGATCTCCCGGTCGAGGGAGCGCCAGCGCAAGGCGCCGAGCTCCGCCTCCAGCCGCTGCTCATCCTGCTTGAGGCGCTGGTACTTCTCGGCGGTGGCGGCCTGACGCTCCAGGTGCAGGAGCTGCTTGGCGACCTCCTCGCGCAGGTCGTCGAGGCGGTCCAGGTTGTCACGGGTGTGGCGCATCCGGTTCTCCGTCTCGCGCCGCCGCTCCTTGTATTTGGAGATGCCCGCCGCCTCCTCCAGAAACAGGCGCAGCTCCTCGGGTCTGGCCTCGATGAACCGCGAGATGAGGCCCTGCTCGATGATGGCATAGCTGCGCGGGCCCAGGCCGGTGCCCAGAAACAGGTCTTGGATGTCGCGACGGCGGCAGCGGGAGCCGTTGAGGAAATAGACCGACTGGCCGTCCCGGGAGACCTGACGCTTGACCGAAATCTGGCCGAATCCGGCGTACTCCCCACCGGCGCCGCCGTCGCTGTTGTCGAACACCAGCTCGATACCGGCGACGCCCACGGGCTTACGGCCGGTGGAGCCGTTGAAGATGACATCGGACATGGACTCGCCGCGCAGCATCTTGGCCGAGCTCTCGCCCATCACCCAGCGCACGGCGTCGATGACGTTGGACTTGCCGCACCCGTTCGGCCCCACGACCCCGGCCAGGTTGCTCGGGAACCGGACGGTGGTGGGATCGACGAAGGACTTGAAGCCGGCGAGCTTGATCTTCTCCAATCGCATCACGAGAAGATACAGGAGGAGTGGGAGCAGGGCCAAGGGGGCAGTTATCAGTTATCAGTTGTCAGGGGGCAGTTGCCAGCTTGCCCCTTGTACCCTGTCCTCTGCACCCTGCACCCTGCCATGAATTGGTCCGCCGGCAACCGGCGACCGGTAGCAAATCGAGAAGTCGAGGGGGCGTGTTGGACAAGGTCCGTCGGTTACTGTACCATTCGTGCCCTTTCGCGATTCGAGTCAAATAGAAAGGGTCCCGGAGCAACGGACATGAGGACTGAGAGCATCAAGCCTGCGGAGGTTCGCCGCGAGTGGTACCTGGTCGATGCGCAAGGCAAGACCCTGGGCAGACTCGCCTCGGAGCTCGCGCGGCGCCTGCGCGGCAAACACAAGGCGCGGTATACCCCCCATGTGGATACGGGTGACTACATCATCGTTGTCAATGCCGAAAAGGTGCGGGTAACCGGCAACAAGCTCCGAAACAAGATGTACCATCGTCACACGGGTTACATCGGGAATCTCAAGTCCATCAGCTTGGAGAAGCTGCTCGCCAAGGTGCCGGAGCGGGTGATCGCTCATGCCGTCAAAGGTATGCTCCCGCGCAATCCCCTGGGTCGAGCCATGCTGAAAAAATTGCATATATACGCCGGTCCGCGGCATCGCCACCAGGCCCAACAGCCCCAGCTTCTCGATCTCTGAGCACAGGAAGCCAGTCCCCATGTCGGATTCCAATTATGCAACCGGGCGGCGTAAGAGTTCCGCGGCCCGTGTTTTCCTGGCCATCGGTTCAGGCAACATCACCGTCAACGGCCGACCCCTGGATAAGTTCTTCGGTCGGGAGACGGCGCGTATGATCGTGCGCCAACCGCTGGAAACCGTCTCAATGCTGGATCGCGTCGATCTCAGGGTAACCGTCACCGGCGGCGGCACCTCCGGGCAGGCCGGCGCGATACGCCATGGTATTGCCCGCGCCCTGGTGGGTTACGACGAGGCCCTGCGTCGCCCGTTGCGTCAGGCCGGCTTTCTGACCCGTGATGCCCGCGAGGTCGAACGCAAAAAGGTGGGATTGCACAAGGCGCGTAAGCGGCCACAGTACTCGAAGAGGTGATTGGGAGAGGTGGTTCTGTTCGATTGGGGGATCGTCTAGCGGCAGGACTACGGACTCTGACTCCGTCAACCTAGGTTCGAATCCTAGTCCCCCAGCCAAGATACGAGAAGAAGGCCGGCGTTTCCGCCGGTTTTTTTCTAGGGCGGGCGCATATAAAGAACTTTTGGAATAACAAGTTGCTTCCAGCTACCAGTCGCCGGCCACCGTAGGCGGTGGCTTGCCGGCGCCGGGTGGGGTTCCTCCATAGGCGCGGGGAACGGTATCTAAGGATATTTTTTTGTCCGCAGATTACGCGGATTATCACCGTACGCTTGCTGGTTTCTGATTAGCAAGGAACTACAGCGATCCCCAGGAGCGAGCGTAAATTCGGGGCTGATACGGGTGTGGCAAAGGTGACTCCTTCCTGGGACCGCGGGCGTCTCGCCTGCATCGGGTCCGCACAGCGGACCCGACCGCCGGTCTCGGCAATGTGCCCTAAGAATCCTGTGTAACCTAAATCTTGCAAGTAGCCTTCGGCACGGGGTAACCACCCATTCGGGACTGAGAGACTGCCTTTTTAGACAGTTTCTATGAAAAAATACCTTTTAAAACAGAGGGTTAATTTTATCCAATCTGCCTATTTTCAGGGAATTTCTAAAGTGAGTTCCTAGACAGCCTCTGAGTTGGCGAGGTAATCTGTTCACTCGGTGCCGCTGTGGGACCCGACAGTTAGCCGAGACAGTGACGACAAGTCCCAGTTTAGACCCGTAAGGGTCTAAGAGACTGTCTAGGAACTCTCTTTAGGAATTCCCTGACTGTGGGCAGTTTGAAGAAAATTAACAATCTGTTTATTAAGGATATTTTTCACGGATACTGTCTAAAAAGGCAGTCTCTAAGCAAGCTGTTTTTGCCGGGCGACACCCAAAGCGCCCCGTCAGCCGGTTGCAGTCAGGCCGTTGGTAACTGGGGTCGGGTTGGTGTACGCGCGTTCAGAGCGGCTGACTGAGCGCTAACCAGACCTTGGGATGGAGGTGCTGCCGGGGCAGCTTGATACGCAGTTGATTGGCGCCGCCGAGCAGCTTGCCCGCGACCCGGATCAAGAAGGTTCGAACCGTCCGCGGCTCCCAGCGCTTGAGCGTGGCATTTGCGCTCAGCAGGGCCATCCAGCGGAGGGTGTTGTAAGCCAGGACGGCGCACTGGAACAGCGCCGCGTTGGCCAGGAAGCGATTCGTTTTGAGCTGCGCGAGCCCCGTCTGGTTCTTGGCCTCT
>Ga0209428_1000281_pt1 | contig 10646 bp, 9 predicted proteins | sample OlaalgELextract1_2_FD_187377 | JGI IMG/M metagenome (GOLD analysis project Ga0209428, IMG submission 187377) | Olavius algarvensis symbiont microbial communities from Tuscany, Italy - Type G ELBA extract 1 (SPAdes) (version 2) | ecosystem: Host-associated > Annelida > Digestive system >...
CATCAGAGGTGGGGTTGCATACCGTGTCGGCCGAACCCGGCGGCCACAGTTCTTGTTATTCGGAAGTTTGGTCAGGTGCCAATTAGAATACGCTAACTCAGTGTGGGATCCTTACATACAGCGTATGAAGCTACGGCCTTACGGCGCTATACAAATCAGATTATTATTATTATTATTATTATTGAATAAAAAGTCCAAACGAGAGCCACTAAACTAGTTATGACTGTCAAACATTTACCTTATATATGGGAAGGCTTATTCGTTTAAATTTACTTACATCACAGTCTGAACGGTAGTTCAGACAGTGTTAACGGCGACCTTCAATTCCTATGGGGATAGGCAAATTTCAACCTCCCACAAAATCGATACCCCTGAACCGATCGATAAAAAAGTCGGCACAGTTGACTACGTCCACCAAATTTGGTACAAATCCACCCACTGAGGGCTTCCGGGAAAATAGGTGAAATATAACAAAAATTATTTTTATTTATACCTTTTTATTGCGCGTCAGCATACTGACGCGCGATATTGATATAGCAAATCTGTCTGTCCGTCTGTCTCTCTCTGTCTGTCTGTCCGTAACGTTCCGGTATCAGATGAAAACGGCTTAATATATCGTCTTAGATTTTTCACCATACAGTAGCCCAATCATTCTGTTTTCATCAGCATCAAACATCAACATCTTCACGAAATTCCGACGGGGTCACCAACCTGCGGGGGCGATAAATACAGGTGGGGTATAAAAATTTCGCGATTTTCTACCAATAAGTCGCTATATCTCGCAAACGATGCAAGATATCGCCATAGTTACTATGGAAGGTGAATAGGAACTCGTATGCGATCTAGCAAATGGTGCCATTTCCAATGACCTTGAACGAACCCTAACCCTGCTTTCAAGGTCACACCACTCTTTGACGCTAAATATCTCACAAACGGCTACAGATACGGCCATAGATACTATAGAACAGAGGTTGAAATCTGCGATCCGCCAGTCGCCGTCAACTCATCGTTCCTCGCGTCCGTCGCAGCACTTTCGGCGCTCGTGCTTTCGCCATTGCGGGCCCAACAGTTTGGAATTCTCTGCCTGACAGTTTGCGTGATCCAGCTGTTGGGCCTGATCAGTTTCGACGTGACTTGAAAACGCATCTGTTTGAGTGACACTGCGTCTCGTTTAGCGCATTAGCGGTGTTTTCGCGTAATGCGCTATACAAATCGACATTTTACTTACTTTTACTTACTATAGAAGGCGAATAGGAAACCGCACCCAAACTTTTGAATGGCACCAATTTCAATGACCTCGAATGACCTCTAACCCAGATTTTAAGGTCACGGTATTATTCAACGTCAAATAACTCGAAAATGGTACAATATACAGCTATATTATTTTACAGTGGCCGACCAATAGAAAGTCGCATGTGGTCTATCGAACGGCGCCATTTTCAATGACCTTAAACGACCCCTAACCTGGTTTTCAAGGTCACTCCATTCTTTGACACTGAATATCTCACAAACGGCTACAAATATGGCCACAGTTATTATAGAAGGCGAATATGAAACCGTACCCAAGCTTTCGAATGGTACCATTTTCAATGACCTTCAATGACCTCTAACCCACATTTCAAGGTCAAATTATTCAACGTCAAATAACTCGACTACTACTAAGTCGTGTATGATCTATCCAATGGTTCCGTTTCCAGTGACCTTAAGTGACACTTAACCTAGATTTCAAGGTCACGGTGTAATATTTATGCATATAGATGCCCTCAGCGTATTGTGTGCGCAGCTGACGCGCGATCTGTTGGCGATAGGTAAGTTCATGTTTTTCTCAGGTTCGCATACAGGTCAGACCCATGGATGGATTTTTACGCGTGACAGCTCAAAAGACGTGAAATTACGCAAGGATGTGCCTTTTTGAGGTCTGAGCGATGCCCACCTAAGTTTTGGGGGTAAAATCCCCCCCAAAAAACTGAAATTTTGGGGCGTGAATAGGATTTTCAAGCCTGAACGACAAAAAAAAAATTCAAATCCTTATAACTTGAAAACTACTTATCTGATCACGACGAAATTTTTAGAGGGAGTACGCACCACGAATACGCTTTCGTGGGTGGTCCCATGGCTCCCGCAACAAATCCAAGATGGCGGCCGCCGCCATCATTAATTTCGGGAAAATGTCAATAACTCCGGATGATATCTGCACCAAATTTTATGTGAAGATGCATCACAGCCATGCGGAGATGACCAGGTGACCAAAAGTCGAAACCGGAAGTTAATTCGCGTGACATCATCAAATGAATGTCTGAAGGATAAGTGCGTCGATCTCAGTGACAAAAACAGATATTTGAACCAAATTTCGTACAGAGCACAAACACCACACTATCAACATGCCGGAGTGGCCAAATTCACATAACCTCAAATTCAAAGATGGCGGCTCCCGCCATCTTGAATTTCGGAAAAATTGCAATAACTCCGGACTGAATAAAGGTATCTGCACCAAATTTTATGGGAAGATGCATCACGGCCATGCGGAGATGACCACGTGACCAAAAGTCGAAACCGGAAGTTAATTCACGTGACGTCATCAAATGAATGTCTGAAGGATAAGTGCGTCGTTCTCGGTGACTATAACATATATTTGAACCAAATTTGGCACAGAACACAAATACCACACTATCAACACGCCGGAATAACCAAATTCACATAACCTGAAAATCCAAGATGGCGGCCGCCGCCATCTTGGATTTTTAATTTATGTGAAAAGAAAAATGTCATTAAATCCAGACTGGATAAAGATATCTGCATCAAATTTTACGGGATAATTCAGTGGACATCGGCTTATACAACAGTTTGTACTACCGTACAAGCCGTGCCGTGTTCACGGCTTGTATGATAGTACAAGCTGTTCTCACAGTGTGAACGGTAGTAAGTTGCAGTAACAACTTTAGTACCAAATGGTACCGTAGTGGCTGGCTGGGCTACGGGAGAACCTCAAAAATTGTGCGGACCACGTACACCGTACCACGTACTTTATATGTACCCTTAACAAACGTAACAGCTACAGAAATGTAGTAAAACTGCAAATATAAATGTAAAAAACGGTGGTTTAGACACTAGTTAACGGCCAATGACACATCTAAAACTGCAAAAATTACAATTACAAGACTCAACAGCACATTGACGTTTAGGCGATGTGCTAGTGGGTAATCACCTTTTTGTAATTTTTGCAGTTTTAGATGTGTCATTGGCCGTTAACTAGTGTCTAAACCACAGTTATTTTTACATTTATTAAAATATAGGCGTGTTCGAGGAGACATGATTGAGGTATACAAAATACTCACAAACAGATATGACGTTGATGTAAATTTACATTTATAACAACTGCAAAGTAATATAACCAGAGGTCACAAATTGAAATTAGCTAGTACCAAAACTAGATTTCATTATGACTTACGAAAATATTCATTTACTATTCGAGTTGTAAATATTTGGAAAAGCCTACCTGAATCAGTTATTTCAGCAAACTCAGTAGATAGTTTTAAAAATAGCCTAGACAAGTTTTGGTCCAATCAGGATGTTTTATTACAAAGTTGATCTAAGGTAATCGGTAACAGAAGTCTGTCTAACATGGATGACTAACACTTCTCCATAATTGTACATATGTACATAGCGTTTTTTGTTATTTGATAAGCACAGAGGCTTCGGCCTGCGCCTCAATTTCTGCTTTGCTTTGCTTTGCTTGGTTGAATAACGCCAATTTTCCCTACCCCTTTCAATTTAGTTTGCAAGATCACCTAGAACCCCTTCGATTTTTTCTCTCCAAAATTTTAATACAAACTGTCCGAGTCCCTTCCTGAGCTATGAGACCGTGCAAAAATGTTGCGGATAAGTTCAACCCTGCAAGTAGGGCTAATACCTACTGCATGATAGATGGCCATAGCTCATGCGCACCTCGCACCGTGGGCCCCAGAGTCCAATTTAGCGGTGCGTGTGAACAGAGCCATTGATGACCAACCAGCGCATACAGTAGGAGGCCATCTGTTATCAGTGTTTCAAACAGCGACTAATACTGAGCGTCTCTGAACCCAGTATTAGCAAACGGTCACAGATTAAAGAGGACACCGTCGAACTCTCTGTGTTTGCCCGAGAATGTAATCTCAAAACATACGCCGCTATAACCTGACACAATGATCCGGCCAGCGCGGGCCTCGAACCCAGACTCGCCGATCACCGTAGCCAGGCAGCGCGTACCGCAACGCTACAAAAATAGCGCCACCGGGGCAGTCAAGGACTAAATTTACTGCATAAAAACATATCTTCAAAATGTTTTCGCAATTCTCGGCTACAATATATGGCTATCGGAACGATGACTGCTGGAGTGCGAGCAAAAATAATGCCACGGCGGACGACCATGCAGTTTATCGCACAGACAGCGGCCGCGCATCAGTGAATTTTGTTTATTCATTCATTCATTTGTTTCTTTAATAATGCCACCGACAACACGCAATGGACATACAACAAGTAATCATTACAAGCAAAAGCCTAATCCTAAATTAAAAATTACTAAGATACACGAAATGCATATAGCACATAAAACTTAACTAATATATATCTGTAAAAAGCATTCTGTACACAAAGTTCTTTCGCTGTAGACTAGAATGTTCTGTCGGCAAAGTTAGATCGTGCTTACGTTTACGCATATTGTAACTGGTATCCTTAGGTGGAGGGAGAAGCGAACATAACACATGGTCCGGATTATTTATAACTGAATTAAATAAGGTGTCATCTGATGATTCGAACAGTTGATCGATAGTTCTGAAACACCCTGCAACCTGCAGCATGGACGACCAGGAAGAAAAGAAGAGAAGATAATTTAATTATTGTATACGCAGTGGTAAGTCTGAAGCTCAAGTAGCCAATAATAGAATATTGCGCTCGATACTGAGCATTCAGGGGGCGCAGGGCCCCCTAATGGTGTTTAAGAACATCATTAGACATGATAATGTACTCGCTTTGGGGTAGCTAAATCGTGCGCTGTGGCACTGCTGAGCGTGACATAAATTATACAAAAAAAACAATTTGCGCCGGGTACTATATTAGGCTTAGATGCATTTAAATTCTGACACAGAAGAATTGGCGTAGGCTATACCAGCGTCTACAGATAAGCTTACTTCGCTTACAATAGGTTTAATGGACCGTGTGACAACCGGAGTCATATTCACGGATTTCCGACAATTAGTTTGGATGTGGTCTACATTCCATTGCTCTTGCGGTACGACTGCCTGCGTTTATCTGATTTAATCTGGCATGTGTCACTGCTGGCCTATACAGCGGCGCGCGATTGTTCATGCATGAATTAAGGCGGCCGGCGCAGACAATGAGGCAGAGGCAAGTCCGTCAACTCAGCGTAATGAGCGCTTCAGAGCCTTTGTGGAAACATGCGTATATAGCAAACACGCCGTCGAATATGCATCAAGGGCAACAAGTGGCCGACAACCATATTCCGTATTCTTCAAAAATCGAATAATAAAAAAAGATAATAACTGAGTAAATCTGGTGAATGCAACTTGCATCAACTTTTACTAATTTTGATTTTTATGCAAGCGTTTTCAATAACGTAAAATACTTGGCAGTGCATGAAAGTAACAAAGCTGCTATCGAGTTCCTCACGTGTTCCTGATTACTGAGTATTTCAGAAACTACGTGCTAGGCCTGCACAATTTAACGTCAGAGACGTTAAATCATCACCCACGTTTGCATTGAAGTGCAGCCATTTTCGAACTCGTCCGAACGTTTGACGATAGGCCCCTATCTTACCCCCATAAAATTTGATGATTATATCTCAGACGGTTATCGCGATGACAAACAAACAGACACCCACACATCCAGAAAGAGACACTACTGAAAACAATACCACCTATACGCTATCGCTGAGCGAATGGTAAACAAAAAATGTATAAAATTTAAAAAAACAAAACAAAACAAACAAAAAAATGAAAAGCATCATTGAAATAAAACAAGTGGGTTAGCGAGAATACCTACCATGTTGGGGCGGGGCAGTTAAAATATGCAGCACCCCACCCTTGTCAAGGGCAACTTTTCCGTCGCTAACTGTCTATAAATTATACTCAACTCAAGGAGGCAAGAGTGATGATTACGCGAGGCCATCAAATCTAACTTCGGCATCCTTGACCTTGACATTTGACCTCATGACATCCGAGGTTGACCGTTGCCCCGGGACCACTTGTGCTAATTTTTATTCATGCATTTTCAAACTGGAAATTGTAGTCGTCGCTAGCGCTCACGACTATATGTAGGCTGAAAGCCGTCTTGCAGTTGTTAGCCGTATAGTCTGTCCCGGATATATAGACAATTTTTTTTGTACCCAAGGCGAGTACTTTACCACATCTAATTCTATTTTTAATTTCAACTTCCAGCTCTACTAGTTTCCGAGATATTAGAAAGGTACCAAATTTACATTAGGGGACCCTGCGCCCCCGGACGCCCACTACCGGAAAAACTTTGACGCACTCCCAAGTACTTGCCTATACAATGTAACTGTAAAGTTTCAGATTCGTATAGCTCCATTAACGGGCGACTTACGGAGAGCGCTCTCTGTAATATGTTTGCACTGATAGGTCCCCCAAAATGGGGTTTTGGGGGATTTTGGAGGCAGGGGCGAAGATATTTGGTGAGAACCCCTAGGCATGCAATGACCACCGATTTACGTCGTTTGATAAAAAAATGTGGAGATAAAGTACCTTAGTCTGTATGCGCGGCAAAGAAATCACAAAAACTGTATGCAGCACCAAACTGGTCCAAATGTCACTTTTTCGGGATTCTGAATCCCGAAAAATACAGGGGAACATTCTTCAACTCGGAGAAACTACATCCGTCCTTAGAATTGCGCGTTTTCAGACATGTTTAGTCCAGATGTGACGCACCGTGCACTATACACTGTGTTCCAAAAAAACATGTGACCACATTTTCGATGATAAGTTGAAGTAGAACTATCCGTTTACAAAGATTTTTGGCACACTTATTACCAAAAGTATAGGCCATTAACAGGTATATTTAGTTTCCCACCTCACCTATTTCGTGCACCTACTTTACCTTGGGAAACTGTCGAGACCTAAATATCATGAATTTAGCCTTAAATTCCTGATTTTCTCAATGCTACAATACTAGGATATAAACTGCAAAATTGTCACCATATTATTTTGCTTACTTATTATACAACTTACGGTTTATAATAGAACAATAACCAGATTTATTGCAGACGATTGTTTATCAGTGAGTGAGACGGGATATACGATTGGCTTCAGACAACAGCTGAGCACGACATCATTTGAAGCATGTGAGCTGGAGATCACGGTGAATTATTTTTCTGTATACACATGAACAAAGAATGGCAGTTTCATACGAAATCTAACGAGCTGACCCATGCCTTTTTGGCTTGTCCTCCTGACTGAGCACAAGGTTTTTCACTGCTGCGCGACAAACGCGGTCTAACGCTGCCTGGAAGCGGGACAATTGTACCCGTCTTGTGGCTTCTCTTCAGCAGACTGTCGATGCTTCAAAGTTTCCAACCCTTGTCGGGCAATTCCCTCAACAGCCTTCGTGCACCATACTGCTTTGACAGATAGAGATTTTTAATCAGAATCACATCTTCCTGTGAAATTTTCATGATTTTGTTTAATTTTTGCTGATATTTAGGTCTTGACAATTTCCCAAGGTAAAGTAGCTGCACGAAATAGGTGAGGTGGGAAAATAAAAACACCTGTCGACGGCCTGTATTCTTAGTAATAAGTGTGCCAAAAATCTTTCTAAACGGACAGTTCTACTTCAACTTATCATCAAAAACGTGGTCACATGTTTTTTGGAACACAGTGTAGTAGCGTTCTGTATGGGTATAGCCAAAATTTGGGCAAGTTTGGGGGTCCCCAGCTCCCCTACCAAAAGTTGCAGGAAATCTCCGCTGCCGGAAGGCACTTGGGCACCCCTTTGGGCCTTCGACTACCGCACGGAAAAATCGTAATTATTCTGCGATGTAACCCCTAGGCTGTATGGCTGGTCACCGGAAGGTACTCTTAGGCGTATTGTATGGGGAAAATAGGCCAAAATCCGAAAATTGGGAAATTTTAACGCCCTGTAGCTCCGCAACGGTACGTCGTACAAGAAAAGTTGACCGACCTCGGAAACTCACTGGTCCTTGGACTACAACGCGGAGAAAGCAATGTCTCTGCAGTATATCCCGTGACCTGTAGCCTGCTCTGAGTGAGGTGCTCGTTTGACTCCTTCCAAGTCTGGGGGTTTGGGGGCAAATTACCCCTGGATGGAAAGTTTTTGTAAATGTATTTCCAAAATCTGCATTTCAACCGCGATTCACGTGTTATGGCGAAACTTGGCAAAATCGGCCGTTGCGAAGTTGCCCAAAAGTGACCTGGTATTGCTTACAAAAAAACCGGCGACGGGGACACGTTCGAGCCCCCATTTCGCCCTCCCCCTTAGCCGATCGTGCCCAAAATTTCGTGAACGTTTTCCGCCCTTGAGCTGTGCATGTGTGCCGACTTTGGTCCGTATCGGCTGCGGTTTGCCGGATTTATTATAGCGCTTTCAGATGGCAATCGCAATTTGATAACGGACAAATGACGGACGGACGGAAGAACGAATAAGTATAGAGTACATTATACCTCGGCCACTCTAGACTGGCGGACACAAAAATACTGCATGTTCGTGTGTTTTTATGATGCCATTTTTTGCGTCCTGTCTGTGGTAGCTAAGTTTCTTGTTCACCTGCTTCGGAACAGACAGGGTGGAGTAGAAACGAAGGGAAGGGGAGAAAAGGGGGAGAGTGCGGAGGGGGTTGAAGGGGAAATGTTTCTGATGTTTCTGACAGAAAGAGAAGCGTTGTAAACTAAGAAGCAATCGACCTTTCGGCGATTTGCTGCTAAGTATTATCATCTTTTCTATTGACAAGTAGCTCTGCTGTCGCAAAGAAGCCGCGCGATGCTTCGTGTCTGTCAGTAGTTAGCTTCAATAGTACAAAACGTCGAGTAGAGTCTTTTATTGTTAGTTACGTAGGCTACAGATTTGTCGCTGTGTGCAGTTAAATGCACTGTTCTGTTGTCTTTGGCGTGACGTTGAGGCTTCTTGTCATAAACATTTCGTCATCTTCTCCGGCAATCAACACCACCGCTTACTACCAGCGATGTGTCATCACTTGCGAGACGGTCGCCGTTAACACAGGCAGTCAAGCCAGATATAGGCTCAGAATCGCGATTTCTGCACACCCCACCTGCATTCGACGCCCCTGTTAGGAGGAGGGGGTTCCCGTCGGAATATTGCTATGCCGTTCGGCACGGAAAAATTAGAATGGAGTGTACCCAACGGTGAAAAATTTTTGATGATATGTTTATTCGTTTTGACATGATCCACGAACGTGACAGACACACAGACAGACGGACGGACGGACAGAGAGACAGACACCGCAGGACGACATAGGCCGCGCTTGCATAGCATCGCGCGGCAAAATGGTATCAGTGATATTGGCTGTTTTAGAGATGTTATTCTGAGCCATTACAACTGCGTGTAGTTAAGCTTCTATTGAAGTTTTTTAAGATTAATAGCCACGTATCGGCGACAATCGTGTTGATAGCAGCTGGCCGTCGCAGCGTTCACAGCATGCGATGAAGCCAGATATTGGCTGAGCATCCCAATTTCTGTCTAACCGACCTGCGTTCAACGCCCCGTTAAGGGAGGAGGGTTGCGCCGAAATATTGCCATGCCGTTTGGTACATAAAAAGTACAAAAACCAGGTAATTCGATAATTAAGTTGAACTAGAACTGTCCGTTTACAAAGATTTTTGGCAGACTTATTACCAAGAGTATAGGCCATCGACAGGTATTTTTTAGTTTTCCACCTCATATTCAGTTCAGCTATACTTTACCGTGGGAAACTGTCAAGACCTAAATATCACGAATGTAGCCTTAAATTGCTGATTTTCTCAATGCTACAATACTAGGATATTAATTGATATATGCAGTTCATATGGTATATCATCGGATATTAAATTCAATCCACTAAAAAGTCAATTAATTACTTTTGGTGGGTGTAATCCTGCTCAGTGTGTAATAACAATCAGTGGCAACTCTATCCCCTGGGTGCCCAAGGTAAAATATCTAGGTATAATTTTTCTGTTTAACACTGCTACCTGCATAAAGTTAATGCTGCTTGTAATAGCTGCGTTCGACGAATCTTTTCGTGCTGTCGAGAGAGTACCAGACCTCTTCAGTTCTTTTGTAATACACTCACAATATTATTCCTAGTGGACCAGCATAAGTTAATATTTTGGTACATGGGTTAGGGTTTAAAGTCGGGCTTAGTGTTAGAATTTATTTTAAACTGCGATATTCTCTGTAGGCTGAAGTTGTAGAGCAAATGTTACGTTCGGCTATCTAATCTCTGATCAGCTTCTTGTTGACTCACAGTGTACTTTTGCCAGGAGATTTTTTTGTTGAATTTAAAAAAACAAATGCCATGTTTGAGGTAAACGTAGCTATGTCTGTCGCCTGTCTGTCTTTCTGTCGTCTGTCTGTAACGTTCGTGTGACCTGCTCAAACAGTAGAACTTTTCGAAAAATGTTTGCACC
>Ga0209428_1000284_pt1 | contig 10608 bp, 1 predicted proteins | sample OlaalgELextract1_2_FD_187377 | JGI IMG/M metagenome (GOLD analysis project Ga0209428, IMG submission 187377) | Olavius algarvensis symbiont microbial communities from Tuscany, Italy - Type G ELBA extract 1 (SPAdes) (version 2) | ecosystem: Host-associated > Annelida > Digestive system >...
TCTATATTTCAAGTTTTATTAAAATCGGTCCAGTGGTTTTGCCGCTGTGGGTGGTCGAAAATCGCCCTTCCCCATTACTTTGGCCATTGGCTTATACAACAGCTTGTACTACCGTACAAGCCGTGATTCCGACGGGGATCCCTAACGAGGGCGTCGAATGCAGGTGGCGTAGGCAAAAATCGCGATTCTCGACGAATATCTGGCTATCGGATCGATGACTGCTTCAGTGCGAACAACAGCGACGGCGCGACCGTGCAGTTTACCGCACGGACGGCGACGCATCAGTGATCTTGTTTATCACAACTAGCATGGACGACCACGACGAAAAGAAGAGAACACATTTGAGTTGTACGCAACGGTAAATCTTAAGCGGAACTTGCACTCGACGTATTGAAGCTACTGACAGACACGAAGCATCGCGTGGCCAGTCTGCGATAGCAGGCCTACTTGTAGAAAATAACAATTCGAGGCAATTCAGCTCATCTACTTCCCCCATCAATGAACATCGAACGTGTCAGCAGTCTGAGAGTGTGTCATTGTAGCCTAAACGACTTTATCAACAGCCGACCACGTGACCAATTACGTATTGGCTACACGGTGCGTTAGATCTGGACCAAAGATGTCTGAAAACGCGCAATTCTGAGGATGAATGTACTTTCCCACCAAATATATTCGTCCCTACCCCTAAAATCACCCCAAACCCCATTTTTGGGGACCTTTCAATACAAAACCTATTATACACAGAGCTTTCCGTAAGTCGCACGTTAATGGAGCTACGAAGCTATAGGTATAGGCAAGTACTTAAGGGAATGGGGTGTCAAAATTTTTCCGCTAGGGGGCGTCCGGGGGGCCTATACTTTTGCTTCAGATTTAACAATGCGCACAATGTTCTGTTCTCTTCGCATTCGTCAATTTATTCACCATGCAGTCATGTAAACAGATATTCGTTGTGTTTCGGCGTGACATTGGAAATGTCACCATTAAATAGATCGTGTACAAGATCCTTCGCGTTCCATAGTATGGCCTTATCTCACGTCGTTTCGGAGATAAGGATATTAGTCGAAAATGGCGCTTTTTCGTACCCTACCTGCCTTCGGCGCTCAACGTTAAGGTAAGGTCGTCGGGCAGGCGATGGTCGTAATTTTTGGCATCAAGGTCGCCGTGCCTACAGCGTGGTGCAAAAATGACGAAATGTTCAACCCTGTGCGATTAGGGTGCAGCAACGTCACAGACAGACAGACGACAGACGGAATTGCGATGACATAAGGCGAACATAACGTAAGTAACGTTCGCATAGTTAGTTCCAAAAAAGGTTAAAAATTCAATTAAGCTGACTTTCCTTTCTCTGTTGAATTTTAGATGTGATAAAGTACTCACTTCGGGTACAATAATTTTTCCGCCAGGTGGCGTCCAGTGGCGCAGGGCCCCCTAATGTAAGTAACTAAGTAAGTACGATAAAGTTATGTTCGCCCACTAGCTCTTACAGTGAAGACAGTCACCAGCGTGCTAGTGTGAATAATATGCTCTAATGTATAGTTCAGTCTTCAGCTGGCGACGAAATGACATGGCAGAGAGTTTGTCGTTGCGTAGTGGTGCAGGTAGCGCATTTCACGTGGACGGCCCAACGACAGCAAAGCCGCATGGACCGGTGGAACGATGAGGTCGCCATACGCACAGCAGAACGCAGACGGCGTCGATGAAGGTTGCTTGTAACTGGCTGACACATGTTCATCAAGTAACTGGGGCGGAGGCAGTTGAACAATTTGTGGACCCCCTGATATCTCGGAAACTACTACAGATAGAAAGTTGAATTTAAAAATACCATTAGATGGTAAAGTACCCGCTTTGGATACAAAAATTATTATATTATACGATACAACATGACGGTGGCCGCCATATTGATTGTCGACAATGTCTATCCGAGGCAGACTACAGCTAACAACTGCAAGACGGCTTTCAGCCTACATGTCGTCGAGAGCGCTAGCGACGACTACAGCTTCTAGTTAATGCTTCTTGTGCTGCGCCAGTGCTCCTATGCTACATAGTACATGTCCTCAGGCGAGCGGGGGAGATGTCCGGGGCCTGATATCTGGGAGGGGAGGTGTCCGTGCGGGGAGATGTCCAGCGGGGGAAATGTCCGTTTCTCGTGTATTCGACTATCGGCAGTAGCATCTCAGCATACTAGCCGGCTGACGTAACACCCCGTCGGCTGTGGCCTGCGACACGCATTCAGGCGTGACCATCAGCTCCGCTGTGTAGCATTGTCTTCTCGTGCCAATACTAAAGTCCTAGTCTAATGCCGAATAATGTTAAATGATGAAATAAAACTTTTTCCGAATATTTCCAGCTATGTCTGCGTAAGCACGGCCTATGCTGTCGTGCGGTATCCGTCTGTCAGTCTGTCCGTCTGTTGTATGTCACGTTCGTGCATTGTGTCGAAACTGGTAAACATAGGCCTGTGTTCAAACTTTTTTTAACGATAGCATAGCCACACCATTCTAGTTTTTCCCTACCAAACACAATGTTCCGACGGAACACCCTAACGGGGGCGTTGAATACTGCAGGGGTATGAACCATTTGCGGTTTCGACCAATATCTTGTTTTAATCGGAGATGATACAAGTTAGGGCCAAGTTACTATGGAACGCCAATAGGAACTCGTATGCGATCTGTCGAATGGTACCATGTCCATTGACATTGAATAACTTGGCAAAATATTCAATGACACGAACCATAGCGCGGCTTATCTGCAACAGCTGAGCTTCTTGTACCTGTTATAGGCGGACATAGTCCTGCTAGAAAGAAGTTCCACTAGAACGAAAGCCTAACTCTAACATTAACCCTAACCGTAACCCTAGATCGAAATCAGCTTTCTTTCTTGTAGGATTTCGTTCTAGCAGAACTAAGGTGTTGAGATCTTGAAATGCTGGTCTAAGTTTTGACTGGTCAATTTCCTTAGTTGGTGTTTATCTAATGCATATGCGTTGAGATTTACTATTCCCTTAATGTAAGGAGGATAATGAAATTAATCTACATTTTGGGTATTACAATTAATGTAAGCAGTATTTTGGAGTTCTGTTCCTGGAATCCAAGTCAACCAATCGATTACGTATGGAGTACTGCAATGGGCCTATACAGTGGCCTCAGCACCAGGTAGCTTTTGTCACTCTAGGTCGCTCAAGGTAATTCGAAATTAAACCGTCGAGTAAGTCGTGTGTAAATTTCTAGTATTTCGTTGTAACGATGTCTCTATCTGGTACCATTTCTGAGATATTCATCGTCGAATTGTGGCGTGCCCTTCAAATCTGGATTATAGGTGTCATTCAAGATCATTGGAAGTGGCACTATTCGATAGATCGATTATGAGTTCCTTTGGCATTCCGTTCCATAGTAATTATGGCTTTATCTTGTATTATTTCCGAGATAAAGCGAGATATTGGTAGAAAGTAGCGTTTATTCATACTACGTTGCATTCGACGCCCCCGTTAGGGGGGTCACTGCCCGTATATTGCCATAAGACGTGGCGTGGAAAAACTGGAATGGTGAGTCTACCAGGTGGTGAAAAAGTTTGATATGTTTAGCCGTATCGATACAATACCGTCGCGTGACGGATGGACCAACAGACAGACAGACAGACGGCGCTATTTTCAATAGCTTGAACAACCCCTATGCGAGATTTCACGCCACGTTTGACGGTGAATAAGATCTCCCCTCATAATAGTCTCAGGTGATTTTAATATTCCACTTATCTCAGAAACAGTACGAGATACAGACGTAGTTACAATCAAATACTAATAAGGGTGATCCGGATATATCCCCCGGACATCGGGCATCGCGGGTAAGCGAAATCTTCCTAACCGACCCGACCCGTAAATTTTAATTCCTTACCCGACTCGACCCGTTACCCGTTTGGTGCGAGTGTGTTGTGTGTGTAACTGTGTATGTTTGTAACATTTGTTCTTAATAAAGATTACATGCTGCATTGTAATATGAACTAGAAGTTGTAGTCGTCGCTAGCGCTCTCGACGACATGTAGGCTGAAAGCCGTCTTGCAGTTATTGGCCGTAGTCTGCCTCGCAGATGGACATTTATCGAAAATCAATATGGCAGCCGTCCTCATGATGTGTCGTATAATATAATATTTTTGTACCCAATGCGGGTACTATACCATATGTTTAAATTCAACTTTCTATCTGTAGTAGTTTCCGAGATATCAGGGAGTTCCAAATTTACACTAGGGGGCCCTGCGCCCCTGGACGCCACCTAGCGGTAAAATTTTTGTATCCGAAGCAAGTACTTTACCACATGTAATTGTGTTGTTAATTTCAACTTCTAGCTCCAGTGGTTTCCGAGATAATATGGTGGGGGGTCCTAAATTTACACTAAAGGGCCCTGCGCCCCCAGAGGCGTCCTAGCGGAAAAATTTTGCCACACCCCAAATACTTGCCTATACCTATATGACCGTAAAGTTTCAGCATCGTAGCTCCATTAACGTGCGACTGACGGAGGCTCTCTGTAACCCGGTTTCGCATTGAAAGGTCCCCCAAAATGGGGTTTTGGGGTAATTTTTGGAGGTAGGTGCGAAGATATTTGGCGGAAAAGTACATTCGTCATCAGAATTGTGCGTTTTCAGACATATTTGGTCCAGATCTGACGCCCCGTGTAGTAGCATTATGTATGGGTATAGCCATTTGCCTTAAGCGAAAATTTGGGCAGCTCCCCTATCGAAAGTCGCAGGAAATCTCCGGTCCCGGAAGGCATCCCTTTGCACCTTCGACTACCAGGTGGAAAAATCGGAATCATTCTGCCATGTAACCCCTGGGCTGTAGGCTGGTCACCGGAAGGTACGTTTTAGGGGTTTTGTGTAGGGAAAAAGGCCAAAATCCGAAAATTGGGCAATGCCCCGTAGCTCCGCAAGCGTACGTCGTAGAGAAACGTTGACCTGACCTCGGAAACTCCCTGGCCCTTGGACTACAACGTGGAGTAGACATTATCTCTGCAGTGCATCCCATGAACTGTAGCCTGCTCTGAGTGAGGTGCCTGTTTGACTGATTTTCGATTTCAGATTTTGGGGGAAATTGCCCCTAAAGTGAAAATTTTCGAAAATGTTTCCGGATTCCGCACCGGAACACCGAACTGCGTTTAGTGACCAAATTTGGTGAAAATCGGCCGTTGCGAAGTTGCCGAAAGATCCTCTGGATTACCACACACATAAACGCGGGCTCCGCGGGACTCGTCCCAGCCCCCATTTTGCCCAAAATGGGCCGATCGCGCCCAAAATACCCTGAACGTTGTCACCCCTTCACGTGTCCACGTATACCGAATTTGGTCCGGATCGGCTGCGCATTGCCTGACTTATTCCGGAAAGATTGATTTTTCGGCCCCAAAAGTAACTACAATGCTTTCACCCTGCAAATATGAAATTGTATCGTAGATGTTCGGAACGCCGTGCTGTGTGTCTTATAAAGGTAAAAGGTAAAGGTAAGTGTATTTATATTTCGCGCTTTTTGTAGACACTCAAGGCGCTCAGGCATGGATCACACAATGTTACCTGCAATTACACCAATGCCTGTCTTTACCTCGTAAGCGTTCACCAGATTGCGCCTCCCCAGACTGAGGTTACGCATATCTAATTGCAGCCTACTACTCATTTATCTACCCCGACAGGATGAAAGGCTGTATTCTTCTTTGGTGTTCTTGTTTTATCTCTGTCTAGTAATTTTATGTTTGCTTTTCCTTATTGTACGCTGAAAGCTGCTACGCTTTCAGCCTATATGTATTGAAGTCCGGCAAACCGCAGCCGAACCGGAGTCCGTACCAAAATTGGTACACATGTACAGCTCAAGGGCCGACAACGTTCACGAAATTTTGGACGGGATCGGATAAGTGGAGGCAAAATGGAGGGCTCGGACGTGTCCCCAACGTCGGTTTTTCTTGTAAGCAATACCAGACGACTTTTCGGCAACAGGCCGATTTTCGCCAAATTTGGCCGCGACACGTGAATCGTGAGTAGACAAGTTTAATCTTACCAAGTTTAATCTTGGGAGTAACCGTTTGGGTTAATTTCGCTGCATTTTTAAGGCCCGTTTATAGCGACACAACTCAACTCGACGTCGAGTTGAGTTGAGTTGCGTTGCTATAAACGGACCTTTAAATGCATGTAGTTTCCTTGTAAATTTCCTCTGAACATCCTTAATCTTTCTAATTAAACTAATGCTGTGTGGCGACCAAACTGGAGTACAATATTGTAAGAAGGGACGAAAATATGTAGATCCATAGTAGGCTAGAACACTGTAGAAGGTGGAGTTGCTTGGTTAATTCACTGTCGTCTTCAGAGGCTTTCCTGGCCCCTCAAAACCCAGATAACATCATGGCTTAGTCTATATCTCAAAAACAAGGTGGCATATCGCAAAAGTTACTTTTACGCGTATATTGATATAGGTGGCCGGCTTTGATGTCCATGGCTTTCCGGTAGCCTTCCGCTGTATTTTTTATTATGCGTTTGCTTTTTTATGCCTTATTATGTGAAAAATAAATTCTTCTTCTTCTATATTGAGAAACCATATCCATAGATCTAATAATAGGCCTACTGTTAGCGTTATGTAGGAAAGGGAATGATCCACCACAATGAATGCGGTCACTGAACTTAGAAATAGGAAACGATGCATTAAATAGGACTACGCCTTGGTAACTGTATTTGCCAAATTGATAAAATTTGCAGTCACAGATGAACCCCGGTCGATTTATGGGTGCTGGTTGGCATACTTGCCGCTGTATCCTTATCTACCGGTCCATCAACTTTACCGCGTACATCTGTCGCCTATAGCTATTAAACCCACTGAGGCGTATCAATAGTTGCCAAGCAACGGTCGCCTGAGCCGTTTCCCACACCCAAGCAGCTTGCAAGCACATGTAACTTGATGGAAGCTTAAGGCTTGCTAATAGCCTAAATCAAGCCAAAAGCCGTGTCCCACTGACAAAACTGTCAGCTTTTTGCTATAACCTTGGTGTTCCTTGCTATAATAACCTACTACGTGATAAGAAAAAAGGCTTATAACTCGCATTGTCATAATGCAATGGTCATCATCAATTATTCATATCTAGGTTGACCTACTAGGATCCCGTGCAAAAATTTTCCTTAAGGTGTCCAGGGGGCACCTGTTTGCTTGACTTTCGCTATAGTTATACTACAAGTATAACGAGTTTCCTTGGTCTGCTGTTCGCTCATTTGTTCCATTATCTTCATCATGGATTGATAAGCAGTGGCAGATTCAGGGGGATGCGGTCATCCACCTTTGCCTGGGTCTTTATCATACGTCATGTATGGAATGCTGAGAACTATAGTGCATAAGCATCTAATCTAATGATATAAAGCGATCCGTACAGTGGCGCATATAAAATCCTATTTGCAGCATGTAATGAAACAGCAATAATAAACAATCATCTTAACACTGGAGGATAATTTCTAGAGTTCTGTGCTTATCATTGTGTCACACTGTTTGCTAGTCTGTTGTGAACTATAGCAGCACCTTTACTGTTGCAGCCAGCTGTTGGTCAGCAGGAAGTATATGTATAATGTGTCAGTGTAGTGTCAGTTTTTGCCACGCGACGCTATGCAAACGGGGCCTTTGCTATCACAAGGATATCCGTCTGTCTGTCACACTCGTGCACTGTGTCAAAACGGCTAAGTCGATCGTCATGTAATCTTCGCCGGATTGTAGCTTAGGGTCTCTAGTTTTCTCAGGCCAAATATGAACCGGATCGGACTAGGGGTTCCACTTGATCCCGGGCGTCCAATGGAGGAGGTAGGTAAAAGTTGGGATTTTGGACAAAGATGCTTCTGTATCTTGTTAACCGTGCAAGATAGAGACGAAGTTTCTGTTGACGACGAATAGAAAGTCATATAGGCTCTACACGACGGTCATGTTTTCAATGATCTTGAGTGACCTCTAACTCCGATTTCAAGGTCATCTTGCGCTTAAAAGTCGCATATTTCGAAAATTAAGCCATTTATGGCCAGAGTTAGTATTAACCAGGGTTGGCAAGTTTCTGCCAACAGCGGTTTAAACCGCGGTTTAAACCGGTTTAAACCGTCCCGGCAGAAACAGGTTTTTGACGGTTTTTACCAAACATGGTACAACAACTGCAGCAGTAAGATAAACAACTTAGGTTAACTGTTGCTGAGATGGTTCAATAGTCTGCTGCAAAACTGATGATACTGCTTGCTTACTTATTTTACTCATGCTTATTTATAGTTAATGTAAAATATTCTAACTGATTAGCGTTTACTGCATGGACTGTTATTGTTAAGAACATGAGACTGTTAAGTTTTCGACCAGTATTAATGTAAATGTAGTCTAGTCTGAGTCAAGTTACTGCTAGTCAGTTAAAGTTTGTTTTTGTTTGAACTTTTAAACTTTTTTTTAGATTAGTCATCAAGAACTTCTGACACTTCTATTTTGATACCTGTGTTGCCCCTGTGCAGTGTGTTGCCGTGTTCAATGCTCAACGTGACATTCGACTTTAACTATGTATGCATTGTATGTGTAAGAATTTCAAGAAATAGTTTTGAAATCTTATTAGCATAAGGAATCACAAACATACATACAGAGACAGAGATAGAAATGAAAGAACAATGACACTAATGAAAAGTCATATACCAGTATACTAAAGAAAAAAAAACACAAACCATACTGACACTAGAGTATAGTAGAGAGGCACCAAGGGAAAGTATATTGAGTCAGTGCGACATTCTGGACTATTCGTACCGGTACGATACCAGCTTCCAGGTTTTTTCCGGTTAAAACCGGTTGAAACCGGTTTAAACCTCATGTCCGGCAAAAACAGGTTTCTGCCGGCAGAAACCCAACCCTGGTATTAACTAACATTAAGTCATACCAGAGGGAGCCAAAGGCATCATTTTCATTGAGCTTGAATGACCCTAGCCTTTATTTCAACGACAGGTTTTTCTAAGACGTTCAATATGGTGATAATAGGCCCGGATTTCGGTGACGGTTACTGCAACAGTGTGCTACGGCCAATAGCAAAAACTTTCAAGGTCACTTCAAGGTAATTATAGCATTCGTTCTGTAATAACGCAAAATGATGAAATTTGACAGAAATTCAGTACTAAAAGGCCAACAATGGACTACAGCGACCAGAACGTGGATAGCAAGGTTGGCTTAACATGGAAGCAGCGTCGTGTGGCCTGTCAGCGATAGCTGAGCTTCTTGATTACGTTGTGATGTATGTCGTTGAAAACGAAATGTTGACTCGCTCAGGTATTATTTTCTGACGGTTATAGCATTAACGTGTTGCTAATATTTAATCGGATGTCTTTTTGAACTTAATGTATGCTAACAATTTTACTGTAATGATCAGTCTTACTAGATAGGCCCTACATACATGGATGGAGGCTGATTGACAATGACATTATATATGTAGTGCGCGGTGTGTATAGTTTGCAGTACATTTTTGCTAGTTAACTTGCGTATTGTAGAAAGAAGATACTATTACTCTGCAAATAAATGCTCATGATATAATGTATGAACTTTGTTTAGTGGGTTGATCTTGTTATTTGTGAATTTGTACAATAGGAAAGCGACAGCAACCAGTCTATGCTAGAAACTCTTTCTGCCACGATGCAACCTCATACAGTCCACTTACGGAGATGCAAAATTAACGACCCGTATGGGTCGTGGAGCCGGGTTAGCCAGACCGTATATAACCACATATATGGACACCCGGCAAAGAAAAGCAAAGCCACCCTATCCCTGTGGCATCTATGCCCCGAGCATCTTTTAGTGCGTTGCTATAATCAAGAAGGCTAGGTAGTGTAAACTATTCAAGTTTAAATGTTCAGGATGGCAGAACCATTAGCCTTGTTCTTTTAATCGATGGGCTCCCGTTGTACACTTACGGGCGAACAGGATAAGACACGAATATGCAGCACAGGAAAGCGATGGCACCCAGTCCATGCGGAAAAATTCGATCCGGGATCGAACGTCATATGCGATCCACTTACGGAGATGCAAAAATAAGACCCGAACGGGTTGTGGAGCCGGGATATAGCCAGACCATATAACCACATATCTGGGCCCCGGTGTCCGGCATGGGAATGCAAGACCATTCCTCCCTGGTGCACCTATGCCCCCGTACATCTTGTTTATGCCTTGCTATAACCAATGTTCAGGAATGTGGAACCATGCCATCGCCATTGCTCTGTTAATCGATGGGCTCCCGTTGCATATTAACGGGCGAACCCGGGCAGGATACGACGCACATTTGCAGCACGGGAAAGCGACAGCAAGCGACGAATGGTGGAAATTTTGATTCTGCGACGAACTGAGCTCACGCGATCAACTTGTAAATATGCACAGTTGACGCCGCGAACCGGTCGTGGTGCCGGCATAGCCAGACCATATATAACCACATACCGGTATATACGGGCATCCGGCATGGGAAAGCAAGACCACCCCTCTCTATGTTAGCCATGCCCCGTACATCTTTTTAATACGTTGCTATAACCAAAATGGATATATAGCTGTCTAAACTATTCAAGTTTAAATGTTCAGCAAAGTGGAACCATCAACACTGTTCTTTTAATCGA
>Ga0209428_1000285_pt1 | contig 10593 bp, 3 predicted proteins | sample OlaalgELextract1_2_FD_187377 | JGI IMG/M metagenome (GOLD analysis project Ga0209428, IMG submission 187377) | Olavius algarvensis symbiont microbial communities from Tuscany, Italy - Type G ELBA extract 1 (SPAdes) (version 2) | ecosystem: Host-associated > Annelida > Digestive system >...
TTTGGAATCAAAGTTTTCCTTCTCCTAAGGCACTGTTTGTCCGCGGCACCTTCTTTATCCGGTGCTACCCTCTTGTCCATTCTCGAGGGCGTTCCCCTGTCCGCAACCTGGGGACGCGGGTGGCTGCCGTATTGCCCCAGCTCGCCAGTGGCACTGCCACTGACACCACCAACGACAACGGCAACGGCAATGGCTGGATGAAAATTCATCCAGCTATTACCGAGCAGTTGCGTCATCGATCAAAAGAAAAAAAGAAAAACACAACGGCCACTAAAATATAAGACGTTGTCTTCGCTTGCAGCGAGCAGCGCTGTTCAAAATGTTTGCATGTTATGTTTGCACAGACTGTCTGCTTGACTTTCAGTGTCTGTGTTATCAAAGTAATGTTTGTTTTCTGCATTATGACATTAATGTGGAGTTGAACCATTCTCAGCTTAACAATTGGCGGTCACTGGAAACATTTGATTAGCCTGCAGTACAGTTTCATCAACTGAAAGCAGAACAACTTGTCATTTTTTATTGGTACATTTGTATTGTCTATTGTGAATATTGCTGTTGTAGAAAAGAAACACAAATGCAAGAGAACTGCTTTATACCACTGTGTTTTGCCAATGTTTCTCACCATGTGGAAAGTTTGTCGTTGTTTGTACCAGTTTTGGAAAAATATCAGTTTTCAGGTATTTGTGAATTATTTTATTTGGTTTTTGCAAAATAATTATATTGTTTTTGTTTCTTCCTTTCTATCAACTTATAATAACTTATATGATGCTGTAACATAGTGACACATAGGAATGTTTCAGTACTGATCTAGCTTTCAACTGCAGAAAAAGCTTTTCTTATCTTTGCTCAGGCAACATGTTTATATAGCAGTTTTAATCTACATGGTCAGCAGTTTGTGAATTTCTGTCTTATGTTGTGCTGCTGCATTTGTATGTTTTAAGTGTCTTAAGAAAAAGTGTAGATATTATGGAATAATTCTGTATTTTAATTTTTTTTGTATTTAATAGTGTTGCAGCTGCATTGAGCTCTCAAGCAAATAGAGATTCTTATAAGCCAGTTTACACATTCAAAGGTTTGTAGACTTCTGTGTTGTTTGCTTGGTAATGTAATATTTCAATTTTTTTGCAGCTAGATATCAGAGTTTAGTTCCACTTTTTATGAGCTTACAGCTTTGATAGTGTTATGCCGAGTTAGTGTTATGCTGATGATGATGAAACTGTTTGTCGTTCATGATCATAAAAAAATGGTTGGTAAAACAGGATAGAATGGTGTCATTGTTTGTGTGGATATGCACAGCTCATGATGGAGGAGCTATATACAGCCTCGTGTCTACAGACACACTTCTGATAAGGTAATTTGTATTTCTGCTTAGCAGTTCTAATATATCATATATGTGTGAAACTTTATATTAGTCACTTTTGTAAAGATAGTGTTTTATAGTGTGTTTTATTTAGTCTCTTGTTCATTATAATTAGTTCCTATAGTTTTACTAAAATTCTGTTTTATATTGGTATGTAAGTTGGATATGAAATAGTACAATTTTACTAGATGATTTATCGCTACGTCAGCAGTTTATCACATTGTCATTATGCCACTCCCCATAAAGGAAGAGGCATTAACTGTCCGTTTCTGTCTGTCCGTCTGTCCCACATGGGCTAGTAACTCAAACAGAAATTCACACAGTAAGTTTAAATCTGGTACACAAATGTAATTGGCCTTACCATTTTTACCACGCGATGCATATGCATAACGCAGACTATGCCGTGGCAAGAAGTCTGTCCGTCTGTCTGTCTGTCACACGCCGGTATTGAGTGTAAACGGTTATACATATCTTCAAAATTTGTTTACTATCCGGTAGCCCCACCATTCTAGTTTTTCCATACCAAACGGGATGGCAATAGTCCGACGGGGACCCTCCTAACGGGGGCGGCGAATGCAAGGGGGGTATGAAAAATCACAATTTTCGACCAGTATCTCGCTTTAGCTCGGAACTGATGCAAGATAGAGCCATAGTTACTATGGAAGTCGAATAGGAAACTGCACCCAAACTTTCAAATGGTACCAGCTTCAATGACCTTGAGTGACCTCTAACCTACATTTCAAGGTCACGATATTATTCAACGTCAAATAACGCAAAAACTGTACAAGATAGAGCTATACATACAATGGCGGACGGACGTATAGAAAGTCGTATGTGGTCTATCGAACGGTGCCATTTTCAATGACCTTGAACAACCCTTAACCCATTTTTTAAGGTCACGCCATTCTTTGACGCTGAATATCTCATAAACGGTTGAAGATACGGCCATAGTTACTATGGCAGGCGAATTGGAAACAGCATCCAAGCTTTTGAATGGTACCAGTTTGAATGACCTTCAGTGACCTTTTCAAGGTCATCATCGTCAAATAACTTGAAAATGGTACAACATACAGCTATACTTACAATGGCTGACCAATAGAAAGTGGTATATGATCTATCGAACAGCACTATTTTCAATTACCTTGAATGACCTCTACCCACAGTTTCAGGGTCACGCCATTCTTTGACACTGAATATCTCAGAAATGGTACGACATAACCAGGTACAGACATAATGTCATTGAAATACTAATAGGAACTTACACACGCCCTACTCAACAGTGTCATTTCGAATGACCTTGAGTGACTTTGCAAAATATTCAATGACAGGAAGCGTCGCACGGTTTCTCTGCAACAGCTGAGCTTCTTGTGAAATCAAAAGGTCAAGGTCACCTGGGGTGGGTTTAGTAAGGAACACTCTTGGGAGTGTTGCTGACTTTCTGTGGCCAGTCCACCTATTTAACTCAGAAGTGCTCCCAATAGTACTTCTTGACTACACCCGCCCGAGGACTCGTGAAAGTCAGACACGATGAGCGCCATATATATAATGAATGATGCCTTCAAACTTGTGGTACTGTTGCTGCCACATATCAAGAATTTGCATCTTTAAGACACGTTTTTCTTGTGCCAGTCTAGTAAGTAAAAAAATTATAATAATTCAAATAACATAAATGTATTAAACTGTGGAAGTAGGCTGTAACTAGTTTATTGCATGAGGTTGTGGGCATATCACCTCAGCTGTCAGTAAGGCTGATATCTCTTGTTGTTTGTGATGTGACAGTGTGTACATGTTTTTCTGTGTACAGTGCCGGGACAGGTGCTGTCTGTGCTTGGAATTGGCATGACATTCTGGCCAAGGTGTTTTAAACAATATTTCGTTTATGCTCACTGTTGTGGTCTTTTTATTGATTTAACTATCTTAGTGACTGACAGTTAAGTTGCTGACGTTATTAGCAGCTTGTATGAACTGTCGTTCTGTTTGCATTGTGTGCACACCATATACAGGAAGGAACCATAATCCTGTTTAGTGCAGTGGCTTGGTTACAAATAAGGCCTGCATTGTGCAAACGTTGTCTACAAGCATCAAAAATACATTTTTGTATTCATGAAATGTTACAGGGCATCCCAGGATATTGACACATTCTTGATTTTGAAAAAATTTTTGACCCCTTCCCAAGCCATTTTGGATTGCCATGAAAACAATATCTCAGCCTCCATTTGAGATATCTCGACAAAATTTGGTTTGCTAATAGACTTTGACCTTCTGAAGGCAGTGACATCAACAGATACGAAACTGGAAGTAGTATTCAGTCGTCGCGGCCGCCATCTTGAGAAATGGATATGACGTCATATTTCCGCAGTGGGTGCTTCGATTTGGACAAAATTCGGTATAGACTGATGCAGAATAATGTGCAGATTTCGGGAAAATGGTCGAAATCGAAATTCGTAAGTAGATTTTTAATATGGCGGACGTTTGTTTTTCAAAAACGGAAGTAGTTATATCTCAACCATCAATTGAGATATGTCGACGAAATTTGGTTTGCTCATAGACGTTGACCTTCTGAAGGCAGCGATATCAACAAATGCGAAACTGGAAATAGTATTGCTTCGATTTGGACGTCATATCACTTTATCAAGATGGCGGCTGCGGCCGCTCAATACTATTTCCGGTTTCGCATTGTTGATATCGCAGCCTTCAGAAGTCAAAGTCTATGAGAAAACCAAATTTCGTCGACATATCTCAATTGATGGCTGAGATATAACGACTTCCGTTTTTGAAAAACAAACGTCCGCCATATTGGGAATCTACTTTCGGTTTCGATTTCGACTATTTGCCCGAAATCTGCACATTATTCTTCATCAGGCTATACCGAATTTTGTCCAAATCGAAGCACCCACTGCGGAAATATGACGTCATATCCATTTCTCAAGATGGCGGCCGCAATGGCTGAATACTACTTCCAGTTCGTATCTGTTGATGTCACTGCCTTCAGAAGGTCAAAGTCTATTAGCAAACCAAATTTTGTCGAGATAACTCAAATGGAGGCTGAGATATTTTTTCATGGTAATCCAAAATGGCTTGGGAAGGGGTCAAAAATTTTTTTCAAAATCTAGAATGTGTCAATATCCTGGGATGCTCTGTCACATTATATGAATACAAAAACGTATTTTTGATGCTTGTAGACTAAGTTTGCACAATTCTACACCAAGCCACTGCACTAGTTATACATCGATAAAATACATGTATTAGTGAATATTTCACATTGAACATTGTACTCATATAAGTTAAATGCACACCTTTCATCGATCTGCATAGATTTAAATAAGCGGACAATTGTGAATAGCTGTGTCATCTCTTTCAAACTCTTTAACACATTCTGCACCAGGCCTAAAAATGTGTAAAGGCGGTAGCACAAAGCATGGGTACAATGAATAGACCAGCAGAAGTGTTCCTACAGGGCCTGCAGTGCATTGAAGATGCTGTCCAGTGTGAGTCAAAAAATGTTACCCCCTGAAGTTTTCTGAGATTTTTCCCCCAACAGCTGAGAATTTGTAAGCAAAATTTTACACACCTATGGTATGTTTATATCTACGGCAAGTTATAAAATTTTATTCACCTATCTCTAAATTTGACAAAGGTATGCTTTATTAAATGCAACCACCCAGTGAATTTTAACTTGTCACTGTATCATCACAAAGTAGGCTTCAGGAATTTCACAAACTTCACTGAAAGCCCAAGACCATTCCAGAGCTAAAAAGTGCGCTGCAGCAGATCTGGGATGACTTGCCGCAGACAACGATCAACAAAGCTATTAACGACTTTCGCAAATGTCTCAACGCATGCGCCTCGGCTGGTGGTGGACATTTTGAACATATGATATGAACTTTATACAGAAATATTTTGACTGAACTCTGTTTGCTGTTTTAGAATATATTGGATAACTTGTATGTTTTAACCCGTTCTTTAGTTTATCGTCAAACAGTAAAAATTCATGCTAGATGCATTGTGAAAGGTGAAATTCACTGAGTGGTTGCTCTTAATATGGTATAACTTTGTCAGATTTAGAGATAATTGAATAAAATGTTGTATTTTGGCATAAATATGAACATACAGTAGGTATATTAAATTTAGCTTAAAAAGTCTCAGCCATTGGAAAAAAATAAGACAACCTCCGGGGGGGGGTAATTTTTTTTGACTCACACTGTATACATAGGACGTGTTAACATGTCCCTGGCGCGGAATATATTAAGTTTCTTCTTAAGTATGGTCACTGGTCTGTTAGGATGGTAACTGAAGATGGGAATAGGGAATTGTGTTATGTTTCAATGTATGTGATTGTGTCTGAAGATGTTCTGGTGAGTGTTGCTGTGTGAATTTGCATACCAGAATGAGATTTATGTTGTGTTAAATTCCAGTGTTTGTGGTAATAAAATATTTTATCACATTTTGAAAGAATATTCTGCTGTTTTATTATTATTATTATTCCTAATGGCTAAAGTATATTCTTCAGTTGCAGAATTTATTTATTCATGTGGTGTTTATGATTGGCGATAGTGAACATATTTGATGGTTCTATTATGTGTTTGTTTCAGAGTGCAAAACTGATCTGGTCGTTAGAAATTCCCAATGTGTGAGTGTCGAGTATTAAACATGTTTTTGTGTGGTCTTAATGGTTATTATTTAAGACTGTAGAAGTTTGGGAGAATTTTATGCTGAATGTTTTGTACAACTGTAATGGTTATCACAGTATTTTGTTGTGCTTAGGGATGTTAAAATTGTTTTTTCTTGAAAATTGATTATTGTTTGCTTGAAATCGATTTTTATCGATTGTAATGACGTCATAGTGACCCATTAAGCTCCGCTGTGAAGCTTAGACTGCTTGGTTGTTTCACGGCAGCATACGGGGAGGGAGATCGCTGACATACCGGCGGCGGCGCACAGTCTCCTAATGGTGGCATGAATAATTGAAGATAGCATCAGTATAGAGTCATAGCTCGCAGGAGGTAGTCGACACGTGAACAACTCAATAGTGCAGATAGATGCCAGTAGTTGTGGTGTCATAATAACAGTGCAGGCAACTTCAAAGGCAATTGCTGCGGCAGTCTTTCGCGGGGACACCAGTGAGCCAGGGTTGGGCAATTACATGCTGCGCATCGTTTGTGGAATTTAACGAAGTCTACTGAAACTAAACGATGAGCGTGATATCACTGTTTCGTGCGTTCTTTTATAATAATGGTAGGTGGCGTGTGACAGCTGTTGACTTGTTATCGGTAAACAATCCTAACGGCACTCGTTATGTCCGTCAATAGATATTGGTCCTACTAAAAAGTACAGGCAGTGTTTTGTTGATGTTGAATTGCAACTGTTTGGTTGTAAGCAGTCTTGAGTATAATTTGTAAATACAGTAAGTAATAATTTTTTTTTATATCATAGCTTTTGCTGTCGTTTGTAAATGGGTTAGGAAGTTACTGAAGTAGCAAATTTCTTGCATTGTTGCAGCTTTGTTCTGGTAGTAGTTCTCTTATTTGTGAGTAAAAAAGCAACTGTTTGTACATTGTGTTGTTACTTTGTGATGTTATTATAGTGACAGAACAGCAAACCCTGAAATAAACTCGCTGGCTATTGACAGTCAGGTAAATTATCCCAGAACTTTATTAATACCATATGTTTTAGATATTTCTACTAAATACAGTTTTTTGAGCTAAATTACATGTTTGTGATTACACTACTGTTTTATTTAGTTTTGCAAAATAATGATACATGTATTGTTTTTGTTTCTTCGTCTCTATCAAATTATAATAACTTATATGATGCTGTAACATAGTGACACATAGGAATGTTTCAGTACTGATCTAGTTTTGGAGTGAAGAAGTGACTTGTGATTACACTACTGTTTTAATCTGCTGTCTCTGCTGTGATTTTTTATTTGGTTGGCATCTAGTTCTGTGCTATGGATGCTGTAAAGTTGAAAGCATGATGGTATGCTGGCCACAAAATAGTCAGGTGTGTGAATTCGAGTCCCTGTAACAGTTTCATGAACTTTAGCAGTAATGCCGAAGAACATAATACTGCTGGTTGTAGGATGTTACACGACTGTTCGCAGGCTGTGGTGACAATCTGGTTCATGTATGGGATATTTCTTCTGGAACTCACTTGGTCAGTATTTACTGTCATACGCTAATATCGTATGCCAAACATGTTGCCTCATTGCTGTGTGGTTGCTTGTAAACAGGGATGACCAGATATTGGATAGGAGTCCATTTTCAGTTTATTTTGTCTTTGTGAGAGATATTCCCTTCATGCGATAGTCTGCATATGTTACTGTGTTAGAGTCTTGTATTTAAGCTGATATATAAGGTGTTCTTATCAAAGACTGCTGTGTTTACAGACAAGCTTGCGAGGTCACTCAGATTACATTCACAGTGTTGCACTGAGGTCTCATACACAACAGTGCCTGTCTGCATCGGAAGATGGAACCGTTCGTCTCTGGGGTAGACGCTTTGTCCACTTCTGTTGTGTGCTGTGAATTATCATGCTGCTTAAGCACTGGCCTCGTTATTACAACAGATGTCAGTGTTTATTCATTATATTTTTGTTGCATTGAATTCTGCATTCCGTATTCATTAAGCTAGGTAATCATATTTGTCACTTTGTTCAGTTAAATGAGTGTTTTTTACATTAAGTGATTGACTGCCACTGTTTTAACTTGCTGAAGATTGTCTGACCAAACATTGTGCCTCCTGGAGGCGTTGATATAATTGTTCAGTGTCTAATAAGACTGTTCAATTTGAGCAACAATTTTGGGAAGACGGCTGCTGTCAGCCGTTGCTGAATGTCCAGCCAGTATGTGATGGAACTGTAGTAATCTGCATCTTTGTGCTATCTCACCGATATAGTGTATTAATGCTGCTGTCCACAAAATCTTCTGCAGTCTGCAACTGGCTGAAGCAGCCCCAGTAGGCAGTCCATGCTAGACTTGTTATAAGTTAACTTATTTTCTACAAGACGTTAAACGTTAATAATGGTGATTAGATACGAGGGCTGGTGACCGCGAGGCAGTTCATATCATTGAACCACAGAAGATTGAATCCTGTGCTCGACCAAACATCGGGAAATGGATTGGCTGGGTTGCAGTCGACAAGGCTGATGACTGGATGGTATGTTGTTGTTAGGTTTTAATGTCTCTTATTTTAAACACTCACTGGACACAGTGACTTCTCTGCATTTTGATAGTTAAAAATTATAATCATTATAATGTGATTGTTATTGGCCTACCAGTACTTAGATGACTTACTAGTAAAAGTCACCAGCCAAATGAATGCTGAGCCTGTATGGCTGCAGTCTGATGCAACATGTGTTCGACTCCTGGGATGATAAAACTTGTTAATTTGTGAGGATGTCAGTGTGCTGGCAGGTTACAGTATAAGTAAGTAAGTAAGTAAGTCTTAAATTTATATAGCGTATTACGCAACGCCTCTAATGCGCTTTTACGGTGTCCTCTGAAACTATGATAGGTGGAAACATTCTACGTTAGGATTGCTTGGACATTATCCAGAGCCTTAGGGCCTAGTTAATGCCACAGGAACATATTGTTATCGTTGCTGGCTTACACCACTAGGAGTGCATAGTGCTACTCAACCTCCAGCCTCCAGAGTGGCCGATTCTGAGCCGTGTTGACTGCTTCAGTCAGTATGATATTGTGAGACTTGGGAAACATAAAATTTGATTGTATTGAGGCCTTTTATTTTGTGGCAAGCCAGTGAAAACCACATTTGTCGATTAGCTCTACTGTATTCTGTATTAAAAAAACTACATGATTGATTCCATGTAAAAATCATTTACTCATGGAGGTTATTGGAAGTGAACAACATTTGTCATTGCCATTGTAAAAATTTAATGTTTTAAGGTCAGACTCAGATTCGTTTTATTAGTTTGACTTCAGCAGTGTACACACAAGTCCTGTCACAGACACGTTGTGTTGAGGGATGTGATAAACCAAAATTTAGTTCGGATTCGGTTTTTCAACCGAACAGTCCAAAACTTTGAGAAATCCGTTCAGACGGTTTTCCGATAGAAACTGCATGCAATCTGCCGTTCAAATATAAGTGAATAAAAGTAACTTTACTTGCATTACATGTGCAGATAAAGAACCTTTTGAAACGCGACTGAAAAAGAGTTTAGCATGTAGATTTTACAATGCAGTTACATTATTTACTTGTTGTTGTTGTGAGTGACATAAGTGACGTCAAGTCATGTCATCCACTGTCACTGTAACATTTGTTGTAAATTAACTACTCAGCTGTTACACGAGTAGTGAATAACTTTAATATCCGAACCGAACCCCGTTTTTTGAACCAAACCGAACCACTCATTTTAAACCGAATCAGTTTTTTTTCAAAAACCGAACCAACATAAAAAAATCATCCCTAGTTGTGTTGTGTTCACATTCCATTACTTCAATCTTCTGATTTGTTGACTAAGTCCAAAGTAGTCAACTTGTTTTAGAGTTGAAGACAAGCCAAATAAGTCATTGAAGAGTGTTTAGTAAGTTGAAAGACTAGCTCAATAAAGTCGGACAGCAAAAAACTTGTTCTACAACTTATTGCACAAGTTTTATCAACGTTACACTCGTAGAATCTGGCCCTTACACGTCTTGGATACTAGTAAATTGTGAATAAATTGAAGTATAGTTGTTTTTTTGTAGAATATTTTATGTATGGGAATTAATGATTAAATACTGTAATTGTCCTGAAATATAAATAAATTATCGATTTTGATGAAGTGGTGTTGTTTTAAGGTGTGTGGTGGAGGACCGTCTTTGTGTATGTGGCATCTTCGTTCACTTTCTCCTACGGCAGTGTTTGAAACACCAAACGCTGCTGTTAACTTTGCAGTGTTTCACGACGATGCTGTAAGTTGGAAAACACACTTATCGTTTGCCTTATCTATGGCAGTATTTGGGGTTTTTGTGGAACAGCCATTTTGTTACACATACATTTTTAGGTCGACTTCCGAAAGTCGACCTAATAGTATAGAGGGGAAAAATGTCCGTACGTCCGTCCGTACGTCCGTCCGTCCACAAAAATTTCTTCAATTTGAATGAAAGTTGGTATATAGGTAGAGGTCGATGACTGCTGCACGACGATATGCCGTATGGCCGGATCGAAGGTCAAGGTCAAGGTCACGAGCCCTTCAAAGTTTGAATTCCTTCCATTTTCAACATCTATCTCCTC
>Ga0209428_1000286_pt1 | contig 10582 bp, 7 predicted proteins | sample OlaalgELextract1_2_FD_187377 | JGI IMG/M metagenome (GOLD analysis project Ga0209428, IMG submission 187377) | Olavius algarvensis symbiont microbial communities from Tuscany, Italy - Type G ELBA extract 1 (SPAdes) (version 2) | ecosystem: Host-associated > Annelida > Digestive system >...
AAATTAGGGCACGCTAGGCCTTTGGGTTCTCGAATTATTCGCTATGTACGCGACGGATCTTCTACACTTTAATTTCTCGTTGTGTAAACATAAACATGATCAGTGGTTTCATAAAATTTTGTATTAACGTATGTACACACAATATAAATTTTGACAAAATAAATCAACAAAACAACACACGTGCCAACTACGGCCAATGTCAAACAAAACTCAACTAACTTACTGGTTGGACCGAAGTCCCACATTATGTAACGGAGTGACTTGTCACAATATGGTTTATACCTGGTCTTTCATTTTGACGGCTGTCCTATGCACAGTGCTGTGATTGACAGATGCTTCAAGCAGACCAGCAATAACCTGCTGCAAATCACTTGCAAACTCATCTACTGAACTGTATCCATTCAGTTTCCACCTCAATTCCGATAGATGTCCATTATCCTGTTAACGAAAGATGTCAATACAAACACATTAATAAATCAGAATGCTAAAGACCGCCCAGTGCCCATGCTCATTTGATGCCCCCACAGCAGTAGCATCTGCATAATGGACTTGTCCGCCCTGTGCACTATTCCATTTTTTACACAATTTGCCACGGGACCAAAAATCACAATCACAAGAATAGAGTTGCAGGCGAGTGCGTATTGGCACAGGAATGGACTTGCCCATGAGGACAGCAGGCTGGCTTATGGCCAGCACAGCTCGTGGGACAGACATCAGGATGGATAACATGAAAACACAATCCCCTATTCAACTGTGGGGCATAAAAACCAAGGAATCTAAATTTACTAGGCCGAATGTCTCATTAATCACAACATACAATTTTTTGTCAGTACGATACTCACAGCAGGTGGCTCAATCTGATCAAGAGCACATCTCAACAGCAAAGTTATTGGATGCAGCCGAACCTCTGTTGCTGCTTCATGCAGCTTCACCTACAGCCACATTAAGATAAACGTATCCACAGCTTGATAAATATGCTATGACAAATAGGGACCACACTTTTCTGCGGGCCACGGAATTTCGAGCCGAGCCACAGAATTTTCCATTTGCAGAGATATTTCCGTATTTCCGCTGAATTACACGGAATTTGACATACATTAATATCAACTCAGACAACAAGCTCATATAGGTGTCTGCACTGTCGTTAATGCTGTACAGATGGCACTTTAATGTTTCTAAGGTGGCCACTATCGCCAGTTAACGACTTTGGGCTGCTGCGGAGTCTTCGGCCACTGTTGCCCCTCCCCCTCCTCCTCATCTGAAGCATCACCCGCAGTACTGCCCACCATAACCGACTCGGCGTGACTGATTTATTGCAGCAACAAGCACGTCCTCCACGATATCATCGTCTGTTGGTTGTTCACATGTCTCGGCTCAGCTGTAGGGTTAGAGCAATCAAATTACTGTGCCAATGGTGTTTAATTGCCTCCAAACTCACGACTCGCATAAGACAAGAGCAAGGCTCCGGCCATCAATAGCTGCATGACTCACAGCGTGTCATTTTGTCTGTATGTTAAATGCCCGGTGACTAGCGGTCTTCGTGCCAGAACTGCCGTACGTACAAACCGAGTGGGTGTATAAGTTACACGTATAAAAGAGTATGTTACATCTGAACGTTGTCTTTCACACTGAAATATAGGAAGCTAGCTTTTACTGTACAGAAATAAGTCAACATTTGAAAACCGCAGTCACATAAAAATGATAATTTTACTTTCATTTAGCTACAGCAACTTAGTGCAATGTCAACCTTCAATAATTGAACATAAACAGCGCCATTTGCTAGTGAATAGGAGGCTGTGGTAAACCGTGGAATATGAACGATTTTTGCCGCGGCAAGCCACGGAATTTTGCGAACCCACCCACGGAATTTGGCAAAATTTTCCCCTAAAAACTGTGGTCCCTAACGATAAATGTTTAAATACAGCAGTATATCAGCAGACTGGATAAATGAAATGAAACGGTTTATTATTTATCAAGTGCACAACAGAATGCCTCCTACACTGCCTACTTTCTTCCACACCACTTTTTCAAGGGCATCTGTCTTTGTTGTGTACATCTAATAAACTTTTGTAACATTGAACTACCAGCTGTCTCTAGTAATGGCTATACAGAAATCAGTGCCATATTATGCATTTGCATTTCAGAAGAGCTCTGCAGATATCTTTTTATGCTACTTATGGTCAAATAGCATAAACTGCTCACTGCTTAAGGGACTAAACTTCCATCTTTTATGTATGGTCACTGTCAGATTAATTATGTAAATACATATAGTAACTGTATACATACATGTTCTTTATCTCAGACAAGAAAAGCTAAGAAAAGAAAAAGAGATATAACTTTATAATGTAAAAACACCATACACATTAATCTACTGGAATCTATTAAAATACTGGTATGCTACAACATTACTACATAGTATCAACAGCTGAAGAAACCTGTATCAAAAATTCAGTAAGTGTCAATGGAAGGTAGAGTAACACAGCGGTAACACTATGCATCTTTGGTACCATAATCCAAAACATTTTAATGCACTTATAACAGCAAGATCTGTTTTCTCAGCAACCCCACAGCATAATTTTCTCACAAAGCCGTACATCACTTAATTATATTTACTTCGTCACCAGAAGAGTTTCATACAATGAAGAAACATCAAGTACTTCAATCACAACAATTCTTCAACACTTGGTCAGTAACAAGCAGACTGTTTTGACACCTGTTCTAACTTCAGTCGTTCGCGCTTTTTGATCAGCTCCAAGAGAAGACGTACTTTCTCCAGTTGTTGCCGCAATCGTCGACACTGGCGAAAATTCTCAATAGCACTCGGCAAATCAACCTGTGACAGTCCAAGCAGTTAGTTACAATCACAAACACTAGGGTTACCATGGTTGTTAACGGGACCCGTTTGTTGTGGGACCCAAAATGTACTCCCTATCTCCAGAGCAACAAATACCTGAAATCATTCCTAAAACCAAGAAGCATTAAGCCTCGTTTCTTGTCAAGTGGGTCAAGACCGATGCATGACTTAATTGTCCACCGTGTTGTCTGGGCAAGCAATTCACTGTCCCGTTGTGTAGTCCGTCGCCGTACTATGTGGACCGACTTATTGTTTAATGATGGCAGATGATGGTCTTGGATTTGTGCTATGGGACCTCTACACCTGTTGACCAATGCAATGCCTAACTACCTGATCAGTGGTCAGTGGACTACTCAGTTTAGAAGATTGTGTCACATTTTGCAGAAAAAAACATCATTCTAAAATACAGAATGTATGATATGTTGATGTCACTGTGAAGGCTGTGGAAGTTTGGGGTATACCTATACGGGCACACACATTAGTTTGGACACGCTGATGATCACCTGCAGTGGGCCACAGCTGGCACTGGCAGCCCACCTGTTACAAAATGCATTTAAGCAGAATAGAAAAGTACGGCCTGCCCACTTCTGTAACGTCAACGTCTCTGTAACGTCAATGCCCACAGACTCAGAACAACTGTTTTCAGCAACTGGCCACCTCATTTCGATACTGCCTGAGTGACCAGCTTTCCAGCGAAAGAATGCGGCAAGCACCTTTGAAATCATGCCGTTGCAGGTCTCTGTTGCCAGCACAGTCTTTTACGACGTCAAATTACCGGCGTGACTGTGTTGTTGGTCTCATCACGGCACCGTTGAGTTGTTCACATGTTAACTGTCTCTACTGCTGGTGCCTTGACATAGCTGTGTCTAGCTATAACATGCATATAGGCAGAGAAGTGAAGACAGGACAGCAGCAGAGTGGCAGAACATTTCTCAAATGCGCGGATTACGGACAATCAGGCACTGTTGGCAATATCATAGGTATATGCAGTCTAACCCCTGTTCAGGACCCCATGTATGGGTTCCAGGAACCCACAATCTGGAACCAGGAATTCTCAATACCAGGAATTAATATCCTTAGTTAGGACAATACCAGGTATCGGGCTGCCTACTAATACCTACTACTTATGGGACATCCCGGATACCAATACCAAATATGATATCAATATTTTCACTATTTTCAGTTTTGTTCCCATTAAGTAAGTAAGTAAGTAAGTAACAATGTACTGATTAAGGTGACACTATCACGTCAAAGACATTGCAGGGGCACCGTGTAAAATTAAAAAGAAAGAAAGAAAGAAAAGAAAAACAAAACAACAGAATCGCCGACAGTCAGTAGTCGCAAGCAGACAACAGTTATACTGTGCAGTTAACCTTATCTTCACTGAACTGAGTTTAGATCTACATTCAGAATGAATGCCAAAAGTGCTCAACACAAAATATCTACAATATGTTTGGGATTCAAATTTATACAATACATCGTGCAAATAATGTACAATCTACAGCAGAACCAGAAAAAAATCAAAGCAATAAGTAAGCAGTAGATGCATACATGAATATGAGAAGCAGAGTGGGCGGGTGACAATGAACTGGGACTTGGCTGTACACACACAATGCAGTCACACAAATACCACCGGTAAACATCGAATCACATTATTCCTTATAAAACAACAATGCAGAAATTATACAGATAAAGAATACATTACTTTAAGTAAAACATTTATTGCATTATATTAATATATATGGCATCCATCTGCCATCTTCAATTTTTAAAATTTTCACATTAGATCACACGACTGTCATAGAGTTCCAAATCTGCTATTGGGTACCAAATTTCACCAAAATTGATTATTCGATGAGAGGTGGCGATTTAACGCTTTTCAAGACAGTGGATGTCTGCCATCTTGAATTTCAGGGGTCCAGTAATGGGTTCACTGAATAAGCTCATGTGGCAGTTCCTACTGGTCGTCAATAGAGACTATAGCACTAAACTGTTTTGCTTTGTTTTTGAGAAATTCACATTTTTGTGCACACGTTTTGGCAACATACAGACAGACAGCATCATCGTTAAAGTGATTGGACTCCAGTAACCCAATTACTGGCAGTTACCAGGTGCAAAATGGCTAAATTATGTGTGATTAATAAACACAGAAATAGAATTGTCATAATATATGCACCAGAAAATGTTGGAGTTGGATCAGATGCTGCAACAAAATAGAAAACGAACTTAGCAGTATGTGAGAATTTTGTGTGCAGTGTGCCAACAGGAAAAATATTTACAAATACTTGGGTACCCCTAGCATCTCGGGGGCCCTGGACTTTGTCCACCCTCGTCAGTAGGCTGTGACGCAACTGACAGTAGTAATACCACTGCCACAGATAAACTACACGTTACTCCACACCTTTCAAAATGTTGTTATGCATTAAAAAATCACAAAAACTATCCAACTGTCACTTTACAAATGCACACATTGTCTTTATCATGAACATTTTATTAAACTCTGTGCCTTTTTTTTATTCTGACCCTGAATGACCTATAGAAAGTTTCACATTGAGATCACAAATAATCTATACATATCTCTGTTTAATAAAGTTTTAGTAATACCACATCTACCATATTTCTATAAATAATGAATATAAAAATGTTGAAATGACAACTGAAGGTCACTCAAGGTCATCAAATGGCAACAGATTGGAGGGTACTACATCCCATTAGTGGTTTGTCAGATTCATGTTTCTATTTTGCACCATTTTCAGATCACTTGCTCAATGTATGTGACTGCCATTGTTCTTAAACAGTCATTTGGTTATGACAGTTAAAATGAGAGCCCACACACGATGCATTTATTGATGAGCATATGCTAGCAAATATACTGGACTTATACAAGTCTGCAGTAGCTGAATTACCTTCTCGGTCACTCAGGGTCATTGGTAATGGCACTGTTCAATGCATCACATATAAGTTTCTATTTTCACAGTAACTGCCATATGTCTATATGTTGTATCATTGCCAAGATACATGTATTGGCATTTGAAATTACCTTTAAAGGACCTCAACTCAAGGTCATTAGTAATGGTGCTGCTGTAATGAACCATTCAACAGATGATATATATCATTTCTTATCAGTGTTCGACAGGACATATGTTTTTATGCCTTATCATTTGTAAAATTTAGCCAAATACTGGTTGAAAATGGCATATTATTCATATCCCACCTGTATTTAATACCCCTGGCAAGAGTAATCTCTCAGAATTTTGCAACAACATTTGGCATGAGACAACTAGAATGGTGGGATAACCAGGTGGTGAAAAAGTCTAATGATCTGTTTAGCCATTTTGATATAGACCATGAGTGTGACCTACTGTGAGAGAGGCTAGAAATATGGTAGTGCTGGCATGTCATGTGTTGCACAATAAAAACATTAGGCCAAAAATGTTTGGAAAATTTAGTCACGTTTTTTCCACAAAGGTGGGTACTCAAAATATCACCAACAACTTAAAAGGGCCATATTGGTACTGACGGCACCTGCTGTTTGATGAATAAGATAAAAACAGCTAAGTTCACCCAAATATTTTGGTGAACCGTTATTCTCATCTAGCACTACAATACGACCAACCAACTACTGGGAAAAGCACATTGCGCATATGAAAAACTGTCTCTCGCAGTCTTACTCGCGATCTGATCAGCTGTCGTGCAGATACACGAGTAGCCCGACGTAACGGCACACCATTCAGTGACTGTCGTTTCAGCTGCCAGTAGCCATGTAGACGTGAAATAAATGCATTCTTCCGCTGGATCGACACTTTACTTGCAATATTTTTAATGCTAAAACAAGCGATTAAACATGAAAATTTGTCAAACCATGTACACAACCAAACACAAAAAAATAATTGTACAATACTACAGTATATGTACATGTAAATACCAGAAACAAGTACATTCAGATCAAAAGACAATGTATGCGCTAGCAAATATCCACAGACACTGCACGTGCACGACTAAATAAATGCCTATGGCTAGCTTAGGTAATATTCCTCCTAGTCATAAAGCACGACAGTTTACTTTTGCTTTTAACTGTATCAAGTCTTCTTTACCAATTTTATTTTCGCATTGTTTTATAGTCAAATGTTGTACCTCACCAAATATCTGTAAGCACATTATCTCCACTATCGCAAAAGTATAAAACAAAGTCAAAAGCATTCACAGTCCATTAATGCAGCATTTTGTTAAAAAACAAATGGCAATCAGCACTGTCCAGCAAAGCAAACGTGCATTTGTATTGCACATTGTCGCAAAGTGCCTCTAATGTGCTACTGCTTCCCGTACGTCGGCGCTGATCACCACAAGCTAGTACACCAGCCAGGTATTCAGCGAACACTGCGAGACCATGGATACGGACTAGTGTTTATCATGCAATATGCCCGTTAACTCCTCCAGCTTTTGCCGGGTACTCATTCCAGCCAACCACAGAGGGCGGGCTCGGCCTGAGTAGACCTGAGTGCCTAGTTCTGTGCCGAGGTGGTTTACCTGTCCAAAGACGATCACCCACCTAGGCACTAACTTGAGTGTAGAGTCACTATGTTGATCGAGTCCAACGTGTTACCACTAGACTAAACTGGCAACCAATCCAATAAACAATAACAGAATTTACTTCAGAAGTCAAGCTCAGTGTGTCTGCCTTCTAAATCAATGCATGCAATCAAGCAACACTGCCATTTGCCACAACATGATGCTCCAGACCATCAGAGAAGCTTATACCAGACAGTGTGTGCACACATTGGATATAAAATGGCACAATGTGTTAAAAGTCATCCGCAGTTAACCTGGTGCAAACCATAATCATATTGGTCAAGATTTACTTAGCGATATCATTGAAAATAAAACAAACTGCTAGGCTACATTTTCTTATAAAGCACAGTGTATTTCTATAAGGCTATCACTCACTCACTCACTACTGCGCTTGACCAGCTGAGGGTCGTAGCGTCCTCCACATCGAACGATCCTGGCCCGCGATCCAGGCAGCACCAACAGATAGGCCAACTATAAGGCTATACAATTGTAAAATCAAACCTGCTAGATGGAATAACCGGTACAGAGAGAACAGGTCCAAAATGACTATTTTCAGCAAGGAGCTTTCGTGCATGTTTTACTTTCTCCTGCATTTTTGCATGGTAACCTGCCAGTGAATCTGGAGAAGTGGTATCATCCTCTATGCCACTGTTGTCTGAACTTTCCTGTGCCTCATTTTCTTTCGGAGAATGCTGTTCACAGAAAGCTGTTTTCCTGAAACCGGTTAATGGACCATCTCCAGATAGTGTGCCAACATCTCTTATTGGTTCCACTTTCATATACAACCCAGCCTGCTGGGCACATGTGACATGGAATGCTGTGTAGCAACTTGTCTTGTGGCATTGGATGCAGGCGCCAAAACCACGACGTTTACAAATACAGCATGTAAGCTTCCAACGTGCTGTTGCAACTCGATCAATACTGTCGATCGGTTCCAGAAATACACTGTTTGCAAATCCAACTTCTGGTATCCATAATGCACAGACAACATGTGCCCAATCACCATCGTCAGTCTGCTTAAAGGCGCCACGCCTACATGGACAAAGACAGCACGAGACTGCACGTGATGGCGAGTACAAACACCTGCGACAGACCCAAGGACCATCCGGTATGTGTGGAACCCCATAGCATTCCTGATGAACGGCCAGATTGCACAGATCACAAAAGAGAATAACGTTGTTGCTGTGGCATTCACCATCAAGACATATACAACAGATAGCATCCTCGTCAGCCAAAACATGTCCTTCACTGACCTGACTCTGGAAATATGACTCCTTTTCGAAATTGTCCATTAACAGCTCAAACACTTCTTTACTTACAGGTGGTACATTGCCTTTGCATCGTCTTTCATTAATAACTTTCAGCCAAGCTGCATCCTAAAACAAAAACAGGCAGTTCAACAGCTCACACATTTATATATGCCTAAATGTACTGCATTGTACAACTGAACGAAGACAGTTCAAATGAAGGGTAGATGACAACAACGAAACAGAATACACAAGTGGTTCAACTAATCTAAATCTATACAAAAAGATTATCTCAAATATTACTGTCAAAAAGCATACCGTTAGGAAACGAGTAATTTGCACACAGAGCACTTCGTCAAGAGTGCTCATTAACTTATTATCACCACGCTAACAAAGATTACAACACACTAAATAAACTTAGACAATTTTTGATGGAGTGTGTATTATATTCACACTCTCAAGTTCACAGTTATTCAGTGAGTATTTAATCATGAGGTAAAACGACTGGTAGTTTTGCACTGCCTAGTGAGCATGTTTAAATTAAAAATTTGAATCCTATACGTGTTGTAATTCGATGATTTAACACAGTCATGAACACCACCAATACACTAACACATTACACATAAAAATTCAAATTGACATGAACTTTGCAATAGTCCTACAGGAAACTAGTTAACTTACACAAATAAATTTGTACAAACCATTTCATCCATGTCATACTCCACTTCTTCATCCATCTCTTCTGCAGTCCTTGGAACATAGTGATAGTAGTTTGCAGGTCGCGATGGAAATTCTTTCGGCTGAACATAATCGGTCATGACTCTAAAACTAGCCTCAGGCAGCTTGTTTGAAGGGGATGGATATGAGCTGGATGACGAACCACATCCATCTTTGCGTGAGCTACATTCTTTTGCGGCTACTGCATTGTTCTTGTTGGTGTCTTTTACGGCCTCACTGCACTCACCATCACTGTCGTCAACAATAACTCGAAGAGGTTCAAACACATTCACTCTACATGGTTGTACGCTGCCAAGATCCACTTCTACCATTTTATTTTTCTTTGAGAGTAAAAGAAAATCCAGTGGCTGCTGAAAGTGTTCTCGAGATAACGGTGAGCGCTGATGCCTCTCAGAATTACGCGCTCCTGATCCACGGTCACCTTCACTAGCAGAAGTAACCTCACTTTCGGCAGAGGTTCCAGCAATGCCGCAGTGGTCATAGTTATACATATGGTTCTCTATACCGGTGTAGGTTCTATAAACCTTGCCACAATTATTGACCGGACACTCATAAGGTGGCTTGGTTGCACGGAGATTCTCGCAAAACAGTCGGACATTGAAGTTCAACACCATTCTCACAACATGTCAGAATTATTCCACAAGAAGCTATCTGTTGACGAATAACAAATTACATTAAACTACGTAAACAGCAAATATGTCAGTGAATACTTGGTAAATTATTCGCAAGAACAATGTTCGGTGCAATAAAAACCCAAATAGAAACATTAAACGATATATTGACAAACACGCAAAAACACCATAGACATTTCGACTCTATGCTACATTTAACCCACTATCTAAATACCGCATGTGCCCGAGATTTTGCGGATGTAATGTTTGTTTCTCACGTTATTGGCGTCAAAGAAAGAATATAGTGACAGTAGTCACAGTACATCATATACTCAATCAAAGCAACATAATGAATACACAATATATGTGTAAAATAATAACTTATCTATTGTACCAAAAGAAATATCGATAAAAGAAAGAAAAATCTTGTAAACAGCTAAGTAAGTAATGTAAGTAAGTAAGACTAGTAAGTGAAGCCACTTGTAGTTGTAGGCCTATCTGTCGCCAGAATCAGTAAAAGCCACAGCAGCGCCAGCCGATGGTTGCTACTGTTCGAGAGAGAA
>Ga0209428_1000290_pt1 | contig 10492 bp, 6 predicted proteins | sample OlaalgELextract1_2_FD_187377 | JGI IMG/M metagenome (GOLD analysis project Ga0209428, IMG submission 187377) | Olavius algarvensis symbiont microbial communities from Tuscany, Italy - Type G ELBA extract 1 (SPAdes) (version 2) | ecosystem: Host-associated > Annelida > Digestive system >...
CCTCTAGAGCTGAGAAGCTGTTCTGGATGGCGATGTTGTAGTCACGTTGGAGGCCCATGTCGTCTCTGAGTGCCTGTACGTTCAGCATTCTCATCATACATCTATAATCTGTACAATTCTACTTTCTACTGGATATACAGTATCTTGTTATGACACAATTAATGCAATACCTGTCTTTCAGCAATGTCAGTCTGCCACCCGGCAATATGGTCCATCAACTGAGTGTTAACGTAATTACTAAGCGTTGGAGTGAGACCCGCTGAATCTTGTTTGTGAGTTACAGCTGCTACAGCACCTAAGTGACTGACACTTGGCAATGGTGTGCTCACTGCAGAATTTGGACTTGATGTGCATCGTCTACAGAAAATACAACATGGCATATTCAGCATATTGCTCATAGACTATCAACATGAAGTACCAGTAGTTAACTATTTTGAAAATCAGTATTGCTACTATTGCAGACTGTAAATTTATTCTTATTACAGCAACAGCAAACTTGTTTTACTGACCTTTCTCCAGGACAACCCGGGCGAGCAAGCACCAAAAAATTTAGCCCTTCTGTATTTCATGTGGCCCGAGACCCCAAGACTTTACACCAGATGCCCTTCCTGTCGCAACCCTCCCAAACTGGTAACAAATCCAGCAGCAGCCACTCTCTGAGTGCGGATGACATAAGCAAGTCTAAGTCCACTAGACTCAAAGTTTTCAATCTCAATTTCAACAAATCAAGGATTTAGAAATCATAAATACACTGCAACCTAGCTCACGTGTTGCATTTAAATCATACATGTACCACATATTGTGGTGTTAAGTCAAAAATTTTTGGCAGATCTCTGACCTAAAATCGACGGGCCAGCGTGGCAGGGTCTAAGTCACTTGATACATCCCATGGTGGATGGGAGAGGATTGGGACATAGCAATAGCTGCAACAGTGTGTACTGTGGACTATATCGACGTATGACCTAATAAATTTTCTACACTGTGAGTCAAAAACTGCTATAAATTTCGTACTGTTGTGTTGTTCTGAACTCTCTACAGCAGCTATATACATCCCGAAAGTTACGGAGCTTCCAGCGGTGACAGGCAAACTTTATTTCTAATCTTCATTTTGCTGCAATTCGACGAGATATTTTCATCAGGAGGCGTATCTGTGGACTTTGATCCTTTGTGGCTGTCGGCTGGGCCAACGTCTATAACCAGGCCGCGATACATTACCTTGGGTTTTTCCACGTCAATTGATTGACTGGCTGATCTCGTTCTCTACTGCTACCGATCAGCTGTTTATTGTTGTTACAATGAAGCGCGTGTTATCACTTGGTGATATCTCACCTAATATTGAACAATGTCAAGATGGTGATGGGCCTTTCACACAGGTCACTACGAGAGGCAAAGGTAGAGGAAAAAACACCAAGAAAAGTCGACTTAACGCTGACAATGGTGACAGTGATAAAACCATTGACCAGACAGAGCATGATTCTGCGTCTTGTGTATCTGTTACTTCTGAGTTGCGTGGCGAAATTGTTAATCTTAAATCGCAAATCACCAGTCTACGCAACCAGATGTCATTTTTGCTGTCGTATTTTGGACTCGACGAACTACCTACGCAATCCACAACTAGTGCGGCGCCGAACGTCGGTGTTTCAGAGCCTGATCCTCAGTCCGATAGACCAAATAACGTTACTAGTGAGCCTGGCGCTTCTGATGAACAAGCAGACGGCGACCGCGGTGGTGCTGGCAGCCAAGTCACGTTTGCAAGTATTGCTCGGCGCCCTCCAACGTTGAATCCAAGTCTCCAGCAAGCTGTCATCTCGGCTGTTTACAACGATTTTGCCGAACACAATCGTCGCTCTAAAAACATTATTATAAACGGTTTAGCAGCTGATAACGTTGACGACAAACAAAGGGTTAAGAGACTGTTGAGTGAGGAATTCGGTATGTCTACAGATGTTGTCATGTGCAGACGTCTGGGCAGACAGACTGATCGAATACAGCCACTGCTTGTTGTACTTCCGACCACAACTGACGCTGCTCACCTGATCGAGAACGCTAGACATCTTCGACATTCACCAAACACTTGCGTTCGAGACTCGGTCTATATCAATGCAGATCTGACGAAAGCGGAAGCGCATGCTGCCTATCAACGCCGCTGCCGTCGTCGAGAGATGGCATCCACTCGTCGTCGTAACAGCACGAACAATGCAATTATCGATACTGTTGGTGTTGACGATCAGTATTACTCTACAGTGATGCCAGCAAGCATGACAGGCAATGACAACGCAACAACATCTCATGTCAGTCAACAGCAGCAGCACATCTCTACAAGAGTCTCAAGAGTCTCTAGAGTATCTCATGGTAACCCAGCGGGGAGGCCTCGCTAAAGGGAGCTTGCAATGTTTTTTGTCTAACGCCCGCAGTCTGATGAATAAATTACCTGAACTTTATCATATATTATATGATGAATCTACTGTTTATGACTGTCTACTTTTTACTGAATCTTGGTTGAATGGTGATGTGCCAGGCAGTTTGCTCGACCCTAGAGGTCAGTATACCATACTGCGTAGTGATAGAAAACATGGTTCTGGAGGCGGCGTCTGTGCTTTTATTAGCAAAAAACTACGTTGTATCCCTGTTAGCTTATTACCTGTATATTCTGATATTGAGCTTATCTGCTTCGACGTTGTGTCCTGTAATGCATCCAAGTATAGGTTTATCCTGTTTTACCGTCCTCCAGGCACAGATACTTTTAGTCGTCATTCAGCGGGTCTATTGTGCAATGCACTGGAGCAACTTGCTACAGTTGATATCCCAACATTTATAGCTACAGACCTCAACTGTCCTAGTATAGATTGGCGGTTGTATTCACGGGGTAATGGAGACATTGACAGACTTTTTGCAGATTTCATGCTTGATAACGGTTATGTGCAGCACGTCACCGAGGCTACAAGAGGTAGTAATATACTAGATTTGGTTTTTTGTAACGAGCCTATCCTAATGTCTTATGTCAAAGTTTCACCTCCATTTGGTGGTAGCGATCATAACTCTGTAGAATTTGCAATATCCTGCGACCCTACTGATTACAGTGTTGATTCTAGTGAAAACTGCAAGCGATATTTGTGGTCGGAAGGCGATTACGAGTCGATGTCGGCTTACCTGCAAAATGTACGCTGGTCCGATTTGTTAACGACAAACTTTACTTCTAATGATATATGGTCTGCTTTTTGTAATGTAATTAACAATGCGATAGATTTGTTTGTGCCCTGTACAACCGTTTCATCTCGACCGAAACAGAGAAAACGCAGATATCCTAGACATGTTCGCAATCTAATTAACCGCAAGCGTGCAGTATGGAAACATATGAAGAGGAATCCAGACAGTCTAAGCAGCAAAATTAAATACAATCGGGTGTCCGCCGAGTGTCGTCTGGCGATGAGACGTTATGAATGCTGGCTAGAAGGCAAGATTATTGATTCTAATGACACTGGCGCATTTTACAAATTTGTAAACTCTAAATCATCCTGTCGTTCTGGTGTTGGTACATTGTTAGGAGAAGGTGGCGAGTTAGTTACTGATGATAAAGAAAAAGCTGATTTATTGAATAATTATTTCGCTTCTGTCTGTTGTGTTGACGACGGCTCTACGCCACATGCAGAGTCCTATGTATCTAATGACGATAATATCTCTAGCATCAGCTTTACAGAGGCCAATGTTTTTAAGGCCGCCCGCCGCATCAAAACTAAATCTAAATTTGCAGGTGACCCTGATGGATACCCGATTGTATTGCTACACAAACTGCGATCTGAACTGTGTGGACCTTTGTCAATGTTTTATAATTCTTTCATGTCCATCGGTCAATTACCTGACGCGTGGAAGAGAGCGGTGGTTACCCCGGTGTTTAAGAAAGGATCATCGTCCGACCCTGCTAATTATCGCCCAATTTCGCAGACTAGCATTTTCTGTAAACTGATGGAGAGAGTGATTACAGCAGAACTCAGTGACTATCTTTTGTCTAGAGGGATCATTAATAGGCACCAACATGGCTTTATAGCTAAACATTCCACCACGACCAATTTATTAGACTCCTTAAACGATTGGACTTTGGCCGTAGAAAATAAACTCACTGAAACCATCGCATATGTCGATTTTGCACGTGCTTTTGATACCGTATCACCAAAGAAACTGCTGATTAAGTTACAAGCGAGTGGGATTACTGGACAGTTGTTATCACTAATTACGAGTTTTTTGAGTGATCGCAGCCAAGTTACTAAAGTTGGCTCTGATATTTCTGGCAGCAAATTGTTAACAAGCGGTATTGTTCAGGGCAGTTGCCTTGGACCTCTCCTCTTTTTGATATACATCAATGATGTTGTTAACATATTTAACGCTAATGTTACTCCTAAATTGTACGCTGACGACCTGAAGTTGTACGCTTGTTTATCGTGCCCCAGTTCGCGCGTAGATTTTCAGCAAAACCTTGATCGGCTTACTGAGTGGGCCTCTATCTGGCAGCTTTCTATCTCTGTTAAGAAATGTAATATCATCCAAGTTGGCAGCAGGCAGAAAACTTGTGTCATGTCACCTGAACAGTTTGTTCTATGTAACAATGTTCTTGAATGTGTTGACGTTGTAAACGATCTGGGAATCTTAATCGATTCGCACTTAACTTTTGCCTCACACATTCATAGTATCGTTCAAAAGGCAACGCAGCGATGTTATCTAATTTCTAAATCCTTTCAATCCCATAATACTGAACTACTGGTCAGAGCTTTTACAACCTATGTCAGGCCGCTATTAGAAGTTAACTCGCAGGTCTGGTCGCCTCATTTACTTAAGGATATTCGGCGGCTTGAAACTGTACAACGTCGCTTCACCAAAAAACTAAACGGGCTAGAAACACTTGCCTACGACGAGCGTCTAAAATCACTAGGTTTAGAAAGGTTGGAAACGAGAAGAATCCGATCTGATTTATTATTTGCATATAAAGTTTTATTTGGTTTCACTGGTCTTAGATCAACGGATTTCTTCATATTGTCAGAGTCTGTTACTACTAGAGGCCATCCTTACAAATTGTCTTTAACACGATGTTACACTGATGTACGCAAGTATTTTTTCTGTAATCGTGTGGTGCAAATCTGGAATCAGCTGCCTGGCAACACCGATTTTTCAACCATAGGCTCATTTAAACATGCACTACTGTCTGGCTTTAATTTGTCTCAATTTTGTCACCTTCAAGACTAGCTCGTACAGTTTCTAGTTTTTATTTTATTTTTATGTGTTTATTACTCTGGATTGCTCATTGACAGGTTTCTATTGTGTTATTTTACGGCGCTGCGTTAGTGGCCTGCCCTGCAGTTGCCGATGAGACAACTATCCTATTCAATGTTACTATTGCATATATCTTATATTTCTATGTTTGTCTCATGTACAATAAAGCAAGTAAAGCAAAAAACAAACTCGAGTACTTTTTAACAACGACGTCAAACCGCAGCTAAACGCTATAATTTTTGGCATAGCAATTTAGCAAACTGCGAGTCTGGCTACGATTATGCTTCCACCTTACCCATGTAATGCCCACACCTAAAACGTTTCAGACAAGTTACATTTCAGCGACAAACAAAACAGTCGAACAGGATGCAGTCACCGTAAAAGCCATAATCAAATTTGCTCAGAATGTCCACCATGAGCCACGACACAAGCAGACGCGACGCCACTGAGATGGCTGCAACAGCTATCGAATGGTCCAGTTTGGAGAAGTCTAATCGATGACCAATGACTAATGACCACAATGACCATAGAGTAACTGAATTATGACCGCGAATTAATGACCGTCAGTATGTACAAAAGAAGATGCTTTAAGGAATAGGCGGCAAAGTCTTACAATGATATTCTGCGTAGATTTGGGAATCTTATTCACTAATGTTGTTTGTATGTTGCATGCATTGTCTTTGTGTTGTTTGCTTCTACCCGTTGTGGCTTTGACGTTATAAGGCTAGGCTAGATGGGTATGTCAGAAAACCGCATTCGACCCCTAGGAGCACGTACCGCAGTCTACCACAGGAAAACTCCACGGCAACTGCAGTCGACTCGACGGCAGGCGATCGCAGTCCATCGCGCGAAACCGCAGGCGGCAAAATGACTCGAACGTATACAGTAAATCTGTACGGATTTCCAACTTTCTGGCCGACAGCGCGTACAGACCTGTACGCGCTGTCGGTCTATAGGCCTATTTAATTGCTGGCACTAATAAGGATACTTTTGCCTCGTGCTAGCTTTGCGTTAAAAGACAGTCACTGTGATCGAACATCCATTCATTATCGATTTACGGACTTAACAGAAGATAGACAATTCACGTCCGTTCATGTACATACTGAACGATGAACGTATTAACGGCATCTGGTAGCCGTGAGACGATTGACCAATCGATGACGTCATGGCGATGATGACATCGACCAATGAGGAACAGTTGAGGGAAGATGAACCACGTTGAAAGTTGTGATTTCAATTGTGACCACAGTGGCCGACTACAACGACAATCGGTCACGAAGGGCACCGGCGACGACGACGTACGATGTCGACAAGCAACAGCGATGCCTGTCGACGACGATCGACGGTGACGGTAGGTCACAACGATGGCCAACGGTGAAGACAACGGGCCATCGTGACCTTCAACCTTCACGACGACTTAATGTTATCGCGGACTAGGCCTATCTCAACTCTCATACACGTCGACAACCACTTCCGATGTCACATACTTCTATTTAATTTTATTTTCAAACAACTCGAAGCCAATATGATCGCAATTCGCACGCAAAACTCGCTAAAACTTTATTTTTCTAGCGATAAAGCTCAGGATACGATTATCGCAACACTCGTAAAGCAGACGATCTTTCACTCTGTAGACTTGCAACGATCTGTACGCAACGACGATCAGAGACGAAAGATGAAGATGCAAGCCGAAGCTGCCTTTTATAAAGTGTTGGTTGCTAGGCAGGTTGCCAGGTTACGCGGGGGTCTCCCGGTGGTTGTTAAGCAACCACTCAAGCACGAAATATGCATTTCTAAGGCCAAGGCTCCAAGTGTAAGAAAGATTTAAGTTTTCTAACGCTAACCGGTGGCCGTAAGTCAACCAAAATTGGACCAAGGGGTAGGGAAAGGTTGAAACTAGATAGGCAGAAGAAATCTGGAAGGGCTTTGATGGGGTCCAAATGCCATTTCCAGGGATAGAATAATGTAGTTTCTGAGATTTTGGTCACTTGCGAGCATACGGAGTTTTAAGACTTATCAACACGCTCAGACATGTCTAGAGTATGGACAAGCAAGTGACAGCATTACTAGGCATAGTAGTGTAATTGGCAATGCTAGCTATTTAATGCTATGATAGCGGTAATGCTCGCGGTGCAATGCTAGCGGCTAGCGATCAATAGCCAAGAGTTAAGCGTTGAAAATGGCTTTAACTGATAGTGCGGTCTGCAGTTAAAGATAGTGGACTTCCACAGGGAGCGACTACAAGGTGGGTGTAGCCAATTTAGGGGGTTGGCGACCTTTACGTAAGCACAACCAACCAGTGAATTTTCACTTTTCACAACGCATCTAGCATGAACTTTTACTGTTTGACAATAAACGATGGGTTAAAACACAATTTACATGTATTACAGTTTCTTAAATAGCAAGCAGAGTTCAGTCAAGATATTTCTGTATAAAGTTCATGTCGTATGTTCAAAATGTCCACCACTGGCCGAGGCGCATGCGTTCAGACGTTTCCGAAAATCGTTATTAGCTTTGTTGATCGTTGTCTGCGATATGTCATCCCAGATCTGCTGCAGTGCACTTTTTAGCTCCGGAATGGTCTTGGGCTTTGAGTGAAGTTTGTGAAATGTCTGAAGCATTGCACCCACATATGATAGCCAAGTGAGTTGAGGTCTGGTTGAGGCCATTCATCCTTTGCCCTCATCCAGTCCTGCGTCTGACAGGCCGTGTGAGCTGGAGCACCGTATTGATGGAATATAAATCCAGATGGAAGCAACCGTATACAAAAAAAATCCACCAATAGACATGTCTGCTATGACAATGACGACGCAGCGACGTAAAGTCTAGTTAAAATTCTAGTGAACTGAAAATTCAATGGGTGGTTGGCATGACTTTGTCAAATTTAGAGATAAATGGATATAATTCTGTACTTTGCCGTAGGTATGAACATACAATGGGCATGTAAAATTTTGCTTGAAACTTTTTTGGGGAAAATTTTCAGTAAACCTCGGGGATAAAACTTTTTGACTTACACCGTATATATTGTGTGATGTACATGTATTTTATACATTTTCCTTAGTGCCGACGGAATGTACGAAACCACCATGGGTACAAAAGCGAAAGTGGAGACAGACGGTCGAGTGCAGTGGCATCCTCCAGCTTCGTATAAAGTTTCGTGTACGATTGATGTCACGTATTTTCCTCTAGACGAACAAACGTGCTATTTCGACTTCGGTTCATGGACTTACAATCAGAAAGAAGTAAGACATTTCGGTAACAGTTAAATTCAAATTGCGCAAAACAACAAATACTTACGAAATTAATAGTAAAATTGTAAGCATTGTTATTATGCAGAAAGTGCTTTTGTGTTAGTCTAATCCACGCGTTAAGTACACTTTACAAACATGGACTTGATCGAACAGTATGTTTATAGGCTTAATGTGCTGTTGAATTTTCTGACGCTATACAGTGTTTTGCCTTGTCCATGCCGTCTTCTGGCCGTCCGCTGCCAAATATATTTTTTTCGCTTTGCAAAAATACTGCACCATGAATTCACAAATTTCACTGCATAGACTAAAAGGATGCCATCGCGGACAGTTTCACTTACAAATTACACACACAAAGCCTAGAACGAAGACGGTGAGAAGATATAATGCAACAAGTGAAGTATAAGTGTAGTAGGGCATACTAAATTCATTGGTATGATATTAATTGTCACGTTATTGGTGTGTTGCAAACAGGTGGATATACAACTTTCCAAACCTCACCAGGATAATGATGTGGTAACTGCAACTGCAATGGCAGAATGTGACGAAGACGTAATAGAGTGTGTAGACCGTGGCATTGACTTAAGCGAATTTTATCAAAGTGCAGAGTTTGATATCGTCAGTGCATCTGCAGAAAAACGTAGCATCTTTTACGCGGGAAGTCAACAGCCCTTTCCGATGTGGCGGTTTTCTATTGTCATTCGTCGGAAGTTCCTTTTTTACACTGTCAACCTCATAATACCGCTGATCTCGCACGCATTTATAACTATACTCGTCTTCTATATCCCAGCCAACAGTCACCAAAAAATGTCGTTGAGCATCAATGTGCTTCTGTCATTGACAGTCTTTTTTCTGATGTTAGCTGAAATTATCCCACAGAACTCCCTTGTCGTACCGCTGCTTACCCAGTATCTGCTGTTTACAATGGCTCTTGTCGCATCTTCTGTTATTCTTACAGCCATAACATACAACATTCACTTCCGATCATCGTCCACGCATGTTATGCCTGACTGGACACGCAAGGTATGTACATGTAGCTACATTACAACAATTAATACAGTAATTGGAACAAATTAGTAACGATCTGTTTATCATAAAGACTTTAAAAAACTATGCGGTCCATAACTCGCGCGCATTGCGCGGCCCTCCCATTCGAAAATATCACTGCAATATGAATTTGTCAGTTTTGGTTCCAAAAGCTGTTTATGGACGCCCGCTCAGCGTAAGCGGGCGTCCATGTTATAGTTTGCCAATGTTTTATTTATTTATTTATTTTTATGGCCGCCTTATTCTCCGGCCCTAGTTAACGGAAGTTCGCGAAAGTTTTACACGTGATGGATCTTGAGTGTCACTAGAGAAGTTACTACTTGGATTTTTTCCTGATCATCCTTAAACTACAGGGTGGGCCAAAAAAATGACGAAATTTGGCGTATTTTCGGACCCCACCCGCAAACTTTCTGCTGTCACGCCCGAATGCGGCAGAATATTGTAATTCTGAAAAAAAACTTGTTAAGCACAGATGGTTGCTCTACACGTAATGCCACGTTTGGTGAACTTTGGCCTACAAACCCCTGAGATCCACGCGACACAAAATTATTAAAAAATGACACGCGTGAATAGCCTGCGACATGTCTTATTTCCGTTCGTTATATGCCAGCACGACCACGCCCAAACACCGTACGATACAGTAATTGGCTGCCCAATGCTACGCCCCAATCCTTTAACCCCTTGGCCCCTTAACCTTGACCTCTTAACCCCAACCCCTTAACCCCTTAACCCAATCCCTGAACCTCTTAACCTCTTACCTTTAAGCCCTTAACCCTTAACCTTAACCACTTAACCCATTAACCTTAATCCCTTAACCCTTAACTTTAACCCCTTAACCTTAACCCATTGGTCCCTTAACCTTAACCCCTTAACCCCAATCACTTAAGCCCTTAAACCCAGTCTCTTAACCCCTTAACCTTAATCCCAACCCTTTA
>Ga0209428_1000291_pt1 | contig 10468 bp, 10 predicted proteins | sample OlaalgELextract1_2_FD_187377 | JGI IMG/M metagenome (GOLD analysis project Ga0209428, IMG submission 187377) | Olavius algarvensis symbiont microbial communities from Tuscany, Italy - Type G ELBA extract 1 (SPAdes) (version 2) | ecosystem: Host-associated > Annelida > Digestive system >...
GACCTTGACCTTCGATCCGGCCATACCGCATACCGTCGTGCATCACTCATCGACCTGTACCTATATACCGAATTTTATTCAAATTGAAGAAACTTTTTGCGGACGGACGGACGTACGGACGGACATTTCTCCCCTCTATATTATTAGGTCGACTTTAGGAAGTCGACCTAAAAAGAAATTAGAACAAAATAGTAGCAGCACTACATAACTTCAACACCAAACGACACAGCAACTCAAGAACTTAGTGTGTCGGTTCATGCAGAAGCACCTTTAACACAAATGACATCAGTGCAACTTGGTCATGGCCAGGTGAAGCACAAGTGTAAACAGCAACATGGCACATTAGCACAATACCCTGCATATCATTCAACTACTACCATCCCATGTAATATGTTTAATACATAGCAAACAAACAAAAGAAAAACAACACTGCTAACAACGTACAAATGCATTTTCGTTTTGTAACAAACTGACAACACTAAGAACACAGTATTAAGTTGTATCGTTTCCCATAAGTAGTAATATATCTACAATGCATATACACCTGCCAAGACAACTGCATGCGAAAGCAGTGCCCAACGAGCCATGCGACAGCTAGACAGGTTTACATATCAACACACACAAAGTTTGCATACGAAAATTGGCATCGGCCGTACACTTGATATTTGCAGCAGGAGTGGAATCACAGGATGCTGATTAACAGATATTTGTGACTTGTACACATGCAAAAGTAGCATTCACACTGTTAGCTATCAGGACGATAAATGAAAACACCTACTGGTACCACATCAGCTGTTGCATCAAGTGAGTTTAGACATCGCATTTGCCAGATGGCATGCACACTTTGCTAACTAAACACACTGTCAAGATTTTGCAGAAAAATTATTTGTCCCAAGATATCCACGAAGTTTACACGATTTTAGGAATTCACTGCTCAAATACACAACAGAAAAATATAAAAATAGTTTCACAATTAGAAGAGCTGAGAGGCACCGCACAGCACATGCTGGCCGTCATAATTACAGTTAATAAAATATCTTATTTCTAAAATTCTTAACAGAATTACTACAAGACGTAGTGACAAGGCAAAGAGACATTCTTCCACAATAACAAACAAAAATAAGTGAAAGAAATGGAAATAGCGAATAAAATCACAATTGCAACTTTAAATATCAGTAACACGTACAAAAACACCACACAATAGTGAACGTCAGATTGAGAAATTACGTATGGCTGAAGTCTTGACAATAATCATACACAGACAAACGTATAAAATAATAAACAGAAAGGCAATTGTTCTACGATAAACACTATAGAACTACAAAATTAGCACATACATACTTACCTGTAATTAGCCACATAGCCATTAAGTATGAAACCACTTCATGCACTACACTGTCCCAAAAAACAAGACTCGCATAATCTTGGATCTTGTACAGTTGTAAGTCCATTGCAATGACATTTAGCTTGTAATATCCTGATGACCTTAGCTATTAAATGCATATATAATTTGCAACCTCACCTTAGTTGTGTGTCTACACTACCTGACAGGCTGACATTACACAAAAACGGAAGAGTTATGTTGTCTTCCTCTCAGTAGAGCGAGTGGTTCTGAAAAGAACTGGTTTCGGTGTGTCTGAAGTGGCTCTGAGCCGGCTGTGTGACTTTGAACAGCCGGCAGGTGTTCAAAGTGACATCCCTTTACCTTTACACACGCATGCAGCCATGCTTGCCACCGGCTTCGATGGTGATGCGCTAAGGAATATGGTCCCAAGTGTCAATGAGCATCTGCTTCAGCCTTGTGAATGCAGTGTTTCGGTTTTGTGTAACGTCAGGCAGTATACAAATATAACTAAGGTGAGGCGGCAAATTATGTATGATTTAATAGCTAAGGTCATCAGGATATCATGTGCTAACTTTCATTGCAACAGACTTACAGCTGTACAAGACACTAAACATTACGAGAGTCTCATTTTTGGGACACATTTTATGTAAAAATAAGTCCATAAAACCATGGAAAAACTAATTCACGGTTTTGCTACCGCAACATTTTACAGCAAAATCGTCATTTCAAAAAAATGGACGTTCTAATGAAACCCAGATTTTTCAATCTTTTACATGTCCAAATGCAGTTTTCAACTAAAAAATAAATACAAATAACCAATAACTTGCAACATGAATATCCAGAAATGTACAGTCAAATGTCCCACACGATTTCTATACAATGACAATATTACAAAAAAACATGTTGTTGTATGGACTTCAATAACTACGGATCAACAGACATGTCACTGGTCAAAAAGCTTCGTCATAATGCCTCATAAACTAACAGCATGAGCCACACAGAGAGACAAATATGAGCAAACAGTTTAACAACATGACCTGGAACAATAAACTCAGAACAGTCCTGCATTGTAAACAAGATATGACAGATATATCGGCTTAAAAAATGTTGGCATTCTTCTGTTTGAAAATGAACTCGGATTATGCGTACGATGATATGAACAAATTTACAACTAAGTACTATTCACCACTTTGCTATACAGTGAGCTAAAATATAACCTCTTCTCCGACATACACAAAATAATGTACTGAACGAGAAACTATTTTATCTGGTTCGTCTGGTTACGGCTTTTTTCTTGTTCTTCACTCTGCTCTTGTTCAACTTCTTTCTCTGCATCTTTTTTCCGAGCGGTTTCTTCTGCTTCTTCAAGCGTGTGCTCCCTGTCTTCGACCACAGCGATCCACTCAGAGGAAGTCGGCGAGACTTATTTGCTTTCTGTACTTTAGTTCCGGAAGCAAGATTCAGCAAAGCACGTACACCTTCCAGCCTCCTCCGCTCTTCCTCAACATCCTCTTCTGGCTTCATCCAGGTATGACGCGAAATGACGCGACGTCCTGGTGACCTACTACTCTCCGAACTCGTGTCACAGCTATCCGATGATGAGACATCACTATCACAGTAAATTTCTCCGAAGTCATAGACTTCATCAACTGGCGATTCTACTTTGCATTCAACTGCCAATGCTGCCTGTTGTGTTTCAACTACCAGCCACTCAGCGAATCCGTATGTGTGATCTTTGGACGGCGGTGGTGTACACACCAGTTCAGTCAAGTTTTCCACCAAGCTATCACAAGCACAATCAGAAATCCTCACACTTCAAGTACAACATATACAATACTAAAAGCCATCAGAGATGGAATCTCACCACGTATAACAGAATAGTTTACAACCTTACCGAGTGACCTTGAACCCTCTGAAAAATGACCTCGACCTCGATCTGTGATTTGACCTGCGAATTTGTCTGAGACCTTTCTGCTATCTACGTAATGACCAAGCAGTAAGTAGATACCTTTCGAGTTATCATGCAGACTGACACACACACAGGCACCTCTACTAAATGAATCATATGTGCACGTGTTCGTGGTAACTGTTGGCAATCAAGTCAAAGCTGAAAAATAAGGTAGGCTTCAGACGAAAACAATACTACGGCACCTAGATCCTGGCGTTGAAATAATATAACCATAATGACATGCTGACTAAGGGTTGCCAAGGTCTTGAGGAAAAACTTGGTGTTACCATTAATGCAATATACATTTTTAGTTACTACAACCAACGACTGTTTCACATGTAGACTGCTGAAATAACAGTAATCTATCTAACATACAACATATTTTCAATATAAATCACAGTTACAGTAATTACAATAAATTACAAAAAAAATTGCATGTAAATTTTCATTACCACACATCATCGTAAGAACAGTCAAAACTGTTGTGCGACAATTTTACACAAATTGAATTAGATTTAGTGATCGATGATGAAATTCAGTGTTCTGACTCACTTAACAACACACACAAAAATTATCTGTACCGTATTTTAAGTAACTTTCGTTCATGCTCTGACAATACAGCTGATGAACGGACACGGCCAAGAGATGCTAGTGTGGCAGCAACATCCATATCCACCTCATCTAATGTCACAAGCACAACCCAGCTACTGACACAAAAAATGCCAAATTAATCGGCACTATAACAGACACAATTCTGTTTAAATCAATTTTCTAGCAGCAACTGAATTATTACCGGTTTTTTTTTAATCAGTCACAAGCATCCAAAAGGAAAAAGTATTGCTATCAACTCTTGTCGATATCTTGTCTTGTCTGAAAACTCACCTTTTCAAGTAGTTCATCAACATTCTTACCAATGCTATCCACCGCGTGACTGCTGGCGTGTCCGACTAAGTGTCATTGCTGAATGTGTGCAATATAAATACAGTAAAACCTCGTTATCTCGCCACATTCTATCCAGGTCATAATTGTGGCGAGAGGCGAGGGTAGCGACTTAATGATGGTAGCATCATAATGAGATGCACGACACAAGAGGGCATGAGTTCCTGAATGCATATGCATGTATATGTAGGCCAGCTGCTGGAAACAAGTTGCACTGAAATTAGAAGAGTAAAATTTAATTAAAGTACAGTGTATTAATATTATCACAAAAAATGCATGTGATGTACATAGTCCAAAAGTAAACACATGCAGTCTACAATATTGTATGTCACGGCTTAAAATAACTGTGAATAGACGCTTGTTTTTGGGATGCCCAGCACATGTAGTCCACCCGGTGCTTAATTGCGGACAGGTGTTCAATGTCATCCGCCGTCGTCAGCTGACACTGCTCAAAGTAGCTCATAAGCATGTCAATCGAATCCCATAGCCGCGCTAGGTGATACATGTTCATCCTGTGTGTTCTCAGTCTCCCTCTCCTCCTTCCTCTTCTTCGTCACTGCCTATGTACACACTCGTCCTGTGTGTTCACACAGTCTTCCTCTCCTGTCTTCTTCGCCACTGCCTGCTTGACTCGACTAGCCGGATGACAGTGTTGATAATCTGGTCATCCGTTAATGACTCTCACATCGGCAGCTGACCGTGAACGACTGTGTACTCAGCGGGAGCTTTCTAATGAAAGATCTGGCAAATAAATGGACGCAGGAGGCAATACAGGCTGCAGCAGCTTGCCACTGAGAGGCTGACAGTACTAGCTGCAGTCAGTGCAACAGCCGAGACTAATTACCCTGTAATTCCAGAAGAGCAGCCAAAATATCCATGATCATACACATCTACACTGTTCTGACTACACGGCGGTTTACACACACATGCGCACTGCTGTCTAAATCGCCGCTGACCGGCCGACAGTGGCGACGTACCGAAATCAGATTACGTAGGGCGAGACTCGCACAGGTCATAGCGAGGGCGAGAGGCGAGGCTGGCGACTTAAAATACATGGCAGGAAATCCGTCCTTGGCGTTCATGTGGCGAGAGGCGAGATAACGGGGAGTGAGATAACAAGGTTTTACTGTACTTATACAATTATAATAATAAATAATAATAATCATCATAGTAAAATTCCTATCTATCACTGCTAATCTAAAAACATGACACAGTGACACAGAAAGTCTGAGCAGTTAATCGTATAGTAGGGTTTAACGTCCCACTTAACAGTGTTAAAGCAGTTAAAGTTACAACAATTAACTTCTCACTATTAGATATTAATCTGCTACATATAATTTACTAGAAACAATAGTAGCATGATTTAAGTGCAAATAAGTGTCCTTGTGGTGAGACCCAGACGATGTCTCTCTTGTCGAATCCTGTCCCGTGACAAAACTGAATGGCGGCTTATCTCGGCTACACTCTGCAGATGAAGACGCTGTTTCGTGGCTGACCAGTTATGGTTCATGACACTCAAACAAGAAGAAGAAGTGCAAATACACCACATAACTTAGGCAACTGCTAATAGTCAGTAACAAAGCTTATACAGCACAAACATAGCAATGTGATCGAGACAGCAGTAATTTAATTACGTACAGTGTCACAGCAAATGCTGTGCAGTGTGCAGGTATGTATGATACCGTCATCTCCTGCAGCTATTTTGAAATATAACAGTAGTTAAACGAAACCAACATGAAACAACACTGACTTTAAAACTTACTAGTGCGTTGTTGACCTCGGCTACAGAATGGATATGAGTCTACAAAAAGAAATTAAATTGTTCATCATTTAATGTGCCAAACAAGAAGAAAAAAACTGCCAATGGTCATCAACAAATAAATGCATTACACACACTGGAAATGTTGTGTACTTTACATACAAAGACAACACTGATTTCATTACTAACAACTACAGGGTGCCCCCTCTCTTCAACACTGGTTTTCCACAACCAAAAATTACTAAAAATTAACCTACTGGCATTAAATCGGCGACATTTGCCGACTGCTAGCGACAGTCCGCAACTGTCAACGACAGAAAACTGGCCGTTTGTTGAAAGTTGTTTGCTGTTGTCAGCGATTCAATGCACAGCAAATCACTGTTTTACACTGTGGTTTATAATTTGTATAAACGGACTTTACGATCATTTATCACTTTCCATGTGGGACTGTGGGTGCAGTGGTCTCGTGGTAGAGTACCGTATCGGACTCATAACCGAGAGGTTGTGGGTTTGACTCACACCCGGTCCACTGCAAGCAATCTTGGGTAAATTGCTAACGTACTGAGGCAAACTTAGCCTCCTGCCATCAGCAGGACAGGAAATGAGTAGTAGCTCAGCTATTTTGGGCTATGGGGTGTACCAGTGTAGGCCTCGTGTGGCTGATTGGGGCGATGGTGTGTCTGCTAGCTGCACCGCGGGTCCAATTGTCTGTTAGCACGGGCAATGGATAGCCACATAATGCACTGTGGCACCACTGGCTCATACCAATCAGCTGCCACTTCGAGATTGTAAAGCGCTGCTGGTCGCAAGTCTGACTCATGCAAGCGGTGCTATAACAAGTGTCCAGACCTTTACCTATGTTATTTTCCATGAATTTCCAAGCCTGGAAAACGGTCTTACTAAATTCCATTACGAGTTTCTATGATCGGGAGATACCCTGCAACTAACAAAAAATTCATGGACACACAACAGTGAAAAAATCAATGACTGAATGAATAACTTACAAGGCAGAGGTTCATCAACAGATGTCTCACACTCTTCACTGTTCAGATCCCTGCATAATAAAATATAAAACAAGAAGCATGAAACCAATGGCAACGGGATCACACCAGCCATGACGATGCATATCCAATGTTTGGAATGCTATCGTGCCAAAGAGATTTTGATGCTTCACAGGAACATACAAACACCTGCAAAAATATTCGAAAACACTTACACTGTGGTCCACACTAAAAGACATGCCTCCAAAAGCACGTTTTGGTTTGCTGACAGACAGACAGACAGATAGACAGACAAATGAAAACAATATCAGCTTTTGCTATTGCAGCTGGTAATAATGTATACAAAACTGAATCATCTGTACCACAATACATTCATCTGACCACTAATGGCAGACAACAGCAAGTTGTTTATGATCTATCTCAGATACGTTGCAAGGCTGTTTGATGACAACCTGCACATCGAACACTCCAAGTTCAGAATGGAATGTCACTTCAGCAACTGCCTGACAGTATCTAGAAACGTCCTCCTGATTGCCCACAAAACTAGTGTTCTGACAACCCACTACGACTCACTGATCTGTGTAGCTATGTCTTCAGTCAACGTCCTTTTTGTTGTGATACACTATAGTTTCAAAAGACTAGACGATAGCGACGACGGGAAATAGTGTAACACAAGATGGTCAATGCAACACTGACAATCTCCCACACGATATTAATGCAACTGTGCTGCCATCTAGCAAATGAATACAAAATAATGGTTGCCAACGAGAAGCAATGTTGACCTTAGAAAACCACATTTTTGGCACCCCTCGGGCGATCGCCACCAAAATGTGTGTCCGGGGCAGAGCTCCATCCCTGTGCAAAATCTGAGCCAAATCCATTCAGCAGTTTTCGAGGAGATGCATCCCAGAGAGACACACAGATGCTCACGAAGAGTAAACTTAATGCATAAAAAACATAATTATAAGTATAATATTATAGGTATAATATCAGCAAATCGTTAATTGATATATCAAAACTGAACAGAAAATTATAAAATCAATTATCAGCACAAAAATCAAAACAGTTGTTTCCAGCAGTCAAGCAAAAATCACACAACTCTTCAACTGCTACGACTCAATTCAATCTCAACCATAAAGACGATCATTTACTAGGACAAGTATTAGCGATACTCTTGACATTGCAACTGGTTGTCAACAAATCTTAAATGGACAGAAATGATCGAATAAATGATAAATATATGCAAATAAACACTGTGTAACAAACTAAACAACTGGTGTCACCATGTCAGACACAGCAAACCAGGGTTGGAAGAATTTGTGATTAAAAAATTTTTTTACTCAGATTTTTAAAAATTTAAATCGCATTTTTATTGTAATCAGATTTTTTCCTTGCCGGTGATTTCCTAAATGGTATGGTATAGTAGGGTTTAACGTCCCACTCGACACATCGTAGGTCATGATTTTCTAAAATGTGCAACAGATTTTTGCTGTACAAGCTCATAAGAACTTGTCATTTGCATAATGCAAAAAATGTTGCTAACTTGCTTCCTTAATTATTACTGACTCAGAATAACTAAATAGAAGAAAGATTCAGTCGTGTGGTAAAAGCAGTTGTGTGCATACATGAAGGCAAAAGGACATCACTTGAAACATCTGCTAAACTAAAACCGGCATTTTTCAGAGCCAACACACTACACAACCGGCTCTTTTCAGAGACACCAACAGTCTACTAAAGAAAACACGTCGTTCTGCATCTGTTCCATTGCAGCTATTTAACAGCAAATAAAAGTGGAGGGACAAGGAAAGTTGAATATGCATATCATTTTTTGAAAGTGTGCTGATGCTGTTTTACCAAATATCATCAAAATTATTCCACGCTTGTCGAAACTAGAGCTTGTCAAAGTTGGTGCATTTTTTGGGACACAGTGTGTGTAACGGCCCTGGGACCCACACAGGCCATATTCTGAAAGTTTCATCTGTGCTGTTTGTAATGAAGGGTCAAAATGTACTCGCAGTATCAATAAATCTGATTTATCTGCAGTTTACAGCTGCTGACATGCAACTACGTGACAGCTGTGACCATTTCCACATAATGAAGTTACAACACTGTTACACAGTAACAAACATAAGGCGACCTAAAACGATACCTCCAGCAACGTAACAAACCATATAAATTCACAGTGCTAGAAGCAAACCCTTACATCAACGAGACAGCGTCATCTTCAAGAACTTTAGCTGCAGCCACGGACGTCATCTGGATCTGCTGAAATGGAAAGTATGGAGTTCGCCTCATAGCCTGCAGAAGATTAGGTCGAAACAGAGGATCAACGCACCATGAAGATCCTTTGCCAAATGCCTAAAAGCAGTAGCACAGTAATAGGACATTATCTAACAAGAGTATCACAAAGTACACTGCACTCAGAGAGAGTATGTATCTCTGCAAAGCCAAAAATGACTGATGTCACCTGGTGAATGTTGATAAAGTTTAGTGGTGGTACAGTTATCAATGAAGGCATCCATACAGAAAAATTCCTTAATCGGGACCATTGCCAATACCTAATGCCCACCAGTAACAAAAATTTCTTGAAGTCATCCGCAACTTTTTTTCAGTAATCCTGTTAACAGGGAAAATTAGAAAGCTACTGGATCTAATGGTCAAGACTGATGCCTCCGACAGGCCTCCAAATCGAACTTCGGCGTCTTGTGACCTTGACAATTTGCAGCACAAGTAGCCCTGCTGTCGCAGAGAGGCCGCACGATGCTTTGTGTCTGTCAGTAGTTTCAATAGTACAATACATCCAGTACAAGTTCCACTTCACTGCTGCATACAAATAAATTATATTCTCTTCGTTGTGGACGTGCATTCTGCAAGCTGTGATAAATATAGCTTCACTGATGCGTCGCCGTGTGTGCGGTAACCATAAACTGCACAGTGGATCGCAACTGTTGTTTGCAGGTCCAGCATGTCATCAATCGCTATATCGCCGATGATCACGATTTGTGCCTACTCCAGTATAAACTAGTAGAAGCATAAAAATAACAAGGAGACATCGCTAACAGGTCGTGCTCAGGATTAAGCAACAGTTTTCATGGTCGAATACGCAGATGTGTAGGGACCCAACCTAATTCACGGGGAAAATGCGCAATTTCACGGTAGACGGGTAGAGTTTTTAAAATGTGCCAAATTTCACGGAAAATTCACGTAAGGAGTTTGACAAATTCACGGAATATTCATGGGCCCCACAGCCGTTATTTCGAGATGCTATGTTAATGCAAACTAAGAAATCTGTCAAATAGCACATTTGAAATTTCTGAACAACGAATATTTATTATTGTTATTAATGTAGTAAGTCAAGACTCAAGACTGGATGTAAGTAACACACTGAATACATGCCAACTACTTAGTGCTGAAGTGTGACACGTAGCAAACAGCAAAATCCGCACAAAAGCTGTTGATAAAACTCTGAAAACCTT
>Ga0209428_1000296_pt1 | contig 10404 bp, 6 predicted proteins | sample OlaalgELextract1_2_FD_187377 | JGI IMG/M metagenome (GOLD analysis project Ga0209428, IMG submission 187377) | Olavius algarvensis symbiont microbial communities from Tuscany, Italy - Type G ELBA extract 1 (SPAdes) (version 2) | ecosystem: Host-associated > Annelida > Digestive system >...
ATGCCGCGTGTCTGCGTGTCGCGGCGAAGCCGCCTTGCGATTAATCGATCCGAGGAAATTGTATTCGATCCTTCGTCCAGGATCGATTAATCGATTAATCGTTAACAACCCTAAAATGATCTTATGTGGTTTAAACTAGGGCTGTAATATTAGCGCGTTAATGAACGTGTTAGCATGTTAAAGAATTCATCGTGATTAAAAACATTAATGCTGTCAAAAATTTTAATGCAGAAAAAATACGCAAACTAGCAGTGCCAACAGTGAACACAAACAATTGAACGTTTCTCGTCCTTAAATGAACAAATAATTAGCCATAACTCAAAAGACTCCATCAGTGTCGATTGTCAATAAGTTCAGTGACCTGCATTAACCAGTCACTGTAATCAGTCCTCAGTACTATGAGTAGACTAGCATTCAACAGCAATGGGCTGACAACATCTACCAGAAATGGAACACAATAAACTGAAAAATGTAACAAACAAAATCTGCATTAAAACCATGATTAACATGCAATGAAAAAAAATAATCACGCAATTAATGAGATAAAAAAATTAATTGCTTGACAGCTCTAGTTCAAATAAACAGGTTACTAATGTACAAAATGTACCTGACAAGGTAATGTAGTTTTAAGTGTGCAAACTATTCATTCTGAAAGGCACCTGAGCTGCTCTGTTCATTAAGCTAAGACACCTAGAACCATATCTCAACTGAAAAGCCAACTGTACTATAATACATGATACAAGTACACATGTACACATGTCAATCAAACAGCTAATACAAGTCAGTGTTAACAAAACTATCTTACAGCAAACAAAGCATTCTGGAGTCCAAACGGAATCGGTGTCAACCGAGCCAGTGCAATAACTTTAAATCCATGCTCACTCTCAACAACACTTATAACATAACGCATGCTGGAACTGACGAGTCGTGAACGCACAAGGTCCCCAAAGAACTTGCGAATCGTAACATGTGCTAACGTTATTCCGATGGTTGCACAAGATACGATAATCAGAATGCCTCCAAAGAGTCCATAGAGATAGCCGGCAGCGACATTTAACAAGATGAAACCCCACGTGAAAGGAAATGAAACCGCCGTGAACAAGATCAAGAATACAGCAAAACTGACAACAATGCCACTGTGCTCGAGTGAAATCAAGACGTATTTTATGTAGTCCCGACCGAGAACAATGAAAGCACAGACAACGGCAATGACACAGGCTGAGAACGCTGACACGTTCAGGCAGCTCGGTTCATTCGGTATCGACTCCAGCTGCACAGAACTGTAGACGACGATTTCCCGCAACGCTTCTAATCGTGGTGATTCTGGCATGACGCTCCAATATGTTTCATGGCGACATCTCTCACAATGGACCTTCAGCCATTTCAGCGGAAGTATTCGCCACCCGTGACGTCACGTTGACAAAACAACAACAACCACAACACAAGCACGGAGACTACAGCATTAAATCATATCTTCAAACGTGACAACGTTACTACAAAACTTTTATCAAATCATCGCTCAAAACAAAATAAACAAACAAAATCGACTTCCGGAAACCGATGATATGCTTAAATGCCAGAAACTACCCAAATGTGTGTACGGTACCCAATAGTCATCATCATCATCTTTATTTGTTCAGATAAAAATACATGATGCAAAAAGAGCACACGATAAAACCTGAACAGGACAGCAAGGTGGAAAAACCACACTTACTGCTGCCCTTGAATAGAAAAAGAAAAAAAACAAACACAGAATTTGCATAATACACTACAACTAAATACAATGGAAAAAAAATATAACAGTAATAAAAACAACAATGGGAGTGTTAGCCAAGGACCAGGTAGCTTGAAAGGTCAACCTTATTAAGTGAATTTCTGAAACAGTTTAACGAGGAGAAATTAGTAGTATTAACAGGTAGATCATTCCAGACATTAATGATACGCTGTGTGAAGAAGGATGATCTAGCATTGATAGTGCACTGCGGTTTAAACAACTTATAGGGGTGTCCTCTGGTGGCAGTAGCCTGCCTAACTTCGAATAAATCTGCAGAGTCTATACTGATGAGACCAAACAAAATTTTGTAACACCATATTAAATCAAGTTTTTAACTTGTGTCCACAAAATGTATACCGATCTTATTATACGGCCTTGAGGTGCTCCCTATTAGACAATCACAACTTAGATCCCTGGACTTCATGATAAATAGGTTATTTATGAAACTTTTCAAAACCAGTGACATTCGGCTAGTTCACTTATGCCAAGACCTGTTTCGTTTTCATCTGCCAAGTAAGCTTTTACAGCAACGATCAAAAAAATTCATGGATAAATTAAAGTAAATTTGTACATCGATGAATGTGTCATGTATGTTCTCTTATTTGTGTTTTTCTGTCATTAGTTAAGTTCGTTTTTCTATATTTTTCGTTTTTGTCTACCATTGTATGGTGAAATAAAGATTTGTAAATATCACTAATACCATTTTCGATAGAACACTGGTAGCCTATAGCCCTTTTACAAGCGACGGCGTTTTGAAAATCGGTCAGATCAGACGTTCTGTATCTTGCTAATTAAATATGTCCTGTCTGTCAATCTTCACTCTGTCACTAGGCCTATGGCATATTATTATCATTATTATTATTACCTCCGTCAATAAGGCGGATGTTATGTGATCGTTCTCTGTCATTCTTTTATTCGTTCTGTCATTCTGTAAACAGGATAACTGACGAACGCGGAAACGGATGTCGACCAAACTTGGCAGGCACTGGCAAGAGATGACCCTCTAGAAGTGGTTGACTTTTGGTGGTGATCCGGATCTGCGCATGGATTCCGGTTTTTCATTCTCTTCGCCACTGAAGAATAGGCAATTTCCGACATTTGTTAGCATTTCTCTGTTGTCTCAGTTCTCATACAATCAACAGCTGATTTGAACCAAACTTGGCGAAATAAATGACGCCGACAAATGTATCCACAATTTTGGAACAGATATTCGACGGACATCCGGATCGAGATTAATCCGAAAATCTGAATTCGAATCCGGATCACTTTTGTTCCAAATTTTGGCGTCGCGGCGGAGGTTTGCACTCTCTATTACAGTGTATCTTGCTAATTAAAGATGTTCTGTCTGTAATTTACAGACAGGACATCTTTATAATTAGCAAGATTCTCACCGATTTTTAAAACGCCGTCGATTGTAAGGGCTATACCAGTGTTCTATCGAAAATGGTATCAGTGATATTTGCTGTTTTAGAGGTGTCATTCTGAGCCTTTACAACTGTAGTTAAACTTCCATGAAAGTTTTTAACATTAATACGACAGTAGAAATAATTGCTCACATAATGACGTCGCGACAACCGCAAGTCACTTCCTACCTATGATGTATTTCTGACCTATAGACATTGAAGCAGTTTATAATACATGACATGACCTTGTAGTTATTATTAATGGTAAAAACTTAACAGTTTAAAAAGGTGTGTAAGGACGACAGTCATTATCTCGCAGAACTAAAACAGCAAAAATCAAAAAGGCTGATATTACTTTTGCAGCACATTGCCATAACGTCAATGTGCTCCTAAGTAATATCAGCCTTTTTGATTTTTGCTGTTTTAGTTCTGCGAGATAATGACTGTCGTCCTTACACACCTTTTTAAACTGTTAAGTTTTTTACATTAATATTTGCTGTTTTTTACTCGTTTATATTATCACATATAAGATACTGCGATAGCACTTTTGAAAACCTCATCAGGTTCAATATATGCTGTAGTACACCAAATTTTGTCAAAATCCAATAATATTTTCACTGAGATATGGTGATTTAACGGTTTTCAAAATGGCGGCCGTCCGCCATCTTGGATTTTAATAATTTGCAGTTTTTGTCATGTGGCCTTTGTCGGGATGCCATTCTGCTTCTTCACACAAAATTTCGCCGAAATCGGAAAAATCGGAAAATCGTCGATGAGTTATGGCCACAAAAGCGATTTTCAAGATGGCGGCCACCGCCTTCTTGAATTTTAAAAATTTCAATTTTTGGTTACTAGACTGCAATCTGGTTCACCGATTGCTGTAGTGTGCCGAATTTCATCAAAATCGGACGATTTTTCACTGAGATATGGCGATTTTACGATTTTCAAAATGGCGGCCGTCCGCCATCTTGGATTTTAAAAATTTGCAGTTTTTGTCATGTAGTCCTTGTCGACATGGCATTCTGCTTCCTCATACAAAATTTCGCTGAAATCTGACAATCGGTTGATGAGTCATGACCAAAAAAGCGATTTTCAAGATGGCGGCCGCCGCCATCTTGAATTTTAAAAATTTCAATTTTTGGTCTCGTGACTGTCATCGGGTTCAACATATGCTTTAGTGTACCAAATTTTATCAAAATCGGATGATTTTTCACTGAGATATGGTGATTTAGCGATCTTCAAAATGGCGGCCGTCCGCCATCTTGGATTTGTTATGACGTCACAATACTGCATCGCCGGACACATTTTCGTTGTCCAAATATTGTCCTGAAATTTCTTGACGATCGGTGTTGTAGTTTCAGAGATACTTGCAATATCATAAGTCGGCTGTACTGTACATAACGGACCATGGCAATTTTGGGGTCGCGCATGCGCTGTATCACGTGACCCTTAGTCGGGGGGTCCAAAATAACCACTCGTATGAAATTTTTGACCCCTATTTGCCTATTCACTATGCCACTTTTATGCGTCTACGATGACGATTAAGAGGTGAGCATCCCCATTGTTAAGCGATTTTTGGGCGAAAATTTTCTAAGTCCCGTCAAAAATGGTCCCCAAAATGGCGCTAATTTTGGGAAATGGGGGTCTAAATGTTAGAGTTTATGATCGCGACCCCGAAAAGGCACATCCTTGCGCGGAACCGCGTGTTTTGGCATATTTTGCGTCAAAATCGATTAAGGGGCCTTGGCTGTAGCGAGTTGCAAGAACCCAAAAAACGGAAAAAAAACTAGCATAGTAAACACTTTTGGTGCGCAAAGTCACACATGCGCGGAAACGAAACCCCTGGGCGATCGTGACGAACTTTTGCACAGGTGTAGGGGTCCACGACGTAGCCTAATCACCTCTGCTAACTTTTATGACTGTCGCTTATGGGGTTTGAGCGTGGTGGGGGTCAAATTTTGGGTTTTTCCATTGACTCGCGTCGTCGCCCTTACAACACTCTCGCACTGCCGTGCGAGTGTGTGATTACACTAGTGTTTTATTGCACTAGTCATATTTTGTTTGTACTAATTAATGTATGTTGCATATGTCTTATTTTACATTACTAATAAATAAACATTGATGGATGGAGGTCACTCAAGTCATCGGTAATGTCATCCTTCATCAGAATAGATCACTGGGACTTTGTGTCAGAAACCGGAAAGTAGGCTACACTTATTTTCAGACAGTAGGCCTATCGCTTAAATGACTTCAAGATGGATGAAAGTTAGTGGCGATGTTACAGTGTAGTAGGCCACATAATCACTTTCTATTGGTGCTGTGTAAATAACCATGTGTCTATCTTGTATCGTTTCTGAGATATTCAACGTTGAATAAATAGACCATGCGTGCCCTTGAAATGTGTTAAGTCACTCAAGACCATTAAAAGTGGCACCATTCGATAGAAGATAAAAACGTTCTATCAGTCTGCCATTGAAAGTGTAGCCCTCTCTTGCATCATTTTCGACTTACTAGACATTGACAAATATCGTGACCTTGAACTTTAGGTTAAGGGTCACTCACGACTGAATGCTGTTAGAAACCAGACTGGATATCGATCTAATGCAGTGGGACGTGTTGAACATACTAGTTATTTTGTACGTTGCGGACACACAATACTCTTTTGCGTATTTCACTGTCAAAACAAAAGCGTATAATGTCATAATTGCTCATACTGTTCATCTATAATTGCTCTTTAAAATTATTTTCGTTTTGTTTGAATTCTATTGTTGAGCAGTACAACATCATGGAAGATATGATATCGAGACAGCCCCCTCCCTGGTTATGGTTTGTTCCTCAGTAACGAGAGGTCACAGCTTGAGATTACAAAAAATAGGACAAAATATGATTTATGTAAGTTTTGTTTTGCTAATAGAATAGTAAATATTTGGAATTCATTGCCTAGTTATGTGGTGTCTGCTGAAACTGTAAATTGTTTTAAAACAAGATTAAATCGATTTTGGCTTAACCAAGATATTATATATAATTTTCGTTCTGAAATTCACGGAACCGTAAGCCGAAGTGAAATTACAGTAAAATCTTCATTAGAGTAGGCATAGTAGTTGTGTTATTGAGTCGGGCAAAGAGGCTATCGCCTGCGCCTGTTTTCTTTCTACGTCTACGTCTACGTCATCATTGAAAAGTTGCATACGTTTTTGTGAGCCATCCGGTATATGTAATGTCAAGAATGAAAGATAAGCAAAGCAAAGATAAGCAAAGCAAAGCTAAGCTAGCAGAAAAGCTAGCAGAAAAACAAACATGACTGATGCGCCATCATAAATATATCAATAAAATACACCAACGTAGCCTAAGTATGCATTGTATGCATTCTTAGACAAAATGATAAATGTATGTTTATGGGCCATGCTGCCTGATTTAAAATAGATGATGATGACGATGATGATGATACACATACACAGCGTTAAACCCCAGACTGTAGCAGGAAATTTAGAGAATTTTTAAGGAATATTGGTCAGCTTTGACATAATGCAAAATGCCCATAGACAAAGAAACGTTCAGCTGAGGCTGCATTCGTCATCGATACGCACGTCGGTACTCCTTAGTACAGTTGTAAACAGAGCCGAACGGCCCGAATTGCCGACGGCCGCCCATTGTCTACTAAGAGCCAGCTACGTTATGCAATGCATGCCGCTTACCGCATTATGCATGCATGCAGCATTGTAGCGATCTGACTAAAACCACCTTCGTGACTCTATTCTGTTGCCTATGTAGACAACAAGAAGCTCAGCTATCGCAGAGAGGCCGCGCGATGCCTCGTGTTGTTGAGTACTTTGGTTAGTCGCTGAAGGCTACTCTAAGTAGAAAGATTAATATGGTGACTTTCGCAATCTAGGCTCCGTCCGTCTACCAAGTTTGAAGTTCGTAGGCCTTCGCGTTCGGAAGATATGGCGCATTTAGTGTGTCAGCTGTCTATCTACAACAGTTTCCCAGTTATTCGAACCACAATTGCAAAAAAATCGTCATTTTTAAGTACCCCGGCCTTCATTTTTTGTTTGCCCTGGGGACGCCCCTGCGGCAATCACGCAAAACGTTGCATGAATGAAAAGACAATTCAGTGCTTCCCAAACCCCTCGCAGCATGTACCCATCTATCTTGAACAGTTTCCCAGTTATTCGAACTGCAAGTGCAAAAAATCGCCGTTTTCACGTACCACAGCCCACATTTTTGTTTCTCCTGGAGACGCCCCTGTGATTATCACGCAATGTGTTGCATGGATGGAAAGACAATTCAATACTTGTCAAACCCCTTGCAGCATGTACCTATCTATATTCAATAGTTTCCGAGTTATACGATGCTGCTTAAGTCAATGCGTAAGTCCAAAAATCGCTATTTTTACCACATTTTTGTTTCCCCTGGGGACGCCCCTGGGGCAATCATGCTAAATGTTGTATGGATGAAAGAGAATTCGATGCTTACAAATTGTCTCGCTGCATGTGTCCATCTAACTATAATCGTTTCTGAGATAGAGCGATATATTGATCGAAAATCGTCAATTTTTTCATACCCCCTTGCATTCGACGCCCCCGATATGGGGGTTCTCGTTGGAGTAGCGCCACCCCGTTGGTATGGAAAAACTAGAATGGCTTGGCTACTACATGGTGAAAAAAATTTCGAAGATATCTTTATTCGTTTTGGCGCAATTGACGAACGTGACAGACAGACGGACGGACAGACAGACGGACACCGCGTACCGGCAATAGCCGCGCTATGCATAGCATCGCACGGCAAAAATCAAAATGTGAGTCTGTCCGTGAAATAACAAGATTAAGCTGTCGCAGAGAGGCCGCGCGATGCTTTGTGTCGTTAAATTTTTTTCTAAGTCACTCATGCATTGACCTTTCTGTCCAGCTTTGTCTCATGCTGTTGTCAACATGTTAATTTTACTTTGTGCAAATAAACATGGATGGATGAATCGATGGATGAATATCGTTCAATGTCATACTAGTTAGCCACTGTAGGCCTAAATGAAGGTAGTTCATGTGCCCCCTCCCGGTCAAGCGCCCCCGTCACCTGCCCCCGGTCAAACGCCCACCCGGTCACCTGCCCATTTGATCAAGTGCCCCCCCCGGTCAGTCGCCCCTCCCCCCAGTGCACAGGGGCCTACACAACACCATCAATGCGAACTGATGTACAATGTGAAGTCCCAATTCTAGTCTCGTATCATGCACGTAATTCTGCACTAATTTATTATATAAAACGAGGCGGGCAATTTTTTGGAAACTGGCAGTAATCCTGACCCTATCCAACCCACGTCAGTGAGGGGGCAACTGAACGGGGGCACTTGACCGGGGGGGACAAGTGAGGACACCGGCCTAAAAGTTTATCACGTACCGTTACTGACATGTTTAGCGTCGAATATTGGCGTTACCTTGGTTATTGAAATTGCGTGATGTCATTCGAAAGCTTGGATATGGTTTCCTACTCGCATTCCATAGCAATTACAAATGTATAATCTTTAGCCTTTTTGACACTATTTCACGAACGTGACGGTTAAGGCCCGTTTATAGCGTTTATAGCAACGCAACTCAATTCAACTCAACTCGACGTCAAGTTGAGTTGAGTTGTGTCGCTGTAAACGGGCCTTAAGACACAGCGTGACCGCTCGACGGCACAAGCCTCGCTTATGCGAAGCATCGCGCGGCAAAAAGTCATGAATTTTTATTGCATAATGTTGAATGATCAGCTATTATCATAAGTCACGATGATATAATAGCTGATCATTCAATAATATGTAATAAATTTAGTCAATACTTTACGAGTATTTGAATTGATTTGGCTAAAAAAATCAACAGATAAAGGGAAGTCACCGTGCATTATTAACCTTTTCAAAATCTAACTACAGTGGTTTGATTTTTTGTCCACAATTACGACCAACGCCCGACGACCCAATCTAATTGGCGCTGAAAACAGGTGGGTATGAAAAATCGCGATTTTCGACTATCTTTATGTAGATCTTTATTTCACCAATAATATGGTAGTAACAATAAGAAATAGGCTATAATATGTAACGCGAAGGAAATTGTACACAATCTATCTAATGGTATCATTTCCAATGATCCTGACCTTGAGTGACTTAGCATTTGTCGTATATGAGTCTTGCTGACGCACTTGTACCACGGCTATACACAATTTACCCGTAACGTTCGCCTAATCTCAACAGCGAATCGCGACTTTTTTTGGCGCATCCTGACTTTTAGTGATTTTGCGCCCTACGAATAATCTTACTTATTTACTGACGAGTTTCTTGTTATTAATATCTATGATAGTTTTATAAATAACACGTAAAAACTAAAGCTTTTATTGAAAGGTGCAATATTACACAAGCAACTCGCTAAACAGTTGTCTGCAGAACGATGTGCTTGCAAGCCGCTTGCAAACTTTTTGCTTAGGCCTACGCTAACACCCGTCAGCTGATGTCATAGCGCAATTTATAGTACTTTGACAAGTAGGCCTACCGCGGGCGTATAGCCAGCACAAGCAATGCTTGCCTAAGAACTAAAAGTTTTTGCAAGTCACTCAAGATCGTTCAAGGTCATTGAAGATGGCGCCGATCGATAGATCACATAGGACTTTGTAATAATCTGCCATTGTAAGTATAGCTCTATCTTGTACCATTTTTCGAGTTAATTGCGTTCAAAATATCATGACCTTGAATTCTAGGTTAGGGGTCATTGAAGTCATTGGAAATGGCACCATTCGATAGAGTGCATGCGAGTTCCTATTCGTCTTCCATTGTAACTATGGCCGTATCTCGTAACGGTTACGAAATAAAGCGAGACATTGGTCGAAAACGCCAATTTTTCATACCCCCGTTATATTTATCATATCATATCATATCATATCATATTAAATTTACACACAGCACAACACTTGAACATATGCAGACAACATACATAAGCAATAAAAGTAAGTGCGTGTGAAGGTACAGACAGGTACAACACGTATACACTTAAGTCTATAACTTGCACGATCCCTAGAACTCCTTCGAATTTTTGCCAAAAATTTTAACACAAACTCTCCAGATCCCTGAGCTATTATATGGTGCAAACATTTTTCGAAAAGTTCTACTGTTTGAGCAGGTCACACGAACGTTACAGACAGACGACAGAAAGACAGACAGGCGACAGACATAGCTACGTTTACCTCAAACATGGCATTTGTTTTTTT
>Ga0209428_1000298_pt1 | contig 10318 bp, 2 predicted proteins | sample OlaalgELextract1_2_FD_187377 | JGI IMG/M metagenome (GOLD analysis project Ga0209428, IMG submission 187377) | Olavius algarvensis symbiont microbial communities from Tuscany, Italy - Type G ELBA extract 1 (SPAdes) (version 2) | ecosystem: Host-associated > Annelida > Digestive system >...
TAGGGTAGGATAATTTAAATAATTGTTAAGTCCAAAAAATATCCTCAGGCTACAAGAATATGAAAGGCCATATACCAACGTTCACCATTACCAGAGGTACTCTAAGGAGCACACTACACTGGTGGTACTATGAGCTGAAATGGGCTATATAAGCTTAACTGGAATGTCCTTAGAATAAATGGGAGTGCGAAAAGTAGTCCGTAGAAGCTAACGAAAATAAAAATAAAAACTACAAGTGATTGATAAGAAATGATTAATTTGTCATACGACAAATTATTTTTATTTTATGTATTTAAAAATGATTAGACGTTCTCTCGGCTTCCGACTATGTCATATGGAAATAGATTTATGGATTCGAAAGAGGTGGTAATAATGTGAATCGAGTTTATTTATTAAACTGAGAGTGCGTGGCACTATATACACACAGGGGTGATAAAGTACATGTCAGACAATAGAAATTGTCTGAAAATAATGAATTAGTTGCAAAAGTCTCTCGGGACCCATGCTACGAATAGACTGACTGGGCACGAGGGGGGGGTGCATAAACTTGAGGATTAATAGAACTAAGGAGTCGAATCTATATTTACAAACAGGGGTGTATGGGCTGAGGACGAAAATTATCGTAATCAACGGAGCGTTAGTCCTGTAGTCTGGCAGGTACCTTACGACGACGCTGCGGTCTGCCCGGGGTCACGATGCAGGACGGTGTCTGGGACTGTGGCAGGTCAGCTGACTGGTGCTGAATAAGCGAAGGGTGAGTGTCTGGCGGGGCCAAATTTTTTGGCGCTGAAGTCATGACAGACTTGGATGGAACCAACGATGGAAGATCGCCTAGTGCTGTATTGCATTTAACCAAACGGTCGACATGGACTGTCTGTTTTTTTAACGATTTTACATGTTGAATAATAACAACCACGGCTGATTGAAACTTTAATATTTTAAAAGGTCCGGTCCAGAGGGGTGTCAACTTCTTATATTTAGAACGTGGGAGTGGCCGAGGCCAATATAACCAGGTTAAGTCGCCAACCGCGAAGGTAGTTGGTCGCACACCTTTATCAAAATATGATTTTTGTACTCTGGCTGTAGCACGTGTAGCGGACCGAATCCGTTCATGTGCCTCTCTCATATTATCCTGAAATTTGGTGACATACGGTACAGTGACTTTATGTTTCTCCTCTGGGGGTTTTGCAATTAACGTGGTAGGAAACAGCGTTTCTCTGCCCAACATGGCGAGGTTTGGCGTGGTGGCCGTAGTGCTGTGAACTGTCATGCGGTAGGCAGACATTAAAGCCGGTAGGCGCTCTGGCCAGCTTTCAGGGTGGTCTTGTGCTGATGTACGTAACATCTGCAATATCGTGCGATTACAGCGTTCCGTCTGGCCGTCGCCCCTGGCGTGATAACTACTGGTTTTTACCTTATTAACACCTGAAATCTTAAACAGTTCGGCAAAAAGACGACTCTCAAAATTGGGGCCTTGATCAGACAATAGGCTCCGTGGAAAACCAAAACGTGAAAAAAATTCATTATATAACACAGTAGCGCATGTCGCTGCTTCCGAGTCCTTTAACGGGTAAGCCTCACACCATTTTGTAAAATATTCGGTGAGTGCTAGAATATATTTATAGCCGTCGGCCGTGGCCGGCAGTCCCGACAGAATGTCTATCGCTACTAAATCCATGGGTTCGCCGGTGTAGATTTTCTGTAAAAATCCGTGGGGCCGTGACGGGGGACCCTTGGCCCGTGCGCAATTTACGCATTCCTTACACCATTGAGTAACATCACGACGCATAGCTGGCCAATAATAGGCTCTCTGTAACAATTCCAGCGTGCGCGCTGCGCCTAAGTGGGCAGCGAGTGGTCCGGCGTGTGCGTGTTGGAAAAGGCGGCGTCGCAACGGCGCCGGAACTATCAGTTGAGTCGCCGTGTCCGTACAGCGTACGAGGACATTTTCCTGTAACTTCACTTGTGGTATTTGTGCCCACAATTTTCTGCAGTCCATTGGGAGAGCTCGCAGCTCATCAAAAGTCGGCGAAATATTGTTCGAAATAAATTGGCAAACAGGTGCTAATGCCGAGTCTTTCTGTTGCAAGGAAATGATTTCTGTGTCAGAAATCTCTGACGTCACAGTAACGGTCCGTACTCCCAACGGTTCAGCTAGTTCATCGGCGCGTTCGAGTTCATCAAACCAGTCCTCCTTTGTCGGACGATTGAAACATTGTTTGCAAAAAGGTCTAGATAGGCAGTCGGCATTACTATGAAGTCGACCTTGTCTTGTGACTACGGTTATTGAATACTCTGCTAGCGTTTCCAACCAACGCGCGAGTAGGCCTTCTGGCCGTTTAAATGAATTCAACCATTTTATACTATAATGGTCGGTTCTTAAGATTACGTCTGCCCCCAGAAGATAATGTCTAAAATGTTGTAAAGATGCGATGGCAGCATAAAGCTCACGTCTAGTCGTACAATAATTACGTTGAGCTTGTGACATGACTTTGGAGAAAAACGCAATCGGTCTCTCTTGTCCATCAATAATCTGACTAGCCACGCCCCCTATGGCTACATCCGAGGCATCTGAGTCTACATATACTGGGCGGTCTGGACGAGGAAATGGGAGTGTGGTCGATTCTAACAAGGCCGTTTTAAGGCTATCGAATGACCTTTGAGCGTCGTCCGACCAATGAAATTTCGTGTTCTTCTTTGTTAAATTATTTAAGGGCTCTGCAATATGGGCGAAGGCCTTTACAAAGCGGCGATAATAGGAACAAAAGCCATAGAATGCACGGACTTCTCTAATGCACCTAGGCGCCGGCCAGTTCCTAATAATGTCAAGACGTTCGGGAAGAGGAGTCAAGCCGTTGGCTGACACCAAGTGCCCGAGAAAGCGAATCTGCGTCTTTAACAAGACACACTTTGACGGTTTGGCCTTGAGGCCCACTGCCTGCAAACGCTGTAACACAATGCGCAGTCTATCTAACAATTCTTCTGCTGATCGCCCAAAAACAATAATATCATCAATGTATGAGACGCATATCTGGTATAAGAGATCAGACAGCACTGCCGACATAAGGCGACAAAAAGTCGGAGGTGAGTTACTCAAGCCATACGCTAAGCGAGTAAACTGAAAGAGACCTCTTTTCGTGCAGAATGCTGCTCGCTCCTTTGCTCGTTGTGTCATGGGTACCTCCCAATACCCTTGTAATAAATCAATTGTAGCAAAATGAGATGCTCCTTGTAAACTATCAAAAATATCATTCTGATCAGGGACCGGAAAGGCATCCTTCTTTGTTACAGCATTTAACTTTCTATAATCGACACAAAATCGGTATGAGTTGTCGGGTTTGCGAACCAAACAAACGGGAGATGCCCATTCTGAATTGGATGGCTCGACAATTCCATGTCGTAACATATCGTCTATTATGTCATCTTCTGCCTGGCGGGCAGATAAAGGTGGGCGGCGGGGAGACTGCTTAATTGGTCTAGCCGTGCCCGTCTCAATGTCATGTGAAATAAGATTGCAAAATCCGATGTCCATTTTATTTCTAGCAAAAGCATTCTGCTCTTCAAATAACAAGGTTTTCAAGGCGTCAGCCGTATCTGTCGGGAGATTATTTTCTGCAACCGTAGTTTCATATAACTCTGTCAGATGGTCTGGGAGTGTAATCTTACATATTTTTGGCAAAGTAGAATCTGTCGGTCCGTCAGCAATAAAATCTTGAGATATGGTGCGCTGAGAATCAGAATTTGATTCTGAGTTGGACAACAATGTCGCAGAATTGTCCTGTAGGCCGAGATGTTGAAACGCGCCGTTGTCTGTGGTGGCCGGCGCAGTTTGGTGTGGTCCATCTGCTGCTGTCAATATTGACTGAGGCTGTGATGAATGGACTGTAAACGCCGTCGGTTTGGTTGGCCTATACGACCAGACACAGTGTTGGACTGGGTCTACTACTAGCTGTGCTGTATAAATTAGGTCATAGCCAGCAATGCACGGCGTATCGGCGTCTAAAACATAAAATGGAAAATTGAGTTGTACGCCGCAAACATTAATATCTAGAGAGCATGGGCCTTGTAATGACCACATTGAACCTCCAAAAGCATTAACTTTTCGGGTCGGCAGATTAAATTGTCGCTCTGGAAATAAAGTAATCAGTAATGATTTGGGCAAAACACTGCACTCTGCTCCACTATCCAAAATCATCTCTATGGGCATGCCTTCTATGATAGTCATTATTTTAGGAGAACGACAAACTATATCTTTACTGTCCAAATTTGCAAACGGTCGAATAGATGGAACTGTTTTGTTTGTATGAAATATCATCGGAGTACGATATGCGACACATTCAGTGATGTCCGTAGACAAATCTACTGCTAACGGGGGCAGGGTGGGGTTGGGGGTGCCCGTCTGCCCTGCTCCGATGGGCCCCATGACCCGTTTTCCTGATGGAAATTCTGCTCCTGCAAATTGTTATTCTGGCTGTTCGTATAGTCGTGATTACCGGAATGACATCCAAATCTTCCACAGATCCAGCAGCCGTTACGTGAGGGGGTTTGGCCTGGGGGGCGCGACCCCATGTCCCTCCCCGTGGACTGCTGATACTGGTTTTGGAGTGGGTACGGTGTACGCCACTGTTGGCCAGCGCGTGGCGGTGTTCGTCGAAAATATGACTGTGAAGAAAAATTTGGCTGCTGCTGCTGCAGCTGCTGCTGGTGATAATATTGCTTGGGCGAGGCCGTGTCTTCTATGCTCGTCGGTTGTGACCAGCGAGGGTGAACCCAGCTACCATCACGCCGTGTCGGCGGTCTATTTGTGGACTGTGAAGGCGCTGGGGAGTATCGAGACGGTGCCCTGTTGTCAGGCGTAACGGAACGGGGTCGCTGCTCAAACTGGGCGCCCCGGTTAGAAAAACGTGTTTCTGTGGATGTAGACCGTGGTTGCATCCCGGGTGCAGGTGACGTGGATTTATCGCGTGTAAGCGCTAGCTGCTGGTTACGCCCCTGTCGTTGTTTTGCGCCACGTTGCTCTGGTCCCGACCGGGAGTAATCTGATGGTGATTGATGTCGCACATCACCCTCTCTTATAGGGGACTTCAAATTGCGCACAGCGGGATTCTGTTCCCGATTTTGTAACAATATCTCGCGAAATTCTTGCAAAATTGGCTGAAATTCAGTCTGGAGAGACGTAGGGGTAGATCTTTCGCGGTCCACAGTTTTATTGTGAGATTCCACAATACGAACAGATTTTTTTGTTTTTGAAAGATCCACAGTTTCGGCAAACTGACGTGCCTTATTCACCGTCTGTTCGAAATTGTCTGTGCGCGTGTGTAACCGCAAAAATTGTGACAACTCAAGTGAATTCACCCCGTCTTCAAAACGTCGCTTCAGGGTGGAGTCTCGTTCAGCTGCTGCCGCCTTGGGCCAGGCCTGTCTATGAAGGGTGCGCAGTGTTTGTGCGTATTCTGGTAACGTTTCTGTATCTGCTTGGCGGCGGTTATCGAACCTTATCATACAATCTCGCTCGTCGTCCACGCCTCCGAAACGTATTCGGATAGCTGCCCAAATGTCTGCATACGCCGTGTCACTGTGTTCATCTAAGTCTAGGAGAATTTCGGCCGCCTTTCCGTGAAGTGCTAAACACAAATGCTGTGTTCTGTCAGCCTCTGTAATCCAAGAATTTGCAGCGGCTACGCGTTCAAAATGAGACTTAAAGGTGCGCCATGAAGTTTCGCCAGTATAGGCCGTAACCGATTCTAATTGTCGAATAACCACAATGGGGTTTGCCGCTTGGGGGATTACTGTCTGTGACCTCCCGGCTGACGCCCCGATGTCTGATGGTGCGTTAACGGCAGCCCTGACTGAAGAAGTACTGTTTGTCTGTGGCACATCGACAGAGACAGACGGAGTTACAGCACTGCTAACAGCCGGACAGAAGTCTGCTGCCAAAGACTGCACAGTAGTATTAGAGCTAGCAGTTGATATCACCGAGTGTACATTAGGAACGCTCGTCTCCAGGCCGACAGACGCTGTACCCTGTGTTACAGAAATTGGGTCATACGCTGCTTGGAGAGATGTGGACGGCCGCGGTGCTGTAGTGCTATGAACCAGCGCCGTGTGGGCGTACGATGAGACTACAGCGGGCGAGACAGAAACCACTGGCCAAGCGGCCGACACTACCTGTGTTACATCATTACGACCGTTCACATTCACACACACGTCGTTTGCCGATATATTCGGTACAACATATGCAGCTTGACTATTTGATAAGCCTACACCAATTTGCAGCGATTCTGCGGGGGCGTGTGTCCACCCCGGATTTTCTGTATATTTTTGCTGTAGACATTCCAACTGAAATTTCAATGCCGCTGCTTTACATCGTTCGGCCGCTAGTTCATCTGATTTTTTTAAAAGTCGTTCAGTCTCTAATGTGGCGTGACGTCTGATTTCTGTTTCTCTGGCCAACGCGTCAGCTCTTACCACTTTTTCGCGGCGTTCCATGTCAGTCCTCATGGCCAATTCTCTCTGCGCCGCATCGTGTCTATCCTCTCTGACCAAAGTCGTTAACCCGTTCGCAAGCTGCTGGGCTATTTCCAAAAAACCTTTTGAGCGCTCAGAATGTACCGAGTGCCTAGTCGATTGTCGTGAAGGGACAGAATGTACAGGAGGTCGTTGTGCCGGCTGTAATGATGTTAAAGAAGCTACTTCTATGTCTGCGTGGGCCGAGGTGGCAGACACTGGGCGGAATGCACTGGCCGCCCCGAAGCGTGGAGATGACCGTGGGGGTGGCGGAGGGGGTTGATGGGGGTTCCGTTCCCTCTCCAAATACTCTCCGCTGCGCCCCTGCACCGGCTCTGTGTGGCTGTGTGGCTCGACATTGGACACAATACGACCATGACGAGTGGACGGAAAACTACCGACACGTCCGCGATCACTCGTATACAAATTATGTTGCAGTGAAATTGGAGATTCATTGCGTACATGAACAAAACTCCGCATAGCGGCCACATCGGCCGGTACGTTATGCAGTGAATAGCCATAGGCCGCTTGGGCCTGCTGTGCCGACACATTATCTGTTCGTGAATTCTGCACACTATGTGGTATGTCCGGAGACATTAAATCCATGCGCTTTAACACAGGCATTTCACACGCTCCGCCAACCGGCAAAAGAATTGAAGTGGGCATGCGTGGGGCAGAAATCCGAGGGGACGATTGTCCAACTGCGCCCAACAGCGGTTCTGGGGAAGGTGAATCAGTATTAAAACTGTCGTCGGACTCTCCGACCGCCTGCGATAAAGTATTCATATCTAGTTGGCTAGCTAGACCGCGAGAGACGGCTGTGAATTCTTCTGACTGATGAGTCAATGTAGATTCGCGCTGTCCCTGTTCTGGAGACCGAGAAATTTCGTGACTGGGGGCCAGTGTGGAGTTTTCAGTTCGCCGACTGGGAGCCAATGTAGGGTTCTCAGGTCCCCTACTGAGTGCCAATGTAGGCTTCTCAATTTGCCGACTGGGAGTGAATGTAGGATTCTCGATTTCCCTACTAGGAGAGTTAGATCTTGTGTTTTCACGCTGGCCCCATCTAAATTTATCATCGCGGTCCGCCATCAGCGTTCTTATATGTTCATGTGTCAGATTGCCACAAGTAAAATAACGGAGGTATTATAGTAAAATAAATCAGTTCAACCGCTTAAAAGTTGTACCCACCAACTTTATTTTTCCCAGAAAATTTCAGTCGCCATATTATCATCAACAAAGAAAACCATAGCGCTCCTTGTTTATAGCGAAATCCAGTAACACGGAAGTGTCAGAAGTCGACAATGTTCACCGGCGCGTGATCCAGGTGGTCGTACATCTCACTGACAAAGTTTCATTCACTGTTATGACCAATAATCTACTTTATCATCACTTCAAAACTCTCTATCGACTAATTTCAACAGCGTGCGAAAGTTGACTGACCAAGCGCATAGGCTAGCATTCCACGGCTAATGTTCAGACGCGTTATGGAAAGCAATTAATTTATAAACATATAACAGAAACAATTCGAACAACTAATTCTACCAGAGTTAAAGACAATCACTGTAAGTTCTTGTGAAAGAAGATATGCAACGTAAATAAATTTCTAATGATACATAACAATGAGAAAAGAAGAGATAATGCCTATCTGTAATCATCGGAGTAGTTTATTAAACTTAAGAGTTTCGTTAGAAAAATGTATGGCTTTCCATGACTCGGTATAGGCCGACAGCAGCTGTCTGGAAGAGGCAAAGGTCAAGGACTTTCAAAACTTGTAAATTAACTAAGTGTACTTCATCTCTTGTAAAGAGAAATTCTGACTGTGTGTAAATTAAGTTTCTTGACCCAATATGGTATAAAATGTCAAACCCCAGCATCTTACACCACCCTAACGTTTTTTTAAACGCTGGTCCCTCAGCGGCACCAGATAATAGAGGAGTAGAAGCAATATAATGCAAGACTAGAATGTATGTCTGAAAGTAAGCAATAATTTTGTCTATGAACTAACACTGTTGTAAATGATGATAGTAAATGTAGTTTACATATTTTAGAACAGTTATGATATATAGCAACATCTGAATGAAAAAAAAATATTAAAACAATCGCCAGTCACAACTGCAAAATGTAAAAAAATAAAAAAACGAGTTTTGGGATACAAAGCAAGTGAGTTAGAGATATGAAAAGCCAGTCCAGGTTGACTTCGTAGATGTCGATGGAGATGCATATACATGTTTTTGTACAAAAAAAATTACAGCTGCGTAAGACTGCTGGAAGCAGCGTGGCGTGTCTACTCAAGTGAAACGGTTCTTCATACACTGTCGTGTATATTAGTCAACGGACTAACAAAGCATCCGTTGTAACGTCGCGTCATAGTATGCGCGATGGAACTAAGGGTTACTTGTAAACGATGATTAGATGCAGAGCTGCAAAAAAAACAAAGTGACCTTCGGGGTTGGAGTATTATTTGTAAGGGAGGGAAAAAATTACAACTGTACCGGACAACGTTGGAATGAATATATGCGTGTGTAAATGGAGTGAGATGACTGAGTGCAGGTACATTGCAATGCACAGGTTGTTTGAGGTTACGAAAAATCTGGAAAAATATTTCCCAAGGGCATTTCAATGTGTACGAACATTATGTGCTGCGAAGGAACAACAATACTCCTGGAAAAAATTTGCGACTCACTTCAGTGTGTAAGGTCCAAAAAATTAACTATGTGTTAAAACGAACAGTTTAACAATAACCGAACACAGCAATAACTTGGCTTAGCAAACGTTCTGATTTAGATAAACAAACAAACACAGAGTGTACGTTGAGAACAAGTATTGTTTCTCTGTTGATTCGGAGAAACAGAAATTACTCCGCTGCAGTGAATTGCGTGCGGTTCAATTGTATGTGATTATTGACTGTCGATAGCTGCTCGTCAGTGGCCGGCAGGTGAGATAATTGACAGGTGACGTCAGTACATCAAAGCGCGCGGCGCCGCCGGTGAGTGGAAGATCGGCGGCGCGTACCATGACAGACGCGTGTTAACTGCAAACGACGTCACACGGCAGGAATGGCGTGTGACAGAGTTGACGGTGCGGTAGTCCGCTCGCCGGTCCGTGACGTCAGATCCGGTGCGACGTGCGGTAGATAGTAGAGTTGACTGAAACCGGAGAACGCGGCACTTCAAACGCAGCTGGGGCGGCTTGGTGCCGACCGACAGAAGGCGTCGCGCGACGTCACGCCTCCGTCGTGATGTGAAGCGGCGAGTTCATCGTCTAGACATCATGTGACGCAAGTAGCGTGGGCGGACGTGTGATACAGACTGGCGTCGCGACGGTAGTGTACCAGCGGGAACGTGAGGTCGCGCCGGTGGCGTTGAAGCGGCGGCGATCTGACGCTGTAATGTGTGTTCGTCTCAAGCCCACGATTTCTTTTTCCTTGACACACACAACTTACGAAGGACAATAACTGCAGACTAATTTGTCAATACTTTACGATTTTTTTTTGTTTGGTTGGACCTCCAAAAATAAAGAATGTAGTGAATAGAAATTTTAGGAAGGAGAGGGGGTGATTTGAAATCTTCGGTGTAAACCGAAGAGTTTTTTTCCGTTATTTTACTTTAAAGTGATGCTATTGACTTGCATCGAACTGTGCAGAAAATCACAGTAGCAGACTGTATAGCAAACTATACCAGGATGTCTGCGTAGCAGTGGACAAACTCTGACACATAATAATATTGTGATGACTTTTTGTTATATTGTACGCTGTATATTACGATGATGAATGATTTTAAATAGTCTCGTGTCAGTCGCCGATCAGCGCGTC
>Ga0209428_1000305_pt1 | contig 10265 bp, 7 predicted proteins | sample OlaalgELextract1_2_FD_187377 | JGI IMG/M metagenome (GOLD analysis project Ga0209428, IMG submission 187377) | Olavius algarvensis symbiont microbial communities from Tuscany, Italy - Type G ELBA extract 1 (SPAdes) (version 2) | ecosystem: Host-associated > Annelida > Digestive system >...
TTAAGGGGTGTGGGTGTGGTGAGAGGGGTAAATTTGCCTTCTCCCATTGACTTGACGCGTCGCCCTTACAACACTGGTCACACTACCGTGTGACCGTGTGATCTCTCTTGGTTACCGGCTCCCGGGTACCATGCCTACGCGGGCGGGTAGGCTACTGTATTACGAGAGCGTCACGCTGCACACTGAGAATTAGTCCAAAGTTCATGATCCATTACTCTGTCCGTGGTTCTCAAAAGTGATATACACAACACCAACTTTCAACCCTAGGTTCCAGGGAAACCTGTGGTGGCGAAAACCAATAAATTAATTCGGAAATGACAGAAAATTGGCATAGTTACAATGGAATAACAATAGGAAGTCGCATGGCTTTTGATTCGTACCAATTTGGATGACCAAGCATAACCGTGAACGACCATAATGCACTATTTACCCTATATTGGTTTTTCCAGGGAGGGCTTGCTGTGCAGACGTAAATGAAGACAGACTCATGTACTATCAGCGGCAAAGAGATAGCACCGGTCTGTAGCGTATGCGACTTCCTATTAGTCTTTAACTGTAGCTATTTGAATATCTTCTATCTTTTCCGAGATATAACGATTTATCGATCGAAAATCTGAGTTTTTTTCGCCGTTTTACCCACCACAGTCTCGTTAGAAGCCCTCGATCGCAATTTAAGGGGTGTTCACCTGGGCATTGTAGTATTAAAGTTATTAAAGTTGGTTTCTAAAAACTAGAGCCCCTGGGCTACCGACGATGTAAACCGCACGATCCTACGATACAACGCATTACCAGCGTGTGACAGACAGAAAGACGGACATACACGCCGCCTGTAGATATGTCGTGCTGTAGAGCCCGACAAGAAAAATATATATAACTGAACAGAAATAAATACCTATAGTATAGGCTATAGTTCTGTGTCACTAAATTAGCCGATTTCTACGACTGTGACAGGACGATTTACAGACTGATCTGGAAAAACAAAATACGAGTACTGATAGTTGTCATAATATGACGACCCTATATGAATAGCATAGAGTAGTTCTACAGATCTTTCTGTTACAAAGGTATCTACCAAATGGGTTGGAGGCCGTTCTCCACAAATTGAAAACAGGCCCCGGTGAGTCCATTCTTCGTAGATTATAAACTCATCAATTTTTACGTACCACATTTTAGACTGATCGCACGCTGTTTAGAAATGGGCCACAACACAAGCTAAAGGGGCTACTACACTTCAGATAGTCATTGTCGCACTCTGCGGTTTCATGTAAACAAAAGTAGATGATGAACATTAAAATTATCACACCGAAATGCTGCAAAATGTCTCACATTGAAATAAGAACTGCAAAATTTTCTGTTGGTAAGGACAGACACCCTCTTCCTAGTTCGCACACCCCATCTCTCACCACCTACGGCACCTCGAAGGCGCTCGACCTGGGGGTTCAGCCTTCCATACCTACTGATAGTTAGACGCCGCTGTTCTGTTGTTAGTCGAGCGCTTTGTAGTGTAGCTAATAGCGCTCGACTTAGGGTCGTGTTATGTTTAATCATTATTTTTATTGGTTTTTTTTTCTTTTTGCTGGTGATTTCTCCAAGAACGCCGAGCCGATCTTCACCAAATCTTCTCGGAAGATGGCAAGTGGGCTGGTTTCTGAAGTCTTTCGCTTCGGACCCAACTTCATAAAACGCAACATGGTGGTGAAACGGATTTACTTATCGAAAAAAGAAACCTGTCTGATCTTGGCCGGATAATTTCTTTATACCAAACGCTGAAATCGCGGGGGAAAAAACCCGTCAACGGACGGCGGTAATCCACTGGTGACACTGGGACACTACTTAACAAACAAGCTTGAGTTTGTTTCTTTATCTAGGTGGCGCAGCTTCACGCATAAGCCATAAGGCATAAGCATTGAGAAATTCTTTTGTAAAATATGCGAAAATAGTTGCTGTATCGGGCTGTAGGCCTACTCTTGGGCTTGAGAATGTGCAATTGTAGGCCTGTAATTAAACAACCAAACCTCCATAAAAGTGACAGAAATTAGTTCACGGTTGGTGCGCGGCTCAGATTATTATGTTTTCACTATGTCCCGTTGTCTGTCACGATGTCCCGGCATTTTGTTCGCTTCGCACAAATATTGAATGTATTTCGACGGAATTTTGTGCAGATAATCACACCACCAACAGATGAACTGACAACATTTTGGGCGAAATTGTACCATGGACAAGACAGCAGGATACAAAAGAATATTCGAATCGACATAAAACCTGTGTTGCCACGTAGCGAATTACTTCACAAATTTCACAGTACATACAGCAAGCTGCGTCCGCAGGGCTGGCAAGTCCATTACACATGTGAAGCGGCGGAGGCATCATATGCGGTCCTTAGGTGTCTAATCTTTGTTAGGCCTAATAAGAAAAACATTTATATAAAAATAATGCATATCTGAAATATGAAAAAAGCAAATTTTTAACAAAATTGCCTTGATCTGTGCTTACAGCGTGTGGTCTTGACCTACAATCGTTTCAGAAACCTCGGCAATCATTATTCAGCTCCATGAATAACCACGAAAGCGACACTCAGATCGCCAGAGGCTCAACAGTTACTGACATATGAGATAATGTGCGGAAGTCGGCCATATTGGAAATATACAAATCAGGACCCCGTGAGACATTTTGTTCACTGGTAACATCTAAATCCTTTAAGTACCTATTTTAGGGGTGCTGAATATCATTTCATAATTTTGTTACAGGGGTTGTATCATGTATGGGAAGCCATTTCAGCTTCTAGGCTGATAAGTGTTTTCGTAGGCATGTGCATTGACGGCAACTATGCAGCTGAAATACCTGCTGCTGATGGCCATTGGCAAAATTGGCGCAAAACTGGAACCTGACAAGTGACAACAGTTGAAGTCCTGAACTCAGGTGCTTTGACGAACGTGCAATCAATTCGAGCCAAAAATTACGCAAAATGTCCTTTTAGTTATCAACTTTTACCCAACCAGTGTTGTTTTCTGCACATGCACACTAATAGTAACAGCTCAAGAAATCGCCACATACGTCTTAGAATAGCTAACATTTACCCATTTTTGCCGCGCGATGCTATGCATAAGCGCGGCCTATGCCGTCATGCAGTGTCTGTCTGTCTGTGTGTCTGTGAGTCTGTGTGTCTGTCACGTTCGCAGATCATGTGAAAACGAATAAACGTATCTTCAAAGTTTTTTTCACCATTGGGTAGCCAAGCCATTCTACTTTTTCCGTACCAAACGTCATGGCACTATTCCGACGGGAACCCGCCCCCCCCTAACGGGGCGTCAAATGCAAGGGGTATGAAAAAACGACGATTTTCGACCAATATCTCGCTTTATCTCCGTAATGATGCAAGATAGAGCCATAGTTTCTATGGAAGGCGAATAGGAAACCGCACCAAAGCTATCGAATGGTACCAGTTTGAATGACCTTGAGTGACCTCTAACCCAGATTTTTAGGTCACGACATTATTCAACGTCAAATAACTAAAAAACGGTACAAGATATAGCTATATTTGCAATGGCGGACCAATAGAAAGTCATATATGATCTATCGAACGGCGCCATTTTCAGTGACCTTGAATAACCCCTAACCCAGTTTTCCAGGTCACGCTATACTTTGACGACGAATATCTAGTAAATGGTTAAAGATACGGCCATAGTTACTATGGAAGGCGAATAGGAAACCGCACCTAAGCTTTCAAATGGTACCAGTTTGAATGATCTTGAGTGACCTCTAACCCAGATTTCAAGTTCACGACATTATTCAACGTCAAATAGCTGAAAAACGGTACAAGATAGAGATACATTTGTACTGGCAGACCGATAGAAAGTCGTATATGGTCTATCGAACGGCGCCATTTTGAATGACCTTGAACGACCCCTACCCCCGGTTTCAAGGTCACGCTATTCTTTGACGCTGAATATATCGGAAACGGTACGATATACCAACAAAGTTTGAGTGGAATACTAATAGGGACTTACATACGCCCTACTCAACGGTGTCATTTCGAATGACCTTGAGTGATCTTTAGTGACTTAAGCAAAATATTCGATGACAAGAAGCATCGCGCGGCCTCTTTGCGACAGCAGAACTACTTGTTATAATAAAACAAAGTCGATGAGAGGCCTTCGACAAAATGTGAAATTTCGGACAAGTAACGCATATTAATTGTTGTTAATTACAGTCCAAGTCCGGCGTACTGTCCAAGCTCAGTTTACGCCTACACTGTTCGCGTCACGCTACTTGCAGACGATCACGTAGATTCTGATGCGACGCCGTTGTCCCGTTGGCACGACTCCGCAGTCGACTGCTGGCGATTGGCTGCAGTTACGTCTGACTTGTCTAACGTCACATTGACGTCGGCAGCAGCCTGGGGTGGTGGCGCTGGTTGTTGCGGGTTGTTGTCGTGTTGCGTGTACGCCGGCGGCCGACCTGCACCTTCAACCGATTAAACGTTACCACTTATTACGGTGATCGTGAAGATCATACAAGGTCACTTGCAGTGACTGAGATGTCTGCGGGTCGCGATGAACCCCTTTAACTCTGCTTAACCCCATCAAATAGCTTAAATAATACCTTGGGTGCCAGTTCTGACCCACAGTCCATCTGGCATCCATAGAATTCTAGAAAGAGATCCCGTGTAGGCTGTAGCTGCAGGAGGGAATTGCTGTCATGCGATGCCCCCTGTCTCTCTGTCATTCAGGACACGCCAATAACGCTACAACCTCTTTCTGGGTTTTGACAATTCAAACTGGTTATTTTTCTTTAATTTTCCGACATATACGAGTACGACGACGATGATGACGATGACGATGACGACGACGACGACGTGATAATGATATTCGCCAGGGGCCGCCACGCACATCCATGAGGGCGGGAACGTATCGTCTAGAACATCATTAACGCTGATGCTCTTCTTACTCCGCCTAGGCTGGCGGAGTTATGTGATCGTTCTGTCTGTCCGTCGTTCGTTCTCGTTGTGAGCAGGATAACTCACAAAGCGTTAACGGACGTCGACCAAACGTGGTAGACATGGGCAAGGGATGACCCCTATTTACTTACTAGCTTTCTGTTAGTGATCTGTTCAAAATCGCATACTCTGATACCCGGCTTCGATTTAGGTCTATTTTTTCACGATGTGTGTGAATTTTTCCCAGAAATTATTATAAACAGTATAATTGAAAGAAAAGACCGGTGAAACGCTTAACAAATTCAACTGTTATAATTATATACCTGGATTGTCTGACGTCACCTGTCGGTCAATCTGTGCCAGACTAATGTAGTTGTACGGCTGCTGCTGTTGCTGGGTGATGATCAGTGTCGACAGATTTGGGTCTAGCATCATCTGCAACAATGTTTCACGTCGTTGCAACTCACACATTGCAGTAATAAAATGATGATAATGATGATGATGATGATGATGGTGGTGGTGGTGGTGGTGGTGGTGGTGGTGACGACGACGACGATGACGATGACGATTGTTGATAATAGTGAGATGGTAATAACGTTTAAGTACTTTCATTAAAGATGCGTAAATGTAGCCTATGCGCAAAATTAACAATCAAGAATTAGTTTAGAAAGCAGTCAATGTTAAAAATTGAACTGAATTTACAAATCAGTAATTACTCACAAAATAAAGTTTTAATATTCAACTAAAATTAAAGCTCCATAACAAAATTAAGAATGAAATTAGCAATGATTTTAATTAGTAAAACCATAACAACGTAAAGCATAATGTAGCGGAGCTATGTGTAGGCCTATGCATTTGTGATTCTATTATACTTCTCGGCAGGATACACACTGTAGCTGAAATGGTGTGTTTTCAATTATCGCGATTTGTTTATTAGTTTGGTGAAAATGGCAAAGTTCAATTGGTATAAGAAGAGACACGATAATCAGCAGAGTTATACCGTAGGGCGTGAACAGCACATCGCCAAGCAGCCGATTATTGATCCCCAGACAGCTGCTATAGCCGCTATCAACGACATCATCATTAGACACAGTGACAGCGCCTCCAACTAACCATCATATACAACAAACGGATCATGCTCGTGAAACGCAATCCTTCATCAGTAATATAAGTAACATTACAAAAAAATTCATCATACATCAAGTTCACATTTTTGGCATCGATCGAAATGTTTAATTGGCTCATATTGCGGCCGAAAAGTAGTAGCTTATAATGTTAGATGTTAAACGCTGTTGTAGTTGCTGGTGTACACGATTCACACGAATACCAGGTTCACTAATCGTCATATTTAGAAATGCAGTAGTGACCGTGTTCTGGCTCTGTAAAACATTCTACATTATTAGTCATAACACGAACTAATCAGTAGATTACGTAGCCGAACGTTACCTGCCGTCAATGTAGGCCCTATTGGGCTTTTAGACTTTATTAATAATATATCGATAATCTAAAGAATGCTTATTAGATGCTTAGATTGATCACACAATCTGATTGGAATAATGAAACGCGCGTGTCGGAAAAGTGTCCAAATGAAACTTCAAGTAATACCAAAAAAGTGACAGTCAAAGTTATGATCTATCAAATTTCAAATTTCAAAAAGACGTTAGCATAGCTGTACTATGAAAATGATGAGGAAGAGAACTGCATTCAGGCAACGAAATGTGTCGCTTATAACAACCCCCCCCCCCTGGGGAAAATCGGTTGAAATATGACTAAATTAGACCCCTATTGTAAAAACAAAAACTGTGCAGTTTTTGAGACACTGCAGTGTATATTACAGAATCCTTTCTTCTGTCATCGGTATTTTAGTTTCCTCGTTTCTAAACGTTCAGCAGCATCGACTATCCTTTGCCACCCCAAAACCTCGGTTTTTCCTCACACTGCCCCCACATCAAAAATCCTGGCGCCGCTAATGGTAATTGAACTCCGTGTCTTAAACTCGTTCTCGTAGAGAATTCGTAGGACACTCATATATAAACGAATATCGTTCATTCGTTCATATTCAGCAGCAGCCTCAAGGCCCACGATACAAAAAAATAAATAGAGTAAAATAAAAACAAAAAATACAATAGTAATTAAGAACAAAAATTAAAAAAGAATGTTACATCATCTCTAAACATAAAACAGTGCGAACAAGAGCATTGTCAGACACACTCGAACTTGGCCACAGAGAATACACCAGTTTAAGAATGTTAGAGCATCAAATGATGATACATTATGAACGGCAAAGAGTTGTGACGCACTGCACCATTTTGGTTCTTGTAATGTCTGTCTAAAACATCATCATGTGCAACATGCAGTTTACGATCAAGAGTACTGACACCAGAGCTGTGTCGCGTGTCGTACTTGTGATCACGGCTTTCCAGAGAATAGTGTCAAAGAAGATAAATGGAGCTGGAACTTGGCGCCCCGGAGCAGCGACAGCCACTTGTAATCAAGTGGGCAGTCAGCATCGACACACAGACACAGACAGAGGGTGAATGACAGACAGACGCGTGCGTACCGGGAGTCTGAAGTGGTTGGCGGCCATACCATTGACCATAGCACTGACGAGTGACAGCGTAAACAGCGGCACGGACATCACGCCTGAGACAATACTCAGCGTCATGAACAGCACAACCTGCAGCGACAACACTATTCGCTGTATCTCACGCTCAACGCGCCTGCTCGTCTATTCACCTCATATTATTACCTAGGTAGGCCTATAGCTGTTTTAACACGTTAACTGCCACAGCCCATGGGGATGACACACCCTAGCTCAGGTGCCACAGCCCATGGGGTCGACACTTTTCTGTCCACCGCATGGGTATATTGTCTACTATTTAACGCTGTCAACCGCATGGGGAATTGGTCATTCCGTTATGGTTGTCAACCGTATGAGTGTGACAAATTTTGTCCACCTCGTTGATATAAAAATGTGCCTATTTAACGCTGTCAACGGCATGGGTCGTCAGCGCCATGGCATTCCGTTATGGTAGTCAACTGCATGAATGTGACAAATTATGTCCACCTCATCGGTAAACGTGTGCTTATTTAAGGCCGCATAGGTCGTCAACACCATGGGGAGTTGGACATTGTGTTATAGTTGCGCACAAGTGTGAAATTATGTCCACACCATTGGTAAAAGTGTGCCTATTTAACGTTGTCAACCGCACGGGTCGTCAACCAAATGCGAGAAAGAAACCAACTGCATGAAGAGAATAACAAGAAGAAGTAGTCTGCAAGCAAGTACATTGTAGCTTGTCTTTAGCTACTGCATCAAAGGTACCTGCATATCAAACTGTAAAACAATGAAGCAAGCGTGTTGTACCTAAAACGATTTTAGACTTCTTGTAAAAGAGTTACATCTTCACGGCAGGTATCACAGCAGTCAGCCAAAGTAGGCCTAACAACGCCAGAAAAATGCTAAGAGAACAGTAAGAAAAAACGACGACTAACTGTATGAAAGGTGAGTTCACCAAAACTAGGAAAAAACCACCAGCAACTGTGGAAGTTAAAAAATAGAAAGCTTTGGTCAGATTTGGTCTGCCGCCAGTCTAGTGATGACGACGATTCATTGTAGGCCTATGTGCCTAATAGTGAAGAGTCAGAAGAAAGTGACGATGTTGAATCGGACACTGAAAGTGTCGATGAGGTGGAAAATCTCACTGAAGATATTCATAACGAACGTGAATGGTGTGAGACTGAAGTCAGTGGATCGCAGTCTCACAATTTTCGACCGTGATCAAGCTGAGTAATTTTGTACGTGATGCAGATGCTACCGTCTGTTGTCTGTTGACCGCACACCACTCCCTCCTCCAATGTTCCACTCAATGATAGCCCTCTAATAGTCAATATCATTGGTTCCACTCATTCCGCCGTTTTCACTCCATAGATATAAACTCCTTTCCTCTGATCTACAGTGCTTTAGGCTTATAACCAATCCTCCAAATTCACTTGGCTCTCGAGACCCTGATTGCTTATAATCATCATCATCGTTTATTTCGATAAAAAGATTTTAGAGTTACATCTTTGTAACCAAGTCTTCCACAGTTGTCATATTCTGAATATAATACCATACCACTTCTGTCTTTTCTACTTGACAAACATGCACCAGTAATTACCAAATTCTCCAGTCGCAAGTCTAAATCTGACCCTTGGTTCACTTCTACTCTCCATGCCTTTAATCTACTGTTCGTCGAGCTGAAAACATCTGGAAACGTACCCACTCTGCTCTCGATTGGTCTTCGTTCAAATCTCTTCGCAACCGCTACCACAACCTTATTCTATCGTACAAAAACAGTATTACTCCAACCTAGTCTCTTCATCTTCTGATAATCCCCTACGTCTCTGGCAAACTATAAACAAACTATTACACCGTAATTCCTCCTACGAAATAAAAATGGGATTGTAGTTCAAGAAATGGCAAGACAGAAGAGAAGTGTTGATGTTGCCAACAAAACTCCTTATTCCATGGTAGAAGTTCCTAGAAAGTCCACCAAGAAACCTTTAACATGTTGTAAATGCAGCAATTCTTTACAACATCGTATGTGTTGAATGTGGCCTAACGGCAACTTCTGTTAGAATTTCAGACAGAAACTAGCTGTGTCAGCAGCTGATGCAGTCATAAGTTACATGGGGAACTCTGTCGTTGTCTGAGAGCTCAGCAGTCCACAAGCTGCATGAGACAGATGAGGGAGAAGTATGCAAACCGACAGACCGCCGTAAGCAAAGATATTGTGCTGCCCCCTACGTTTCAGTTCAAGACTATGCTGGCATGGATGTGGCTAAGAAGAAAGTCAAGCGGGTAACAACAAAATGAGTTGGCTGCAACTTGCAACGCCCGGTTCTGCTTAGACTGCTTTTCAAAATTTCATAAGTCTGAATTTGTACAGTTTGTGAAATAGACTATGTGTCTGTAGGCCTAATGCATGGTTCTGCTTGTAGACTATTTTCTGAATTATTGTGAACTTGTAGGCCTATACAATGTGCGTGAAATTGACACTGTTTTATTGAATGCACCAGTATCATCTCGTTCATGCAATAAATGTGGGTGCACATTCCGTCTGAATTAGAAGTGTTTTATTATACCTGAAATGCAAGTAAGTAAAATTATTTTTCCGAATACCGGGCGGACAAAAATTATATGAAACATAGAGAAATTCATAGAGGAAAGATTTAGACAAAGTGAGCTTTGAAGCGAGAATAATAGGAGAGCCATGTGAGAAAGAGCATCTGAGACTTGACTGACTGGTGGATAAAATACAGCGACCAATTAAGGATAAAAGCTGAT